>Ga0209812_10001201_pt1 | contig 19076 bp, 12 predicted proteins | sample JI71714BDNA_FD_187502 | JGI IMG/M metagenome (GOLD analysis project Ga0209812, IMG submission 187502) | Wastewater effluent complex algal communities from Wisconsin, to seasonally profile nutrient transformation and Carbon sequestration -... | ecosystem: Engineered > WWTP > Effluent > Algae...
CTTTTTTCACCAGGCCATACGTTAGCTCATAAGCCAGTTCCGCGGCTTCGGCCTCAGTCAGACGGTGCTCTGCGACCAGACCGGCTAGGAAGCGGCAGTCAATACGGCGTGCTACATCGTGCCGTGCTGGGATCGATAAGAACGCACGGGTGTCGTCGTTAAAGCCAACGGTATTATAGAAGCCAGCGGTTTCGGTTACCTGATGGCGGAAACGTAGCATGCCTTCCGGGCTGTCGTGGAACCACCAGGCTGGGCCGAGTTTTAACGCGGGGTAATGGCCTGCCAACGGCGCCAGTTCACGGGCGTAGGTGGTTTCATCCAGCGTAAACAGGATGATATTTAAGCTGGCTTCGTTGCCGTATTTTTGTAGCAGCGGTTTTAAGTTGCTCACAAACTCGGTTGGGCTGGGGATATCTGCGCCTTTATCCGGGCCAAAGCGTTCAAAAATCACTTGGTTATGGTTGCGGTGTGCACCGGGGTGAATTTGCATGGTCATGCCATCTTGCAGGCTCATCCCGGCCATTTCGGTCAGCATTTGGCCGCGGAACAGCTCCGTCTCGGTGCTGCTGGCCGTTCCGGCTAAACAGCGCTGGAATAACGCCGCGGCGTCGGCTTCAGGTAAATCAGCAGTAATAGCAGACGGGTGTCCATGATCGGTAGCGGTCGCGCCATGTTCGCGGAAATAGGCGCGGCGAATGCGCAACGCTTGCAGATAACCTTGCCAAGAATGAGTATCTTCGCCGGTCAACTCGCCCAATTTTGCCACGTTGGCAGCAAAGTCGGCACGATCGGCATCAACCACATCATCAGGTCGGAACGTGGTTATGACCCGCTGTTCAAAGCCTGTGCCTTTTAGTTTGGCATGGTGTGTTAAATCGTTTAAGGCACCTTCAGTGGTGGCAATCACTTCGATATTAAAGCGGTTTAACAACGCGCGTGGTTTAAACTCTGGTTTCGCCAACTGTTCGTTGATAGTGTCGTAATACAGATCTGCTGTTTCTTCAGTAAGGGTAACCGTTAAGCCGAAGACATCATGGAACACGCTGTCTAACCAGATACGTGATGGCGTGCCACGGAATAAATAATAATGTTTGGCAAAAATATGGAAAATTTTACGGTAGTCCGATTCCACTACGGCGCCATCTTTGCGGCGAATACCCAGCGCTTCTAGCTTAATGCCTTGGCTATAAAGCATACGAAAGACATAGTGATCCGGTAATAACAACAACGCGGTGGCATTTTCAAAATTAGCATCGTCAGCGAACCAGCGTGGGTCTGTGTGACCGTGTGGGCTCACAATGGGTAAATCTTTAATGTGTGCGTATAAACGCTGGGCAATTGCTCGCACCACCGGATCCGCGGGAAACAGCCGGTCTGGATGCAGTTCTAAAGGAAATGTTTGAGCCATAGTATCGTATCCTGTTTCGTATTCATTAAGCTGTCGCACCTGCGTTCAGCCTTATTTATGCGTTATGTCAGAGCAGTATCTTTGCGCGCTATGCCTAAAATTAAACCGTGAGGTTAAACCTTAGCGTTTAGCCGTTAAGTTAAAGCACAGCGTTAAAGTGTCACACCGTTTTTCCAAATGGCGATTTCTCGGTTATCCGAGATTTCGTTGCGTGTCCGCTGTCCAGACGCCACAGCCACCAGATAACGGAAGAATTCATAAGTAAACTCAGTGGCATCCTGCCCTACACGCAGCAGGCTACCGGCATCGTAGTCAATCCATTGTGGCTTACGTCCGGCCAAATTGGAATTTGACGAAATCTTTACGGTGGGTGCAGGGAAACCCAGCGGCGTGCCGCGTCCAGTGGTAAATAAAATTAACGTCGCGCCAGCCGCCGTCAGCGCCGTCGAGGATACGGCGTCATTACCAGGCCCCTCTAATAAGGTTAAGCCGGGTAAACTGGCTTGTTTACCATAACGAATTATTTGCTTAACCGCTGAAGAGCCGCCTTTTTGAATAGCGCCCAACGACTTTTCTTCCAACGTGGTTAAACCACCGTCTTTATTGCCTGGGCTAGGGTTTTCATACACCGGCTGGTTATTGTCGATAAAATACTGTTTAAAGTCATTTACAAGGGTCACTAAATCATCGAAGACCTGCGCGTTGTGCGCCCGGGCCATAAAAACTTGCTCGGCACCAAACATCTCCGGCGTTTCGGTGAGCACCACTTTACCATTTGCCGCGGCCACTAAATCGGCAATACGCCCCACTAAGGCATTGGCGGTAAGGCCGCTTAACCCATCAGAGCCACCGCATTTCATGCCCATCACTAAATCCGCTACCGGGCAAGGGCTGCGCTGATCTTGCGCCATAAGCGCCAATAACTCGCCTACGGCCGCTAAACCTTGCTCGACTTCATCTTCAACTTGCTGGGCGTTAAAGGCACGGATACGCCGCTGATCAACATCTGGGCTGGCCTGTAATAACTTGGCCAGTTGATTGTTTTCGCAACCCAAGCCGAGGATCAATACCGCGCCGGCGTTTGGATGTTGAATAAGCCCTGCCAGTAACTCGCGGGTATTGCTCAGATCATCGCCAAGCTGCGAGCAACCAAAAGGGTGAGTAAATGCATGAATACCATCGATATTCGTTGAACCAAGCAGGTCTGTAAATTCTTTACGGGCTAATTCCGCCACACGCATCGCCGCGCGGTTAACACAACCAACGGTATTGATAATCCATAACTCGTTGCGCGTGCCCACCTTGCCATTGGCACGGCGATAGCCTTGAAACTCGGTAGGCAAACCTGCCGGAAACGACAGAGGCTGCACCTGACAACCCGCGTACTGATAATCTATTGCACCGCTTAGCGCTGTCGCCAGATTATGCGAGTGTACTTGCTGCCCCGGTACAATGGCTGCAGTTGCCTTACCAATCGCAAACCCATATTTGATAACAGCTTCCCCCTGCGCAATGGGTTGCAATGCCACCTTATGTCCGGCAGGAATGTCGCTTCTTGCAACAATCGCGTGATAAGGCGCAGGTAATGGCTGCCCTGCAGCAAGCGGTTGCAAGGCAACCAGCACGTTATCTCGCGCATGCACCTGTAACACGTTAAGCTGCTCTGTTACCGTGGCTTCAGGCAAATGTATGCTGCAGCCGGGTTTTTGCTCTGTTGTCATCTTTGCTACCTGTGTTGCCGCCTAGCGTTACGTTATTCGTGTTGCCACTGTCTAGCGGTGGCATTATTATGCCTAAAAAATTTTTAAATCCTGCACAGCTTATAAAACGTGGTTTAATCATTAAACATTAACTGACTAAAGCACCTTGTTTAACCAGTGTTAGATGCTAAAAGGCTGGCCATTAAGGCTGAGATCTAACTGATCTACACCTGCAATATTCTCCAAAACCCCAACTGCTGCGACCTGTTTAAAATGCACATGATGCAAGGTCACACCACTAATGGGCGCTCGCTCGAACCCCCGTAACTCGAAGGCTCGCTGGGCTTTTTGTACCGTTAAGTTACTAATATGCAGATTACGCACTTCGGGCATAAAGTTGCCTGCGTCGCCTTCTTCGTAATAGAAGTTAATGACGATAGCATCCCGCACTTCGCCAATTTCGATATCGCGGATATACACATTTTCAATTAATCCGCCACGCACTGAATTGGTTTTAATTCGAATGCCCCGCGCTAAATTAGGGCTACTCATGCGACAACGCCGGGCAAAAATATTACGGGCGCCCCCTGAAATCTCACTCCCCATGACCACACCGCCGTGACCAGAGCGCATAATACAATCCTGAATGACCACATTTTGCACTGGGGTGGCTAAACGGCGACCATCATTGTTGCGACCCGATTTTAACGCGATACAATCATCGCCCGTGTCAAATAAGCAGTTTTCAATTAATACCCGATTCGACGATTCTGGGTTACAGCCGTCTGAATTTGGGCCATGGCTAACACAATTAACGCTGCGAATAATCACATCTTCCGATAACACTGGGTTAATCAACCAAAACGGCGAGTTACGAATGGTGATCCCTTCAATCAACACACGTTTACACGCATAAGGCTGAATAAAAGGCGGCCGTAAATAGTTTTCTTGAAAACTGCGTGATGTTACAGGTGCGCCCTGTTCCGCCATTGCAAATAATGGCGCACGCGTTTTTACCTGATCAACATTAGCATCATATTCCCAGTTGCGACGCTCCCAATCGCCTTTCCATGGCCACCACGCGGTGACGGAGCCATTACCTTCTAAAATGCCTTTACCCGTAATAGCAATATTCTCTTGCTGATAAGCATAAATTAGAGGCGAGTAACCCATTAGCTCTACACCTTCCCAACGGGTCATCACATACGGTAGATAATGCTTGGCATCGGTATAAAACGACAGCACAGCATCGTCGTGCAGATGCAAATTCACATTAGATTGCAAATGAATAGCACCGGTTTCAAAACGGCCGGCTGGCACCACTACCCGTCCACCGCCAGCGGCGGCACACGCCGCAATAGCGGCTTTGATGGCTGCAGTATTATCAAAACCTGTAGCAGGGTTAGCGCCATAAGCGGTGATGGCAAAATCTTGTGCTGGGAATTGGGTCGGTTTAATTGCGGCAATAATGTTATCGGCTTCTTGCCACTTGGCAAGATCTTCAGCGTCTTTTAGGCTGGCAGGTGAATCGTTACGGCGCAACGCGGGTAAAGTCTGGCAACCGCTAACCGATAACAGGCCAAGCCCTGCGGACAGTAAGCCGAGGGTTTTTACACTGTTTCGTTTTATCAGATCTGTCATCTTGTTTCCTTTGTTGTGGTGCAACTGGTTTTATCCTCTTCATATTTCAAGATACATAGGAGATGGCTACGTGCATCTTGACATCTATTAGGTATATCCCCACCTGCAACAGGCTTTCAGTTCTATAATAACTAATTTGCCACCGGTGGCAAGCATTTCATTAAAAAAATTGCCACCGCTGGCAACTTTTTTAATGACACGGCTTATTCTGTTATCTCAGTCTGTGAACAAGGACCTGTTGACTCACGCACCACTAATGTTGGTGCCACTTTTGCCGCGACATTTGCTGCTGCTTTATGATTTTGTTCAATTGACATAATCATCTTTGTCGTAGCGAGTAGGGCCATTTGTCTTACTGGGCGCCGAATAGTAGTAAGCGAAGGGGTAACCCGTGAGGCCAGCATATTGTCATCAAAACCGGCAACAGAGAGTTCATCAGGCACTTTTATACCCATACTGTAGGCCACCTTCAATACGCCTGCCGCCATCTGATCATTATTGGCAAAAATAGCTGTGGGCCTACTGGCGCCTCGTAATAATTGCCTAGCGCATTCAATACCTGTTTCAAAGGAATTATTCCCTTCCAAAATGTTATCGGCTGCGATGCTTACCCCATACGCTGAAAGTCCTAATTGGAAGCCTTCCATCCGTTCTGTAGACGATTTATAGCGCTGCGGGCCACTGATAAACGCAATATTCTTATGCCCAAGCTGCGCAAAATAACGCGCCATCTCTGCTGCGGCAGCACGATCATCAGACACCACAATATGCTCTTGTGTATCAAGCGCCACCGAACTTAACCGTACGTAAGGACTACCCGATTCTTTTAAGGCAGACGCTAGGGTTTCCGATTCTGACACTGGCGGCAAAACGATAACGCCATCCAGTTTAGAACGGCGCATAAACCGCAAGCAATCATTCACCAATGACTCACTTTGATAACGACAAGGATGCACCACCAATTCGTAACCCAAAGTTGAACAGACCTCTAAGACCCCCCTTTGCACATCATCCAAGTACAAAGCATCAGGATTATCGTAAATTAAACCCAATAAATAGGAGCGGCTTGATGCTAAACCCCGTGCTTGCGCATTGGGGGCATACTTTAATTCATTTATGACCTTTTCAACTTTTAAACGGGTACTCTCCCCCACACTCAAAGAGCCGTTGATCACGCGTGACACGGTTCTTTTGGACACGCCAGCAATACGGGCGACATCATTAATGGTTGATTGCTTATGCATCACTCTTTCCGCCTATGGGCTATTTTTGGTTTGCTGCTAACTGTGGCCGATAGACCGTAAGACCAATATCAATGGCCGCTTTTTTTACTTTTTGTGCCATGTCTGCAAATTGACTTCGAGCAAAAATACTAGTGGGTGCTGTGACGGTAACTGCCGCCACCACCGCGCCACGCTCATCACGAATGGGCGCGGCTAAGCAGCGTACATCTTGATGATACTCTTGATCATCCGTTGCATAGCCTCTGCCTAAAATACGTTGTAATTCTAAGGTCAGCTCGTCTGGTGCCACCACACTTTGTGCTGTCATGCGTTTTAATAACCCTTGCTCAGCCAGCGCAGTGATCTGTTCAAAATGTAAAAAAGCTAAAAAAACTTTACCGGCAGCAGCGCAATTAAAGTGCGCTATAGTGCCGGGGCGAGCCGCAATACGCAAGGGGTTGGGGCTATCACATACCTCGATTATTAAGGCTCCTTCGGCATGTGGCAAGCTTAATTGTGCCGTCATTCCAGTACTAAGCGCCAGCTTTTGCAATATTGGCATAGCCTGTCGACTTAACTTGCTGGAGCTGACTAAATTAAAACTCATTTTGAACAACGCGGTGCCAACCAAATAACGCTTGCCTTGTTTTTCTAATAGTTGCTGCTGACATAGGGTTTGTAAGATCCGAAACGTTGTTGTGCGGGGCACTGAGACCCGCTGCTCTAACTCCGTTAAACTGAGTCCCTGCTCAGACTCCGACACCAAGGCTAAAATACGGCAGGCATTTGCCAAATTTGGGATCACATAACTGACCATCATTACGCTCCTCTGCTGAGATTACAAACCAAACAACCCGGGTAAAAACTCACTGATTGCGGGAATGTAAGTGACCAACATCAGCACCACAAACATCGCAAAATATAATGGCATCATCGGTTTAATAATGGCTTCTATTTTCGTTTTAGCGATAGCGCAACTTACAAATAGCACGCTGCCAACCGGTGGGGAGACTAAACCAATTGAAAGATTTAACACCATCATAATACCAAAGTGCAGAGGGCTCATCCCTAGCTCAACAGCGACAGGTAAGAAGATTGGCGTAAAGATCAATACCGCGGGTGTCATGTCCATAAAGGCGCCTACCAACAGCAGTATCAGGTTTATCATCAGTAAAATCAGTAGCGGATTTTCGCTAATGGTTAACATCGCCGCACTGAGAGTTTGCGGTATTTGTTCGTAAGATAAGATCCAAGACATAGCAGATGAGGTAGCAATTAATGCCAGCACAATAGCGGTTGTCTCAGCGGCTTTCATCATAATGCCCGACAATTCACTGATCTTTACTTCTCGATACATACCAACAGCTAAGATCAACGAATACACTACCGCAATGGCACCCGCTTCAGTTGCGGTAAAAATACCGCCAATAATGCCGCCAATCACCAAAAAAATCATAAATAGGCTTGGCAAGGCTGCCGCTACTTTTTGTACCACCAGTTTTAGGGGTAAACGGGCACCCACAGGATATCCTTTTATTTTGGCATACCCGGCACATACCAACATTAACGAGACACCCAGTAAAATACCCGGTAAATATCCCGCCACAAACAGCGCGGCAATCGACACGCCGCCACTGGCAATAGCGTACACAATAAGAATATTACTGGGTGGAATTAACATACCCGTAGTGGCTGCCGCCGCCGTTACCGCGGCACTGTAATTGACATCATAACCCTGCTTTTTCATTTCAGGCAGCATAAAACTACCAATAGCAGAGGTTGCTGCCACCGCAGATCCCGAAATGGCGCCAAAAAACATACAGGACACCACATTTACAAGTGCTAAGCCGCCTGGCAACATGCCTATTAATGCCATAGCACATTCAATTAAGCGCTTGGCGATACCACCTCGCCCCATGATTAAGCCCGAAAGAATAAAAAACGGGATCGCCAATAAGGCAAAGCTGTTAATGCCTCCGGCCATTCGTTGTGCCATGGTAGTGACAGCGGGGATAAAGTCGATACTCACCAGCATAGTCCCTAACGTAGCTAAACCAATAGAGAACGTAATAGGGACATTCAGCAGCAGCAATCCAAAGAACACCACTAACAAAACAAGAATTGATATTTCCATTAGTGCAGTCCTTCAACGGTTGGCATGGTTTGATCGGTATTTAAGTAATACAATTGGCAAACACCATAAAAGACCATGATGCTGCCAGAGAAGGGAATAATCAGATAGATATACGCCATGCGAATACCAAGCGCGGCTGACATTTGGTTTAATTCAAACGTCAGTGCCACTAAATTACCGCCCCCCACCACCATTACCGCAAGTGCGAACAACACAACTGCCGCGCTAACTAACATGGCTAGCCGTTGACGATTACGCGGATTAAAGCGCTGTGTGACAATATCTAAGCCTAAATGCACGCCTGTACGGTACGCCAATGCCGCCCCTAACATACCAATCCAAATTAATAAGCAACGTGACAATTCTTCAGTAATGGAACTGGGCGAATTGAGTAAATAGCGTGAAACCACCTGCCAACATACCACCAGCACGATACTGAGCATCATGGCTGCTAAAATCCATTTTAAAGCGTTATCAATTCGGCGAATTAATTTATTCATTATTGGCCCCCTGCTGCCCAGTTGGCTGCTCACGCAAGGCGGCTATCCCTTCAAGTAATGGACCAATCTGTGTTTGCAGCATCTGTTGATAAAAAGGGGCCACTGCTTGACGAAAAGGAGCTTTGTCAGGATAAATCACAGTAACACCGGCGGCTTTAACCGCTAATAACGCAGCCTCAGAGGCCTCATGCCAAGCGGCTTTTTGGTAAGCAATAGAATCATTAGCAGCTTGTTGGACCCATTGTTGCTGCTGTGGTGTGAGATCTTGCCAAACGGTTAAGCTCATAATCAGTACATCGGGTACTGCAGTATGTTCGTCCAAAGAAAAATATTTACTTAACTCATAATGCCGAGATAAAAAAAAGCTGGGTGGATTATTTTCAGCGCCATCCACCACGCCTTGCTGAATAGCAGTGTAAAGCTCGCCCCAATCTATTGGAGTAGCCGCGCCACCAAGTGCTTCAACCATCTTTACCGCAGTTTGACTGTTTAACACTCGAAATTTTTTACCACGCAAATCTGCAGGTGAGTCAATCCGGGTGTTACTGGAGTAAAAACTACGACTGCCTGCATCGTAATACCCTAACCCAAATAAACGTGCGCCCTGAATCTCTGTTAATAAATCTTTACCAATATCACTCTCTAGAACGCGCCAAAAATGTGCATTGTCGTCAAAAATATAGGGCACGCTAAACACCTGCATTGCAGGGACAAACCCCTCCAATGGACTGGCGGATACTTTAGTCATCGCCAAACTGCCAATTTGCAGCAGTTCAACCAGTTCGCGTTCATTACCTAACTGACCACTACTGTAAATTTCTACCGCCATAGTGCCATTCGAATAAAACGCTAACCGCTCGCCCATTAATGCCATAGCTTTATGCACAACATGTTCTTGATCCAAGGTATGTGCCAACTTAAGCACTTTAACGTCTTGTTCAACTTGACATGCACTGAGTACGGCTGTGGCGACTATCAGCAGCAAAGTGCCAAACCTTCGCACGCGATTTCGTTGCTGTTTCATACTGTTACCCTGTTATTTGATGATTATCACTTGCGTTGGCTACCGGTTTATTCTGTGTAAACTTCAGCAGCACAAGTCTGTTTAGCGCATTGCGCTAGCTGGAAACTTATCCATATCGTGATAATCTAAGTTTTCCCCTGCCATACCCCAGATAAAGGCGTAATTACTGGTGCCACAGCCGCTGTGAATAGACCATGCGGGCGACACAACGGCTTGCTCATTAGCAACCCAAATATGCCGAGTTTGCTGTGGCTGTCCCATGAAGTGACACACGCCCTGATCCGCAGCTAAATCAAAATAAAAATACGCTTCCATACGACGATCATGTTGGTGCGCGGGCATGGTATTCCACACGCTACCGGGTTTTAAGACCGTTAATCCCATTTGCAACTGGCAGGTTTCAACCACATCATTGATCATCAATTGGTGAATGGCGCGCTCATTGGACGTTGCTTGCGCTCCCATTTGCAGTACAGTGCATTTGTCCATCGTCAAATGCTTGGTGGGATAGCTATGGTGCGCTGGGGCAGAGTTCAGATAAAACTTGGCAGGGGTGGCGCTATCGCTACTATGGAATCTGACATCCTTTGCTCCCATGCCCACATAGAGCGCTTCTTTGTTGTGTAGTACAAAGTTTGTGCCATCAACAGATACTGTGCCGCTGCCCCCGACGTTAATAATACCCAGCTCACGACGCTGTAAGAAAAATTCGGCTTTTAATGCCTCTACCGTTTCAAGGTTTACCGGTGCTTGCACCGGCACGGCACTGCCAACAATGACACGCTCGTAATGGGTATAGCACAACACTAATTTATCAGCCTGCATTAAGTTATCGACTAAAAAATGCTGGCGAAGCTGTTCGGTGTCATACTTTTTCACATCATCCGGATGGGTGGGATAACGGCTTTCGTAACTAACAGTCATAGTAAAATCCTTGCAATCAACATCATGGTTAAAAAGTGTTTAGCGTGCCAGCCAACCGCCATCGACGGCTAATACATGGCCATTAACATAGTCACTGGCGCTAGACGCCAGAAAAAGTGCAGCACCGGCTAAATCTTCTGGCTCACCCCAACGGTTTGCTGGGATCCGCGCTAAAATGGCATTATTACGTTGCTCGTCTGCTTGTAATGCCGCCGTGTTGTCGGTGCGAAAATACCCAGGTGCAATAGCGTTAACCTGAATATTGTGCTGAGCCCATTCATTGGCTAACGCTTTTGTTAATCCGGCAATGGCATGTTTACTGGCGGTATAAGCGGGTACGGTAATACCGCCACTGTAAGAAAGCATAGAGGCAATGTTAATAATCTTACCGCTTTGGCGCTTGATCATGGCAGCGCCTAAAATTTGCGATAGCAAAAACGCCGCGTCCAGATTAACCGCAATCACCTTATGCCACTGTTCCATGGGAAACTCGTGCGCTGGTGCCCGAAAAATGGTGCCCCCGCAATTTACGAGTATATCAACAGGCCCCTGTTCTAATGCTTGATCAGCCAAATGGCGAACTGCTTGTTCATCGGCAAGATCCGCAACTAATTCGTGTGCAATCCCCCCTGCTGTTTGAATCTGCGCAATGGTTGAACTGGCACCATCTGGCTGAGTACAAGCACACAGCACGCGCGCCCCTTTTAATGCCAACGCTTCTGCTATGGCCTTACCGAGGCCTCGGCTAGCACCGGTTACGAGTGCCGTTTTTCCAGACAATGAAAATAAATCGTTCATAGTGTTCCTCTTAACTGCCACCGCTGGCATTTTTAACGCATTCCCTCGTAATACTCAGGCAGCGCTGGTGTTTTTCTTTGTTCAAATATGGAACAGAGTCAATTTTTAGTAAATTACAAAAATCAATAAAAATCATTAATTTAAATGTTATTTATCGGTTTTATCTTAGGCAACTTCTGATTTAATTTACATCATTAATTGACAGAATTTACTACTTGGTGTTAGCTTTTTGCCATCGGTGGCACAAAAATGCAAGCTTTTTTTGCCACCGGTAGACAGGAAAAGCCAAAAACGTTTAGAAAAATAGCAAAACATCCAATACGTGATGTCACCGAATTATCAACAGGGGAGCAAACAATATGCTCCTGACGAAGACGAAAATAGCCAGCATCAATTGGCAATAGATAAACACTCAGGACAAGGTGGATAACATGGCAACTTACTTTACATCATCGCGTGCACACAGCACGTTTCGCCCATCCAAATTATGCCGCGCGCTGGCACTCGCAGGGCTTGCAACGTTATTTAGCGCCCAGGCTTTAGCCCAAACCCAAGAGACCGAGCCCACCGAGCAAGAAAAAGCCGAAGAGCAAATTGAAGTGATCTCAGTGGTAGGAAGTTTTCGTGGTAGCTTAGCCAGTGCATTGAATCAAAAACGTTTTGAATCGGGTGCCACCGATACCATTAAAGCAGAAGATATCGCTGATTTTCCCGACTTAAATCTCGCAGAATCGCTGCAACGGATCCCCGGTGTGGCCATTAGTCGGGTCGCTGGTGAAGGGCGACAAATCTCCGTACGGGGTTTAGGGCCTGATTTTACTCGAGTTCGCATTAACGGTATGGAGGCGCAATCAACCAGCGGCGGTACTGATGCGATTGGTGGTGCTAACCGTGGTAGAGGGTTCGACTTTAATACCTTTTCATCAGATTTATTTAGTGAGCTCACTGTTCGAAAAACGGCTTCAGCTAATGTTGAAGAAGGCTCGTTAGGTGCAACGGTTGATCTTCGTACGGCTCGTCCATTCGATTATGATGGTTTAACCTTTGCTGCCAATGTTCAAGCAGGCTACAACGATATGTCTGAAGAGGTGGATCCCAAAGGTTCTGTGTTGTTTAGCAATATCAACGACGCGGGCACGTTTGGTTACCTTATTTCGGCGGCGTTCTCCGAACGTAATATCTTAGATGAAGGCTATTCCACTGTGCGTTGGAATAATCAAAACGATTTTGGCTCTTACCGAGGTAATGCTCAAGCGACTGAACTGCAAGCTATTAATGATGCCTTTCGGCCACGTCTACCGCGTTACGATTCCTATGTACACAATGTGAAGCGAACCGGTTTAGCCACGGCATTCGAATATCGCCCCAGCAACGAAACGCGCTTTAACCTAGATGTTTTATATTCTAAAGACGATTCCACTCGCCAAGAAGCCTTTATGCAGGCCATTTTGAACGCCGGTGCTAACCGTGCCACCTTAGCTGCACCAGCAAACAGCACTACCGGTGGGATGAATGTTATTGATTATGAGATCGACAATTCCAATACCATGACCTATGGTTCTTTCCAAAATGCGCTTGTTCGAAACGAATTACGTTACGATGAATTAGCCACCGACTTTTTACAATTTACCTTAAGTGGCCAACATCAATTAACGGATAATCTGAAAATCGATGCCATGGCAGGTCGTGCCAAATCGGAATTTTCTAATCCCATTCAAACTACCGTGGTGATGGATAAAGCAGGCCAAACCTTTAGCTATGATTATCGCGGCAATAAGCGAGATAAACCTGAACTGTTATTTGGACCAGGTGTGTTTGATCCAAACGGTTGGACCACCAGCAGTGTAAGATTACGTCCATTAGGTGCCGAGAATACCTTTGATAGCGCTGCGGTTAATATTGAATATATTTTGACTGAAGCGCTAACACTTCGCAGCGGTTTGCATTATAAAAAATTCCAATTTGAAACAACTGAAGCGCGCAGACAAAGTGAAAACGCGGCGGGTGTCGTTATGGCCCCAGATTTAATGCGCGAATACCGCGCCGGTGTAGGCCCTTATGGTAGCTGGTTAGTCCCTGATTTAGCCGCTATTGATGCGCGCTATAATATCTATAGTAACACCGGCGCCTTTGCGGTTAGTGAGCAATTTCGGTTAGCTGATAACTACTCAGCTGAAGAAAAAACTCTTGGCGCTTATGTACAACTAGCTTTTGACACCGAATTTGGCGATACCGGCATTCGTGGTGATGTGGGTGGCCGTTTTGTTAAAACCGATCAATCCTCTACCGCGTGGGCACGGTTGGGCGCTACCGATCAATTAATTACTGCCGAGCATGATTACAACGAATTTTTACCTTCACTCAATTTAGTGTTTGAGCCAATGGATGATGTCATTATTCGCTTTGGGTACGCTGAAGTTATGGCTCGCGCTGGATTAGGGAGTATTCGTCCCAATGTATCGGTATCAGTTTCGGGCAGTGCCCGTTCGATTAACGGCGGTAATCCTACACTTGAGCCCACCAAGGCAAAAACCTACGATCTCGGTTTAGAGTTGTATTTTGATAATGAATCGTTATTAGGCGTTGCACTGTTTCGCAAAGATATCGACAGCTATGTGCAAGGGTTGCGTGAAACCAAAACCTTTACGGCAACTGGCTTACCTATTCAGGCAGCCATTGATGCCTGTAACGCTGGCCCAGGTTATGGGGTAGATTGTAACGAAAACGTAGAATGGCAAACCAATACGCCTTTAAATGGTCCTGGTGGCGATTTATATGGTTTTGAGGTGCAATACCAAATGCCTTTTACCTTTTTGCCCGAGTTCTGGAACCGTTTTGGCTTTATTGGTAACTATACCTATGTTAAAGCACAGATGGACTACATCAATAATACGGGTGTAGTGCTGGCCACACGTGATTTACAAGGATTATCCGAAGCGACACGCAGTGCTACCCTGTATTATGAAGATGATAAATTCTCTGCACGCGTATCGTTAGCGGATCGTTCTAACTATTTAACCAACGCCATCGGTCGCGATAACAACGATATGGAAGGTACGAATGCGACGCGTAATATCGATGCCTCATTGTCGTATCAAGTAACCGACAACTGGAAAGTGACCTTTGAAGCACTTAACTTAACGGATGAAGTGGATGATCAGTGGGTTGACTCAAGCGGTAATCGCTTAACTTACTATCATGCAACAGGCCGCCAGTACTATCTGGGTGCTCAGTATAAGTTTTAATGTAAGTATGCGGCCAAGCGATTGTCTTGGCCGTTTTTTTACTTGTTATCTATCGTGCATCGCGCGCCACGGACGGCCCGATGTTACCGCAAGGATCACTGAATCTAAAACAGGGTTATTATTGTGAACACGCGTATCTCTCACACTCTTCCTCTTCTTACGCTCAGCAGTTTATTATTCGCTTGTGGCCAGCCGCAGGCACCCGAAGCCGTTAGCCAGCAAAGTGCACACCAAGCAACAGCAACGCAGCTTGCCACCATTGACATTGCTAATCCCTCTGAATTTGTCAGAACACAGCAACCGCTTTATTTCAGTTATCATGATTTAGGGTTAACCGCTGAGCAAGCCTCGGCACTGGTTGCCCGGGTGAATAATACTCTTATCCCCTCACAACATATTGACCGTAGCGGCGATGGTAACGTTGATACGCTATTTGTTGCGCTAGATTTTGCAGCAGCAGAGCGCAAAGAATTGGCTATTTATGCTGATGCGGCCGCGTTTGCAGCGCAACAGTGGCCAGTACAAACTCACGCAGAAATTTCGCATAAAATTGGCGGCGAGTGGCAAGGTGCCAAATACATTGGCGGGACCTTTCAAAATGTGCAAACTCTGACGCCACCCGCGCAGTACACCGATCATTCTGAGTGGATCCGCTATGAAGGCCCGGGCATTGAATCTGACAAAGTAGGCTATCGTATTTATCTGGATTGGCGAAACGGCTTTGATATCTTTGGTAAAAAAACCAGTGATATGGTGCTGCAACAGGTAGGACAGGATGGATACAAGTCGTACCATGAAATGGCCGACTGGGGTATGGATATCTTAAAAGTGGGTAAATCACTTGGCGCTGGGGGCTATGGGTACTGGGATGGCCAACAGGTACAGTTGGTGTCTAAAGTTGGTCAGCATACGGCTAGCGTGACCAATAATGGCCCACTGTATTCGGCGCTACAAATTACCTATAACGATTGGCAAATTGCCGATAAAACCTTGACGCTTACCGCTGATTTGTCGATGACCGCGGGCAGTCGCTTAGTACATAGCCGGCTTAACTTATCTGAAGCACTCGACAATATTGCCGTAGGTTTAGTTAAACTGCCCGATACAAAGGTGATCCAAGGTGATCTGGAGATTACTGGCCATGCTTGGACCTATTTAGCCACTTTCGGTAACCAAAGCCTGTCTGCTGCCGATAGCAAATTAGGGATGGCGATACTGTTTAAACGCGGCACCTTGCTTGAACAGACTAGCGATGACAATAGCCATGTCGCTGTGCTGCGTCCGGCAGGTAAGGCAGTAGAATACTATTTTTTAGCGGCTTGGGATGGTGAGACAGAAGGTATCCAAACCGAAGAGCAGTTTGTAGCCTACTTAGCACAACAGGTTGAAGCGCTAACCTTAACCCCCAGAATGCGTTACCACACGGCAGCAACTCAAACCGCGTTAGCACAGCCGCTTACTGCAGAGCGCGCTTTATATTGGGGTGAACAACTGGCTGCCAGCGAAATGATCCGTCAAACGCCTTACTATGCTTATGGCGGTTGGGATTTTGAACGCAGCCGGCCAGCAACCTTTGAATATACCACCGGCTTATTACTGCAGGCTTATGATGATTTATTACAGCTAAAACCAAACCCCGCATGGCAGCAAGTGATTAGCGAGGTGGTGAATTCTTTTGTGACGGAAGAGGGCAATATTCATACCTATGATATTAATAAATACAATATCGATAGCCTGAATACCGGCAATATGTTACTGCGTGATTACTTGAGAAATCCAACTGATAAGGCACGTAAAGCACTCGATCTGTTACGTCGTCAGGTAGAAGAGCACCCACGTACTGCGGGTGGTGCATTTTGGCATAAAAAAATCTACCCACATCAACTTTGGTTAGATGGCGTTTACATGGGTATGCCTTTCTATGCGTTTTACACCTCTGAATTTGAAAACGGTAAAGGCTTAGCCGAAGTGGTCAAAGAATTTACCTTAACACGCGAGCTGCTGCGCGATCCGAATACTGGGCTGTACTTTCATGCTTGGGATGAATCGAAACAACAAGGCTGGGCCAATAAAGAAACGGGGTTATCCCCCCACTTTTGGAGCCGTGGCCAAGGCTGGTTAACCATGGCACTGGTTGATGTGCTGGATTATATTCCCGTTGAAGACACCGAGCTGCGCGCACCGTTACTACAAATGATCACCGAACTGGCGCAAACCCTGCAGCAATACCAACACGAAAGTGGTACTTGGTATCAGATTTTAGATATGCCTGATGCGCCAGGTAACTACTTGGAATCATCCGGCAGTGCCATGTACGCGTATTTTTTTGCCAAAGCCGTCAATAAAGGCTACTTACCCGCAGCGTATAAAGATACCGCCGTAAAAGCCTTCAATGGTTTGTTGCAGGAGTTTATCTTGGTGCATCCAGACAATACCATTAGCTTAATTAATACCGTACAAGTAGCCGGTTTGGGCTTTGGTCGCGATGGCAGCTATCACTATTACATGAGTGAGCCCGTGTTTCGTAACGATGCCAAAGCGAATGGGCCCTTTATAATGGCCGCAGCACAAATGGCAACCTTACTAGGCTGGACACCTTTAATTAACTGATACGAACAACATAATCAGATTTAAACGCGTTTAGACAGTAAGCTTGCAAAGCCATACTGTCACGCTGGCTCCCGTGGTATGCGCGCCCTGGCGCGCCTGTGGTTTGAGCCGACTTCGGTCGGCTCTTTTTTACCCCTTGCGTTATTTTAACGCACGTTTTCGCGCATATTGATAAGAATGGTTTAGGCTAATCATGGATACCTGTGACATGTTATTCCACGCGTTTTTGTGTTTTGTTTTCGGCGCGTTCTCTTGCAGAAACCCCGTGTTACGATGGCTTGGCCTAAGCTTGCTCATACTTCCCTTAACCGCAATAGCGGGTATTCCGCCGCACAACACTCCCGTAATTCGACTAACTGTGGCCAAAGAGGGAACTGCTGATTTTAAGAGCATTCAAGCAGCGTTAAATAGCTTACCCAATAACACACAACAGGCGCTGATCCTGATTGGGCCGGGTGTATATGCTGAAAAGCTTTATTTAACCCGTGATAAGGTTGCATTAATTGGAGAGGATCGTGAACATACTATTATTCAAGTCGCAGAGCTTCGTAGTAATTGGCTAAAACAGCATCCGGATGATTGGGGCAGCGCCGTTGTCAATATCCGCGCCAGCGACATTACCCTGCTACGCCTTACTGTTAAAAATAGCTATGGTGAGCTGACTGGCGATCATGAACACCAATTTGCTATTCGAGGTTTTGAAACCGCTACACGCATTATTACTGATGATTGCGCCGTCATTGCCGGGGGCGCCGATACTCTTAGCCTGTGGAATAAAACCGATGGTATGTACTATCATCGAAATTGTTATTTTGAAGGCCATACCGATATGGTGTGCCCACGCGGTTGGGCCTTTTTTACCCACAGCACCTTTGTTAACAAAAAAGCCTATGCCACCCTTTGGCACGACGGAGAACTGGACGAACATCAGAAACTGGTAGTGCGTGATTCGCACTTTGATGGCGTGCCTGGCTTTATGCTAGGCCGTCGCCATTACGATGGTCAGTTTTACCTAATTAACAACCGTTACAGCCCGAATATGGCCGATAAGCCCATTTTCCGCCACACCTACCCTACTGAGCCAGCACGTGATCGCGCTAATCGTTGGGGAGATCGTAATTACTTTAGTCATCAGGACCACGTTAACGCTATCTATCCCTGGCTTGCCACAAACTTATTGCAGCATCCGGGGGCAATAAGCGCCGACCAAATAACAGCTCGCTGGACCTTTGATCATCGCTGGGATCCCGAAGCAGAATTAGATCGGCTTTACCGACTTTTGGAGCAAAAATAATGCTTAAAACATTCCTTGCAGGCGCTGGCGTGGCAGTGACTTTAATGCTCAATGCCAACCTGATGGCGCAAGAGCAGGCTAATCTCGCCTTAGCAAAATTGCATTTGGTTGGCGATTCCACCCTGTCGTTTAAACCTGAACAAGCTTATCCAGAACGAGGCTGGGGTCAGTTATTGCCCGAATTTATGTTGCCACAACTTAGCATTATCAATCATGCCGCCAATGGCCGTAGCACCCGGCGTTTTATCAACGAAGGGCGCTGGCAACGCTTACTAAGCGAGGTGAGTGCTGGCGACTATGTGCTGATTCAATTTGGCCATAATGATCAAAAACATGATGATCCAGCTCGTTTTGCCGCCGCAGACGGCGATTACCAAGTGTTTTTACGCCGTTTTATTCAAGAGTTAAGAGCACGTGATGCGATTCCTTTATTGGCCAGTTCTATCTGTCGGCGCAATTTTAGTGCCCAAGGGCAGTTAACGCGCGATTTAGCGGATTATGCTCAAGCCGCCGCGCACGTTGCTGCTAAAGAGCAGGTCGCATTTTTTGACTTACAGCAACACAGCTGTGACTTT
>Ga0209812_10001203_pt1 | contig 19061 bp, 9 predicted proteins | sample JI71714BDNA_FD_187502 | JGI IMG/M metagenome (GOLD analysis project Ga0209812, IMG submission 187502) | Wastewater effluent complex algal communities from Wisconsin, to seasonally profile nutrient transformation and Carbon sequestration -... | ecosystem: Engineered > WWTP > Effluent > Algae...
GCAGCGCTACACAGAGAACCGACCACTGCACCGTTGAGCCCGGCCGCTGTGTACCACACCTTCATGGCATTGCAGGACCTGAACCGCCCAGAGGTGGAGAGGGGTTGGCAACACTTCCGTGGCACAGAGCATATCGCGTGGAAGACCGGCACCAGCTTCGGACACCGCGATGCATGGGCCATCGGTGTCACCGACCGCTACACCGTGGGCGTATGGACCGGCAACGCGGACGGCGAAGGAAGACCCGGCCTCACCGGCACCTTGGCGGCGGCGCCCATGCTCTTCGAGATCTTCACCGCGCTTCCGGATGGACACGGCTTCGACCCGCCGTTCGATGAACTGGAGCCCATGGTCGTGTGCCGGGCCAGTGGCCATCGGGCCGGTCCGGATTGCCTACCCACGGACACCCTGAAGATCATCCGCACCGCGGTGCGCACCTTACCATGCCCCTACCATCAACGCGTGTTCGTGGATCGAACGGAGACCATGCGACTACCACCCGATGGGGATGGCCATTGGGTGCATTGGTTCAACCTGCCACCGGCGATGGAACATTACTATGCCGCATCGCATGCCGGATACCGGCCCTTGCCCGTAGCGGCTTTCGGTCATGAAGGCGGTACCATGGGCTTGATCTACCCCGAGCCTGATGCGCGGATACTACTCCCCGTACAGTTGGACGGAACTCCCTCTCGCCTCGTCCTGCACGCAGCCCATCGCGATCCTGGCGCGATCATCAACTGGGATCTGGACGGCACCTACATCGGGCGCACCACAGGCGATCACCGATTGGCAGTGGATCCTGAAGCCGGCCAGCACAGCCTAACTTTGACGGACCAGCTTGGCCGCACGCTCACCGCGCGCTTCAATTGCGCCACGGGGAAAGTCGGCACATCCAAGGAATGAGATCATCCCTTTCGCTCCTCATCGGTCTTCTCTTGACCACCGGTCTATACGCGCAACCCGATACGTTGTGGATACCCACCAACGGTACGGTCGTCCCATACGCAGTGGTTTATGAACCGGTTCGCCCCGAGGCCCAGTCCAAGCGCATCGGCAAATTCGTCGTGGACACGAACAAAGTGGCTGTGAGCATGGACTACAAACGGGGCCATCCATCGGGGATCTACCGCGCTCACTACCCGGACGGCAGGCCCTTGGTCTTCGCCGTTTACGGTTGGGACAGCCCCCACGGCGATTGGACGGAGTACGATGAGGTGGGTGCGATCAGTTTGAAAGGCCAATACCGGCATGGGCTGCGCGATGGGGTGTGGGCCTTTCGCAAAGAGGGTATCGTGGGCCACTACAAGGAAGGCCTTAAGCACGGAAAATGGAAGTACTTCGAGAACGGTCGCATCCAACGGACCGAATACTTCAAGAAGAACGAACTGGTCCGCACCCGCAATTTCAATTGATCATTAACGACCTTTCACGAACTTTCAAGCGCCAGTGAAGCAACCCGGCACGCCTTTAGTGCGTTCCACGCTACGATCACTTATGCACGTACGTCACCTCCCCCTCGTCCTCGCCTGCTCCTTCCTGGCCTGGCAGCCAAAAGCGCAAGCACAACAGGATAACGATCCGCTTACCACGGGCAAGCTAAGCTCCCTCATGTACCACATCGACCGCATGTATGTGGATGATGTGGACAAGGACAAGCTCGTGGATGCAGCCATCGTAAGCATGCTGGCCGAGTTGGATCCGCACTCCATCTACATCCCCAAAGAGGATCTGGAAGAAGTGAACGAACCGTTGAAGGGGAACTTCGAAGGTGTGGGGATCCAATTCAACATCATCCGCGATACGATCTATGTGGTGGATGCCATCCCTGGCGGTCCCTCCGAGCGCATTGGTATCCGTGCCGGTGATCGCATCATCAGCATCGATAAGGAGAACGTGGCGGGTGTGGAGTTCAAGAACACCGATGTGATGAAACGCCTGCGCGGGAAGAAGGGCACCAAGGTGGATGTGGCCATCCTGCGCAAAGGCGAACCCGAACCGCTGGACTTCACGATAACCCGCGATAAGATCCCCATCTTCAGCGTGGAAGCCTCGTACATGGCCGAACCCAACGTGGGCTACATCAAGGTGAGCCGCTTCAGCGCCACCACCATGAAGGAATTCCGCGAGAAGCTCGGCGAGTTGAAGGCCGCAGGTATGAAAGACCTGATCCTTGATCTGCAGGGCAATGGCGGTGGCTACCTGCGCACCGCGATCGAGATGGCCGATGAGTTCCTAGGCGACCGCAAGCTGGTGGTGTACACCGAAGGACGCACCTCGCCTCGCGAAGACACCTATGCCACGAAAGACGGTCTCTTCGAGAAGGGGCGCTTGGTGGTGTTGGTGGACGAAGGCTCGGCCAGTGCGAGCGAGATCGTCAGTGGTGCGATCCAGGATTGGGACCGTGGCCTCATTGTGGGTCGCCGAAGCTTCGGCAAAGGCCTCGTGCAACGGCCGGTGATGCTGAGCGATGGTTCTGCCGTGCGTCTGACTGTATCCCGCTACTTCACCCCCAGCGGGCGCTCCATCCAGAAGTCCTATGAAGAAGGTGTGGAAGCCTACCAGCGCGAAAAGAGCGAACGCCTCGCCAAAGGGGAGCTCACCACGGCCGACAGCGTCCACATGGCCGATACGGTGAAATACTTCACCATGAACAAGCGTATCGTGTACGGCGGTGGCGGCATCATGCCGGATGTGTTCGTTCCCATCGATACCACCCAGAGTTCGGAGTACTTCGGGCAACTCGTGCGCAAGGGCATCCTCAACACCTTCGCCATCGCCAAAGTGGACCAGGAACGCGACCGGTGGATGGCGGCCTTCCCAACGGTGGCTGCTTTCGGGCGTGACTTCCGGGTGGATGATGGCCTCGGAAAAGAACTTCAAGCCTATGCGGCCAAGGAGGGCGTGGAGTTCTCCGAAGCGGATTGGACCCGTTCGCGGGACTTGATCACCCTTCGCCTTAAGGCATTGATAGCCAGAGACCTATGGAACACATCAGCCTATTGGCAGGTGATCAATGCGGACAATCCGGTCGACCGCAGCTTCCAAAAGGCCGTGGAGGCGCTCTCCAACGACACGTTCCAGCGGTTGGGGATGGCCAAACATTGATCTCCAAGCCGCGTAGCCTGTTAATCACCTGTTAAGGTGGACCGTGGCGTGGACCATGCATTAAATTCGCGCCATAAATCGACCCGTACTCCGATGAAAGACAAGATCCAGATCGCGCTTCTCAGCGTTATCGCCGTTGCACTCGTGGCACTGGCCGTTAAACAATTCAGTGGTGATGGTGCTTCCAAGGGCACCGTGGCATCCAACGTGGCGGCCAGCACCAGCACCGATGCCAGCACCCCACCGGTGGACAGCTTCGACCCCATGGCCAACAGCGCCGCACCGGTCGATAACACCCCCAAGACCACGGTCAACTTCGCTGAGTACGAGCACAGCTTCGGCGACATCAAGCAGGACAGTGAGAACAAGCACGTGTTCAAGTTCACCAACACCGGCACCGAGCCCTTGATCATCGAAACGGCCAACGGCTCCTGCGGCTGCACCGTGCCGAACTATCCGAAGGCCCCCATCCCTCCCGGTGGTACCGGCGAGATCGAGGTGGAATACAAGCCTGGCAAGCAGGAGAATGCTCAGACCAAGACCGTAACGGTGATCGCGAACACCGAGCCCAAGGAGACCACCTTGCGCATCACGGCGAACGTGCAGAAGATCTGATCAGTCCAGTACCGCATAAGAAAGCCGCCTCAGAAGGGCGGCTTTCTTCTTTCTGGTCGTGCTGTCTTGTCTAAGCTTCCATCAACGCATCAATGGAAGCAGCCAGTTTACGGTCCTTCTCGGTGACCGCTCCCCCAGCATCATGGGTGCTTAGCGCGATGCGAACGGTGCTGTACACGTTGGTCCACTCCGGATGGTGGTTCTGCTTCTCCGCGAGGAAAGCGACGCGGGTCATGAACGCGAACGCCGCGCTGAAGTCCTTGAAGGTGAAGGTGCGGCACAACTTGCCGTCGATCGTGGTCCAGGTGGTGCTCATCGGTGGATGGGAAGTTGGATGATACCCGGGATACCCGCGCTGGCATTGGTGCGCACAAGCTCCATCTCGTCCACGAGGTGTTCCGCTCCGGCGAACTTGTCCACCACGAAGAGGATGTAGCGGGTATCCACGCAGATGTTGCGGCACTTGTCCGGATCGAACTGGATATCGCTCATGGTGCTCTCCCACGTGCGGTCGAAGTTGAGGCCGATGAGTTCGCCCTTCGCATTGAGCACCGGGCTGCCACTGTTCCCCCCCGTCGTGTGCAAGGACGAGGTGAAGCAGACCGGTACCGTTCCATTCACCCCGTACTGGCCATAGTCCTTCGTGGCATGCAGTTCCAGCAAGCGATGGGGAACATCGAACTCCGCATCGCCGGGGATGTGTTTCTCCACCACGCCATCGAGTGTCGTGTATTCGCCATAGACCACACCATCGCGCGGTGTGCTTCCTTCCACCTTGCCGTAGGAAAGGCGCAAGGTGCTGTTGGCATCGGGCCAGAAGGTGCGCTCGGGCTCCATCTCCATCATGCCCTTCACATAGGTGCGCATGGCGGTCTCGATCCTGTCGCTCAACATGGCATGCTGCGGCCGCACCTGCTCCAGAAAGGACTTGAAGAAGCTGCGCGAAGCCTTGTACACCGGATCATTCGCCATCAGCTTGGCGAACTTCTTCGGTGCAAGTTCCAGGGCAGCCATGGTCCGGGCTTCGTTCACCAGTATGCTGCGCGCATAGAGGTCGTCCACCCAAGCATCGCTGTTGCCTTTGAAGCGGGCATCGATCTCCTTCAACACGGCGGGCTGGCCGCTGACCGGTACGCTGGCCCGGTAGATCGGCAGCAGTGCCTTGAAGACACGCTTGTCCACCTCGACGTCATAGTCCTTGTAGAACCCGGGTACTGCGGCCAGTCGTTCCGCTGCCTTCGCTTCGAACTTGCCCTCGCCATCCAGCCGCATGTGCTCTTCGGTGAGTTCGCGGAACCCATCGGCAAAACGAAGGATCTCCGGGCCGTAGTAGACCATCTCCACGAAAAGGTCGCGGGCCGTGGCCAGTGGAACGTATTCGGCATAGAGCGCTTCGAGGGAAGGCAGCACCCTTTGGAGATCGGTCCGGCCCAGTTTCAATGCACGGTCCACGTAGAGTGCCTCCTGCTCGCGTTTCCGATCCAAGGTGCGCAGCTCCTTGAGTCCGCGCACTTCGCCGATCCACTTCTTCCACGCATTGCTGATGCTCGCCTGTTTGTCGGCATACTGGATCCTGGTCTTGTCGCTGTTGCGCATGGCCGCGTCGATCACATCCAAGCTCGCCGACCGCATCTTGATCCGCAGGGGGTCGGCGGTGTTCAGCACATAGTCCACCGCATAAGAAGAGAGGTAGCGCTGGGTGCTTCCTGGAAAGCCGAAGATCATGGCGAAATCGCCTTCCTGCACGCCGGCGATGTTCACCGGTAACGAATGGCGCGGAACGAAGGGCACGTTCGCATCGGAAGGTTCTGCGGGCTTGTTGTCCGGCCCGGCATAGATGCGGAAGATGCTGAAGTCGCCCGTATGCCGTGGCCACATCCAGTTGTCGGTATCGCCTCCGAACTTGCCGATGCCGCTGGGGGGCGCTCCCACCAGACGCACATCGCGGAACGTCTCGGTGACGATGAGGAAATACGAGTTGCCGTAGTTGAAGGGGCGCACCACGGCCTGGTAGTGGGTGCCCGCTATGGCTTCCTTGGCAATGGCCTCCCCCAACTTACCCACCACTTCACGCCGTTGGGCTTCCGTAGCGTTGGCCTCGGCCGGGATATTGGGAAGGATCCGGTCCGTGACATCCTCCATACGGATGATGAAGGTGGCGGTGAGCCCGGGGTTGCGCAATTCTCCGGCCTTGTCCTTGGCCCAGAAGCCGTTCTTGAGGTAGTCGTTCTCCAAGCTGCTCTGCTCCTGGATGGCGCTGAAGCCGCAGTGGTGGTTGGTGAGGATGAGCCCCTGCTTGCTGATCACCTCCGCCGTACAGCCACCACCGAAGTGGACGATCGCATCCTTGATGCTGCCCTGATTGATGCTGTAGATATCCTCGGCCGTGATGCGCAGCCCGGCGGTGTGCATGTCGCCTTCGATGCTCTTGAGCAAGGTGGGCAGCCACATGCCTTCGTGGGCGGAGGCGGAGCGAACGACGAATAGCAGGAGAATGGTGCAGAGGCGAAGAATGGATGGCATGACGCAAAGATGCCACCTCCGGCCCAACGAACCGCAACCGTAGGTGCCATATCGGCACTTGAACAGGATCCATGTAATTCTAGATCCATTCCGTACCTTTAGTATACCCTATCAGATCGACGTCATGAAAGCCATATCCACTTTCCTCCACCGAGGGATCGGTGCACTTGTCCTGTTCTTCCACATCGCGCTTGCAGGAGCCCAATCAGGGGCCTTGGATACCAGCTTCGATCCGGGCACCGGGGCGAACGCATCCATCTTACGTTCGGCCGTACTTCCGAACGGCTCCTACATGATCGCGGGTGCCTTCACGAGTTATGCTGGCAATCCCTGTGGGCGCATCGCCCGGGTGCTTCCCGGAGGAAGCTACGACCCGACATTCGTATCGGGAACAGGCTTCAATGATCAGATCAACCACATGCGCGTCCAAAGCGATGGGAAGATCATCGTCTTGGGCCCTTTCACGCAATACAATGGTACGAATGTGAGCGGCGTGGTCCGATTGCTCCCGGATGGAGCGCTCGACGGAACCTTCCTACCGGTCGCACCGAATCCATCCTTCTTAAGCACGCTGGAGGTTCTTCCGGATGATCGCGTGCTCATCTCCGGCAATTTCTCCATTCCTGGGGGTCCCACCGCTGTGCGGTTGGCCAGGTTCATGCCCAACGGATCGTTGGACCAAGTGCTTGCGACCCTAGGTAACACGAACGGACTGGTTACCTCCATCCTAACGATCCCGGATGGACGCGTCATGATCGGAGGATCGTTCACCGTCGTGCAAGGCCAGACACGGAATGGCATCGCCTTGCTTTCTTCCGGCGGGATACTTGATACTTCCTTCGATCCAGGCACCGGTTTCTCGACCGCGTCATTATCGCTTCAACGCTTGATCCTGGGTCCATCAGGAGGGATCTATGCGGTTGGATCATTCACCCAATACAACGGCACCAACGTGAACTACCTGGTCCGTCTGCAAACAACAGGCGCCATCGACCCCACTTGGAACACCTCGACCGTTTATGATACCCAGATCACTACGGTGCTGGAACTCCCGGGGGATAAGATCCTTGTTGGAGGATCATTCGTGCAGGTGAACGGTGTTTCCAAACCTGGCCTCTGCGCGTTGACCTTGAATGGAGACCTGATCCCATCGTTCCCTCGGGGTACGGGATGCGTCGGAGCTGTGTTCCAATTCCATCTGACCCCAAGTGGAAACCTGTTAGTCACAGGTAACTTCATTAGTTATAACAGCGTGCAACGGAATCGGATCGCCAGACTCCTCTATTGCCCGGTGGATGAATGGTACGCGGACACGGATAACGATGGTGCGGGTGTTACAAGCAGTCCGCTGATCACCTGTACACCACCGGTCGGCTATGTGAGCAATAGCACGGATTGCGACGACAACGATCCGCTGAACACGGATGGAACGATCTGGTACGCCGATGCCGATGGCGATGGAGCCGGGGATGTCTTGGTTCAACAAACCGCTTGTGCCGCGCCCATCGGATACGTGCACAATGATGACGATTGCAATGATGCGGACCCGTTGGTGATCGGGCCCATCCTCTGGTACATGGACCAGGATGAGGATGGCTACGGGAATGTGATGGCGCCAGCACAACTAGCCTGCACCGCCCCGCCTGGCCACGTAGCGGATAACACGGATTGCAATGACTTCGACCCCACCGTGCATGAATTGAGCAACTGGTACGCCGATTCCGATGGTGACGGCTTCGGTGATCCGAGCTCGCTCATCGTGACCTGTTCCCGGCCAACAGGCTATGTGAGCAATGCGACCGATTGCAATGACTTCGACCCCATGGCCACCGTGGTGCGCAACTGGTACGCCGATGCGGATGGTGACGACTTCGGAAATGCCGCCGCGCCTCTCTCGTCCTGCTCACAGCCACCGGGTCATGTGCTGGACGAGACGGACTGCAACGACTCCTCCCCCACCATCACCGGGCCCACCACTTGGTACCTGGACAGCGACGGCGACGCCTTCGGACTTACCGCCCAGACCCTAGTGGCCTGCACACAACCACTGGGCTACAGCGCTGATGGTGGTGACTGTGACGACCTCGATCCACTCATCTACCCGGATGCACCATGTGATGATGGTAATGCCCTCACCCATTTCGACCGGATCCGACCCGATTGCAGCTGCGCAGGACAAGGGGTGCAGGTGAGCCCCATCGTGTACCTGGATGTGCCCTTGAACGCCCAAGGCTGGATGAACGCCACCCTACTCGCCAATGGCCTGCTCCCGACGGTGGAACCCTATACCGCGATGGGCTACACGAACTTCGCCAATGGCGTGGGAGGCTTTACCACCACCGCCCAGATGCTGGACCCCGACCCCTTGCGCCCCGAGTTGCAAGCCGTCGATTGGGTGGTGGTGGAGTTGAGGCCTTTGAATGCCCCTGCGCAGATCGCAGCCGCGCAACCCTGCATCCTCCGTAGGAATGGTGCGGTGCATAGACCCGATGCTGTGGCAGCACCGGAATTCAGAGTAGAACAAGGCGACTATCTTATTGCCATCCGGCATCGCAACCACCTCGGGATCATCTCTTCTTCTGCATTCCTGTTGGATCAATCGGTACCACTCGTGCTGAACTTCTCCGATGGATCCACTCCCGTGAATGGTGGGCCGAACGCGCTGAAGCCGAATGGCACGAAACTCGCCCTTTGGCCGGGGGATGTGCACTTCAACCGGAACGTGCAGTACACAGGGCAGAACAACGACCGGGACCCGATCCTGGTACGCATCGGCGGGGTGGTACCCACGAATACCGTGCAAGGCTATTTCCCCGAGGACGTGAACCTGGATGGTGTGGTGAAGTATACCGGCACCAACAACGACCGGGACAAGGTGCTGCAGACGATCGGCGGGGTGGTGCCCACGAACATCCGCTTGGACCATCTTCCGAACTAGGCCACTCCATCCCCACGTGTCAAGGAGCTCGATCGCTTGAACGATCGAGCTTCTTGTTCATAGACCCTGCGAGCCAAAGAGGAGGTTGGTCCTTTCCCCTCATCAAGGTGCTCGGGCTGACCGAACCCACATGGCCTGTTCTTCGTAGAACGGCCCATGCGATCCTTCGGGCTGCTCTGTCTACTCACCCTAACCTCGGCAAAGGCACAACAATTCGTGCCGGACTTGCAGTTCGGGGAGCAGGGGGTCAGCGTGCACCCTGCGACGAATGGAATAAACCGCTCCGTACCGATCTCGCTGCATCAATTTCCGAACGGTAAGTTCTTGGCCGGATTCATGTTCGGCAACAATGGTGGATTCGTTAGTCTGCATCTGCCGAACGGTGATCGCGATAACACGTTCGGCACCGATGGTATCCACTCCTTCCCGGCTCCAGCTGGCGAGAACATGCAGCAACGGCATGTGGACATTACGGCCGACCAACGTATCGTAGTGCTCAACCGTAGACAGAACGTGAACGGATATACCATGGCGTTCCAGTTCAACCGGCTTCTTCCGGATGGCACACCGGACGCGACCTTCGGCGATGGTGGAATGGTGGTGATGCCTGGGCCGGACAACATGGCGCTTCGTTCCATCATCGCCCAGCCAGATGGGAAGATCCTCTTCGGCGGTGCGGTCAATGGCACCTTGATGGTGGGCCGCTTGGAGCAAAGCGGAGCATTGGACAGCAGTTTCGGGGAGAATGGCATCGCCCTCCATGCGGCGCCGAACGTAGGCATGAGCCTCTCCCGCATGCGCCTGGCCCCTAACGGCGATGTCTTCCTGGTCGGTAGCCAGTTGATCGGATTCGACGCGACGGGAGTTGCCGTTTGCAAGGTGCGATCAGATGGTGCGCTGGATACCTCCTTCGGCGACAACGGATTCTTCCTTCACGACCACTCCGAGAACATCTTCCTCTATGAATCCTTGCATGACCTGCACATCGGGGCCGATGGAAGCCTGGTAGTCGCTGGTTCCATCGCGCTTGAGGGGATCAAGGAACGATATTGTATCCTGAAACTCCGCCCCGATGGCACGTTAGATCAGGCTTTCGGAGATGCTGGCATGGTCTTGCACGGAACCTTGACCACCGATCGGAATCTGCTCCAGGACATCACTTTCGATCCCCGTGGATTCTATGTCCTGTTCGGATCACTCGCTCGGAACTTCGAGGTCACCCGATCCATGTACACCTTCATGGACGCTTCTGGTGCGATCATGACCGATCCTTATGGAGAGACCGACCACATCATATCCGGACCTGATGTTCCATCTTGGGATCGTCGGCTGGTATTGGATGGAAATGGAGGCTTCGTGGAAGCGATCGGCTTCTCGCTGCGGCCGATCGGCATCTCGGCGCTTCGCCGCTTCGTGTTCTCATCGCCCACCGCCTTGTCCACAACCCCTACCGCCGATGCGGCTTTGCGCGCCTGGCCCAACCCCACCAGCGGCACACTTCAGGTTGATCTTGCCGATCCGATCGATCAAGGAACCACCATCACGGTGATGGATGCTTTGGGACGTGTGGTCGCGGACGAGCGTTCCATCCGTTGGTCACTCTCCGGTGAGCGTTCCATCACCTTGGACCTCCCGAACACCATCGCCGAAGGCCGCTATTCCCTGGTGCTGGCCACCGACATGGAGCGCAGGATGGCGCAGTTCGTGGTGCAGCGCTGATCATCGGTCAGAAGTCCCCTGCTGTGTCGGCGTGATCGTTGGAACGGCTTGTTTCTGCCGCTCCTCACTGATCAGGTAGGCGATCAACACGATGAACAGGAGCAGCAGGAACGCCTTAGGGTCGCGGTACAGCGGCTTCCGCGGGCGGCGGACCGCCCTGGTGTAGTTGTAGATGAGCCGTTGAGGGTCGCGGTAGCGCGCGATCTCCGCCTCGGTGGGCTGCTCTGGCCCTTCGGGTGTTATGCGGTACTGGCGCTTCATCTCCGCGGAGCAAGGTAGGTGCGTAACTGGCCCAGCACGCGGTGGGTGCGCATCTTGGCGGCATCCTCGCCGATGCCGAGCACCTGGCCCAGTTCAGCGAAGCTCAGCCCGTCCATGTAGCGCAATTCGATCAGGCGGGCCCGGTCGTCATCAAGGCGGGCCATGGCACGCCCGAGTCGCTGCATTTCCGTCTCATCCAGGTCTAGGCCCATTTCCTCTGAAAGCCCCTTCACCTCGCGATAGCTGACGTCTATGAGGATCTCTTTGCGCTTGCGCCAGTGCATGCGCACCTCGTTAAGCGCGATACGGTAGAGCCAAGCCCTGAACGGCAGCCCCCGTGGTTCGTATGTGGCCAGTGCCAGCATGGCTTTGAGGAAGGTCTGTTGGGTCAGATCGGCCGTGAGTTCGCGGTGTTGCACGCGGCGGAGCACGAACCGGAAGATGTCCGCGAAATAGCGCTCGTAGAGCGGGGCGAACCGGGCGGGGTCGGCTTTCGCCTCCCGCAGCTGGTGCAGTTCATCCGGGTTCTCCATGCGCAGGACTGGTGAATGCAATGCGGGACTCCATCGGAAGTAACGACGGTTCGACGGACAAGGTATTCCGTTCGACGAAACCCCGAACCGAGGCAATCCGTACAACGAGGCACTCTTTTCATCCTCGGCGACCACAAACCGAACCAGTTGGACATGGCCCTCTTCGGATCACTGCAGTTCCACAGCATGCGAACTAGAGCCACGCGATCGGGGCTTCTGGTGATCCTGCTGTTCCTGCTTCTCACAGGCGTTGTACCCGCTCAAGCTCCATCTTGGAACTGGGAGATCAGCCCTTCGAATGGCAATGATTCGTGGATCCGTGATATGGCAGTTGACCCCAATGATGGGTCTGTTTACGTGGTCGGCAAGTACAGACAAGCGGGTATCCTAGGCCTACCCAATCCAGCGGGCAACGCAGATGCATTTCTAGCTAAGCTAAACTCCACGGGTATTGTACAATGGAGTGTACGGATCGGGACAAGTAGCGACGATGAAGCATACGGCGTGGTGGTCGCCGAGAACGGAGCCGTGGCCTTGACCGGTGGTTTCGAAGGCAACCTTCAAGCGGGAACAACCTCTGGGGTCTCACTTGCCGTAAATTCCATCAGCGGCAGCGAGGATGTCTTCATCGCCTGTTACAGCCCTTCAGGAACATTGCAATGGCTGAGCCGAGCCGGTGGAAGCAACGCGGATCATGGCACCAGCATCGTGAGCGGCGACTTCGGATTCGCCGTGCAAGGCTTGTTCACCAACGGAATTGCATTCCAATCAGCAGGCGTTCCCATCATTCTTGCGCCAGCTGCTGTTTCGAACCAGACGATGGCCTTCGTGGCGACGTTCGACCCAATGACCGGATCCTGCACGAAAGCCGTGATGGCGACCGCAACTGGCGCCATGAACCCTGAGCGCATGGCCACGGACGGTGAGAATATATTCGTAACAGGTACACATCGCGGCAATACCATCACCTGGCGGTCGTCCGAAGATGCGGCGATCGGAGGCAATAATGCAGGCGCGGCCACGATGGCCAACGCCTATGTGACCACCTTCAACACCGCGCTCGATCACAAATGGTCATCGCACGTGAGCAATCCCGGCGATGTGAACATCTCCTGCAATGGTATCGCCTTCGGTTGTGGTCGCATCTATATCACCGGCAACTCGCACGCGGGTTCTACCTATGCCGGCCTGGGCGCTGGTACAGCATCGACCCACGACCATGCATTCCTAGCCGCATTGAACTTGGAGGATGGACAAGGCGCATGGATACACACAGCACAAGGGAATGATGCGCACAGCCAACTGGGCTACGACCTCACCGTGAGCAACGATGGTGACATCTTGATGGCAGGTAGGTTCGTGGATGCCGTGACCTTTGATACTGGTGAGACCATTTCGGGTCCCTCGGGCACCCATGGCTTCGTTGCGCGGTACACACCCACCGGAGACCTGGAATGGGTTCAACCCGTATTGAGCGATGATGCTCTGGACCTTATGGCAGTCGCCGTGCAGGGCCCCGACCAAGTCTACATCGGAGGATCTCTGGAAGGCTCCTGTTCTTGGAATGCATCCACGGCCAACGGTGACAATACCGTCTTCGTGGCGAAGGTCACGGATACGCATGCCAACTCGCTGCAACTTCCGGTATGGACGGCACCAGCTGCGGTGTGCATGGGTTCAGCACCGCTCGATCTGATCATGGGTGTATCCGGCAACGCGCGGGGTTCGGCCACAGCAGTACAATCGAGCACGAACGTCTCCAACGCTACGAGTGTAGTGGGTGCGCCGAATGGGACCGGAGCGTACTTCGTTAACACGAGTTCCCGCATGGTATTGGACCTGGGAACAATCTTGTATCCCGGTGATCGTATCCAGTTGATCGCACGGTCGAACACCGCAAGTCCTTTCACGATGGACTTAGCTGGCTCTGAGACCACTAGCAATTCCGTGCCACTAGCGGCCGGTCTTTCCGCGATCGGTACACGATTCCATGGGATCTGGGTGCGCGTATCCACGCCGACACGTTTCCTCTGGATCAACAATATCAGTAGCAATGCCGGCTACCTGGATGCGGTACGTTGGATGAAGGTCGGTGATGCGACCGGCACCTTCATGTGGAACTCCTCTACGATCACGCACTTCGACCCGGCACTCGCTGGTCCTGGCACACACGCGATCACCTACTCGATCAACGCAGGCACCTGTCCCCTTTCCACGGTACGTCAGATCCAAGTCGTCCAGGGGCCTTCAGGAAACATCACCGGTCCACCCATCAACTGCGCCGGTGGATCGGGAACGTATCAGTTGACGATGGCCAATGCGGACCAGTTCGCCTGGCAGCGGAGCAGTGCAGGCGCCGGTGTTTGGACCACCTTCAATACCACTCAACAGACGCTGGCTCTTTCATACGCAACACCGACTGACATAAGGGTTGCGCTGCGCAACGTTTCGTGCCCGGATGTGATCCATACGGATATCATCACGATCAGCCCCGGTGATATCACACCTCCTACGTTGCCTCCTTTACCCAACATCGTGCAGGCTGCCACAAGCGCATCTTGCTCCACAGCGATCAGCTTGAACGCTCCGCTCGCGATCGATAATTGCACCTTCTGTGACCCGGGAACCGTGCCCGGGTATACCAAGTTGGGGGTCTTCCAAGGCCATGCGTATTACTTGAGCAACAACACTTCCGATTGGATGGCGGCCAACACCGGGGCGACCTCGACCGGTGGGCATCTGGTTTCCATCACGAGTCCAGAAGAGAATGCTTGGATCGCAACACGATCAGGAGGTCTCACACTCTACACCGGCCTGAATGATATCGCCAACGAGGGTCAGTTCGTTTGGACCACCGGAGAACCTGTCTCCTATGACAACTGGGCGGATGACCAACCAGACAACGGTCTCATCCTGAACCAAGACTGGGGCACGATAAACTTCGAGTCTCCTGGTCTATGGGATGATGATGGCGGACTGATCTACACCCCTCGTCGACACATCCTCGAATTCGACTGTGCGGTCTGGCAATCAGCCGGACCAGCATCAGCGGCCAACTTCCCCGTAGGCACGACACCGGTGAGCTTCTCAGCCATGGACGCTCGCGGGAATGTGAGCACGACCACCTTCATGGTGTTGGTCACGGATAACACCCCCCCAAGCATCACCTATCCGAACACTTCGATCACACTTACGAAGTCCAATTGGCCAAGTTGTTCTGTAGCCCTACCTGACCTTACACCGCAGGCGTCCATCGTAGAAGCGTGTGCTGTGACCCGGCATCAGCGGCCAGTTCCAGGCACATTGCTACACAACGATACCACGGTCTGGATCGTGGCGCGCGATGCCAGTGGCAACATGGATTCCATCTCTGTGAGCGTACGCTTGGAGGACCAAACTGGACCTGTTATCACCAACTGCCCGAACGGTCAGTCCATTATTGTAGTCAACGCGGGTGACATCAGCGTACCGTTCACTTACCCAATGCCAACAGCCCAGGACTGTTCACCTGTCATGGCCTCGTTGGTGGCAGGTCTGCCGCCAGGCGAACCCTTCCCATTGGGCATCACTGAGGTCAGGTGGCGATTCACCGATGATGCGGGGCACTTCAGTGAATGCAGTTTCCAAGTCATCGTGGGCGCGAACGATGCTCCCCAGCTCACGTGTCCAACGTTGGCTGCTTTTCCCACTGAACCGGGGCAATGCAGCGCCGTCGTGAACTATACCGCCCCGGTCGGTATCGATGCGCAGGATGGGAACATCAGTGCTGTGCTCTTACCACCTAGTCTGCCACCGGGCCCATTCCCGATCGGCACAACCACAGTCACCTACCGGGTGCAGGATCTTGATGGGAACTCAGCAACGTGCTCCTTCTCAGTGACCGTGAACGACGGGGAAGCGCCATCCATCATTTGCCCACCCTCGCAAACGCTGAACTCGGCTACGACCGAATGCTCGGTCTTCGCGAGCTGGCTGCTACCCCTGGTAGCGGACAATTGTCCGTCTTGCACGCCGACTGCAGCACTTTCGTCCTTCTCCCTGCTTGGGAGCCATGACGGCAAGCGTTACTACATCTCGCTTGACCCCAGCACCTATGATGATGCCGTGGCTGCTGCCCAAAGCATGGGCTACCACTTGGTCTCCATCGGGACAGCGGCAGAGAACGACTTCATTCACGCGTCGCTGAACGCCATTGGGGTGGACCCTGTTTGGATCGGCTTAACGGACGAGATCAATGAAGGCACCTTCCTATGGCATAGTGGTGAGCCACTCCTCCATCAGAACTGGGTTGGTGGCGAGCCGAACAACGTTGGTGATGAGGACGCCGTGATGATGACTGGAGCGGGAGAATGGAACGACGTTCCCGTTGGCATATCCCTGCCTTACATCATCGAAGTCCCCTGTTCCGGACTTAACCTCATCCAGACTGGTGGCCCCACCAGCGGATCGGCTTTCCCAGTGGACACCACCCTGGTCTCCTACACGGTTATCGATGCAGCCGGACGGAGTGCCGATTGCGTATTCAGCATCATCGTTCTGGATAGCATCCCGCCCATCTTCAGCAACTGCCAAACCAATGAGTACCTGACCCTATCGGGGAACGATTGCTCATTGGCCTATATGCTGCCGACCATTCTATCCGATGACGGCAATGCCTGTGATGCCGATACGGAGAACGGTTATCGAACGCAGGTGCTGCTGCACGGCGAGGTGAATCTGATGGACATAACGGGATGGTCCAATATCACTCTTTCCCACGGGATCCATGACTTCTATGAGACCCATACCGACGATGCAGGCAACCAGGCCACCTGCTCGTGGTCGGTGGCGGTGGAGGATGTGACACATCCCGAGGTCGTTTGTCTCCTTACGGACTCCTTCCCCATCAGCCTGGATGGATCCTGTAGCGTGGCATTCCCCGATCTCCTTAGTTACGTCACCGCAACCGACTGTAACGGTGTGTCCATCGACATGCAACCTCCGGCCGGAACGATGTTCTATGGCGATACGCTAGTAGCCATGACCATGATCATCTCGGACAGCTTGGGCAATTGGACACCGAATAACCACTCGATCTGGATCCACGACGACACGCCACCGACGATCACCTGCCAAGACACCCTGTTCGTACCTACTACCACCGGGTGCTTAGGCAACGTGGTGATACCAGGCCCAACCAGTGTTTCGGATGCCTGTGGCTTTACATCCTGGACCGTTGACGCGAACGATGGCCTTTGGCCAGCTGGCGACTCCACGGTGACCTACACGGTCACGGACGGACGCAATAGCTCTGTTTGCAGCATGGTAGTGCGCGTCCTAGACGGTACTCCTGCTATTCCGACCATCAGCGCCAGCGGGCCCACCACGTTCTGTTCCGGAGGCAGCGTCACCTTGACCAGCAGCACGACCGCTGGCAACCTGTGGAGCACGGGCGCCACCACGCCGAGCATCACCGTTAGCACTCCGGGGAACTACACCGTTACGGTGACCGATGCTAACGGATGCAGCGCAACCAGCGCCAACACCACAGTGATGGTGAACCCGACACCGGCAACACCCGTGATCTCCGCCAGCGGACCGACGACGTTCTGCCCAGGAGGGAGCATCACGCTGACCAGCAGTAGCGCTGTCGGCAACCTTTGGAGCAACGGCGCAACCACGCCGAGCATCACCGTTAGCACTCCGGGGAACTACACCGTTACGGTGACCGATGCCAACGGATGCAGTGCCATCAGCGCCAGCACCACGGTGACGGTGAACCCGACACCGGCAACACCCGTGATTTCCGCCAGCGGGCCTACGACGTTCTGTTCCGGAGGCAGCGTGACCTTGACCAGCAGCAGCGCTTCCGACAATCTGTGGAGCAATGGTGCCACGACACCGAGCATCACGGTGAGTACCTCTGATGACTACTCGGTAACGGTGACCGACGGCAACGGCTGCAGTGCTACGAGCACGGGCACGACCGTGACGGTTAACCCGCCCCCCCCTCTACCGACGATCAGTGCCAGTGGGCCTCTGACCTTCTGTGCCGGTGGCAGCGTGACCTTGACCAGCAGTAGCGCTACGGGTAATACATGGAGTACTGGTGCGACCTCCCAGAGCATCACCGTGAACGTATCGGGCAGCTACATGGTAACGGTGACCAATGCCAACGGCTGCAGCGCTACCAGCGCGGGCATGACCGTGACGGTGAACCCGAACCCCACAGCTCCCACTATCAGTGCAGGTGGTCCTCTGACCTTCTGTGCGGGTGGCAGCGTGATCTTGACCAGTAGCAACGCCACGGGTAACACTTGGAGTACAGGTGCGACCACCCAGAGCATCACGACAAACGCATCGGGCACCTACACGTTGACGGTGACCGACAGCAACGGCTGTAGTGCTACGAGCACGGGCACGACCGTGACGGTTAACCCGACACCCCCTCTACCGACGATCAGTGCCAGTGGGCCTCTGACCTTCTGTGCCGGTGGCAGCGTGACCTTGACCAGTAGTAGCGCGACGGGTAACACTTGGAGTACAGGTGCGACCACCCAGAGCATCACGACAAACGCATCGGGCACCTACACGTTGACGGTGACCGACGGCAACGGCTGTAGTGCTACGAGCGCAGGCACCACCGTGACTGTTAACCCGAACCCCACAGCACCGACGATCAGTGCCAGTGGGCCTCTGACCTTCTGTGCCGGTGGCAGCGTGACCTTGACCAGCAGTAGCTCTACGGGTAACACCTGGAGTACGGGTGCGACCACGCAGTCCATCACAGTGAGCACGGCAGGTACCTACACGGTAGCAGTGACCTACGGTAACGGTTGCAGTGCTACGAGCACGGGCACGACAGTGACGGTGAACCCGAACCCCGTTCCACCGACGATCAGTGCCGGTGGTCCTCTGACCTTCTGCGCGGGCGGCAGCGTGACCTTGACCAGCAGCAACGCTACGGGTAATACATGGAGTACTGGTGCGACCTCCCAGAGCATCACCGTGAACGCACCGGGCACCTACACGGTAACGGTGACCAACGGCAACGGCTGCAGCTCTACAAGCGCAGGCACCACCGTGACTGTTAACCCGAACCCCGCTCCACCGACGATCAGTGCCAGTGGGCCTCTGACCTTCTGCGCGGGCGGCAGCGTGACCTTGACCAGCAGCAGCGCTACGGGTAACACATGGAGCACGGGTGCGACCACGCAGTCTATCACAGTGAGCACGGCAGGTACCTACACGGTAGCAGTGACCAACGGTAACGGTTGCAGTGCTACGAGCACGGGCACGACAGTGACGGTGAACCCGAACCCCGTTCCACCGACGATCAGTGCCGGTGGTCCTCTGACCTTCTGCGCGGGCGGCAGCGTGACCTT
>Ga0209812_10001205_pt1 | contig 19055 bp, 17 predicted proteins | sample JI71714BDNA_FD_187502 | JGI IMG/M metagenome (GOLD analysis project Ga0209812, IMG submission 187502) | Wastewater effluent complex algal communities from Wisconsin, to seasonally profile nutrient transformation and Carbon sequestration -... | ecosystem: Engineered > WWTP > Effluent > Algae...
TGAGGCCGCGGCCTGGCTGCGCCGGCCGGCGCCCTGGCGCGCGCTGCTGGCCCTGATGGTGGCGGTGATCTCCTGGTTCGCCTTCGCCCCGGTGCAGTTCGACGACGGCGAACTGCCGCTCGACAAGGCCCGCCACCTGTTTGCCTTTGCGGCGCTGGCCTGGGTGGCGACACAGGGCTTTGGCCGTGCGCGCACAGCGGCCATCGCGATGGCGCTGCTGGCCTACGGCGTGTTCATCGAGATCGTGCAGAGCCAGGTGCCCGGCCGCCACGCCAGCACCGCCGACGTGCTGGCCGATGCGCTGGGCATCGCGCTGGGCCTGCTGGCCGCGCGCGCCTTCAGCCCCGTGCGCTGAGCCCCATCGGCAGGCCTTCCACCAGCGGCCGCCCCTTGAGCGTGTGGCTGCGGCCGCGGAAGGCGGCCACGCGCTCGCCGCGCTGGTTGTGCACCATCACGTCGTACAGGCCCGTGCGGCTGCTGCGCGCCAGCTCGGTGGCCACGGCCGTGAGCGTGTCGCCGCGGCGCGCGGCGGCCACGAGCTGGACGTCGAAGCCCGAGGCCACCGTCGTCTCGTTGTAGGCGTTGCAGGCATAGCCGAAGCAGCTGTCGGCCAGCAGCGCCACATAACCGCCGTGGCATACGCCCAGGCCGTTGACCATGTCCTCGCGCACCATCATCTGCAGCGTGGCCGTGCCCGGGCCCACGGCCAGGATCTGCACGCCCAGGCCGCGCGTGGCGCGGTCGTGTTCCCACACCGCGTCGCGGCAGGCTTCGGCCAGGGCCTGGGCGTCCATGTTCAGCGGTCCTTGAACTGCGGCGCTCGCTTGGTGAAGAAGGCGGCCACGCCCTCGGCGAAGTCGGGGGCGCGGCCGAGTTCGGCCTGGGCCCGGGCCTCCCACGACAGTGCCTCGGCCAGGCCGGCCGCGGCCGAGGCATCGATGAGCCGGCGTGTCTCAGCCAGCGCGCGCGCCGGCATGGCCGCCAGGCGCTCGGCCAGGGCCTGCACGGCGGCCGGGAACTCGGCGTCGTCCACACACTGCCAGATCAGGCCCATGCGCTCGGCGGCCTCGGCGGGCAGTTTGTCGCCCGTCATCGCCAGGCCCAGGGCGCGCGCCCGGCCCACCAGGCGCGGCAGCAGCCAGGTACCGCCGCAGTCGGGCACGAGGCCGATCTTGCTGAAGGCCTGGATGAAGCTGGCACTGCGCGCGGCCACGACGAGATCGCAGCACAGCGCGAGGTTGGCACCCGCGCCGGCCGCCACGCCGTTGACTGCGGCGATCACCGGCACGGGCATCGAGCGCACGCGCAGCGCCAGCGGCTTGTAGAAGCGCTCGACCACGGCGCCCACGTCGACATCGGGGCCACGCATGGCGGGGTCGGCCAGGTCCTGGCCGGCGCAGAAGCCGCGTCCGGCACCCGTGAGCACCACCACGCGCACGGCGGGGTCGGCGGCGGCGGCGTCCAGCGCGGGCAGCAGCAGGCCGTGCATCTCGGCGGTGAAGGCGTTGAGCGCGGCCGGGCGGTTGAGCGTGATCGTGCACACCGGGCCGGCGGTGTGGCTGAGCAGGGGGCTGTCGGTCATGGCCCGCGGATTCGACCGCAGCAGCCCGCGCCCGGCGCCGCGGACTTTCCCGCACGACAATCCGCGGCCCCGCCATGCACCCTGCCCCACCCCGCCTGATCCTGCTCGCGCCCATGGAGGGCGTGCTCGACCACAGCCTGCGCGACGTGCTCACGCGCGTGGGCGGCGTGGACCGCTGCGTCTCGGAGTTCATCCGCGTCACCGACCGGCTGCTGCCGGCGCGTGTGTTCCTGCGCCTGATGCCCGAGCTGAAGAGCGGCAGCCGCACGCCCGCCGGCGTGCCCGTGCGCGCGCAGCTGCTGGGCTCCGAGCCCGCCGTGCTGGCCGACAACGCCGCCCGCCTGGCCGAGCTGGGGGCCGAGGGCGTGGACCTCAACTTCGGCTGCCCCGCCAAGACCGTGAACCGCCACCGCGGCGGCGCGGTGCTGCTGGACGAGCCCGAGCTCGTGCACACCATCGTGGCCGCCGTGCGCCACGCCGTGCCCGCGCACGTGCCCGTGAGCGCCAAGATGCGCCTGGGCCACCGCGACGAGGAACGGCTGATCGAGAACGCGCGTGGCATCGCTGCCGCGGGCGCGTCGGAGCTGGTGGTGCACGCGCGCACCAAGGTCCACGGCTACCGCCCGCCGGCCTACTGGGACCGCATCGCCCACGTGCGCGAGGCCCTGGCCGGCACCACCACACGCGTGGTCGCCAACGGCGAGGTGTGGACCGCGGACGACGCCCGCCGCTGCCTGGCCGAAAGTGGCTGCGACGCGCTGATGCTGGGCCGCGGCCTGGTGGCCGACCCCGGCCTGGCCCTGGCGGTGCGTGGCCTGGCCGCGCCGGGCTGGGCGCGGATCGCGCCGCTCCTGCCGCTGTACGCCGAGCTCGTGCGCCCGCGCGTGGCGCCGCGCCACCGCGGCGGGCGGCTCAAGCAGTGGATCAACCAGCTGCGCCGCCGCCACCCCGAGGCCCAGGCCGTGTACGACGCCGTGCGCACCCTGCACGACGCCGACGCGCTGGAGCAGGTGGTGCGCGCCATGACGAGCGCACCCGCCATGGAAAAAGCCCGCGTGCCTTGCGAGCACGCGGGCTTCGTCTGAATCAAGACTTCAGGCGGCGGTGACGGGTTCCAGACTTCCGCCCATTGTTGCGGCCGATTCCCGCCTGAGGTGCTTCGCAGTGTGCCGAATCGGCGTGACGTTGACGTGACGAAAACCCCCGCGAATGCGGGCCAGTTCGGTGAACCGCGTCACGCTCCGAAGCGGCGCTGCAGGTAGGCCAGCAGCGTGCGCAGCGTCTGCGCCTCGCCGCCCACCGGGCGGCCGGGTCGGGCCTGGTCGTTCCAGGCGAAGAGGTCCAGGTGCAGCCACTCCTGGCCCGCGGGCACGAAGTCCTCGAGGAACAGCGCCGCCGTGATGGCACCGGCCAGCCCGCCGCGGCCGGTGTTGACGATGTCGGCGATGTCGCTCTCGATGAGCCCGTGGTAGCCGGCCCACAGCGGCAGGTGCCACAGCGGGTCGCCGATCTGCAGGCCCAGGTCCACCAGCTCGCGCGCCTGAGCGGTGTCGCGGCAGAACAGCGCCGGCAGCTGCGAGCCCAGCGCGATGCGCGCCGCGCCCGTGAGCGTGGCCATGTCCACCATCAGGGACGGCTGGCTCTCGGCGCCGTAGGCCAGCGCGTCGCACAGGATCACGCGGCCCTCGGCGTCGGTGTTGCCGATCTCGATGTGCAGGCCCTTGCGCGTCTTGAACACGTCGCCGGGGCGGAAGGCGTTGCCGGCGATGGCGTTTTCCACCGCGGGGATCAGCAGCTGCACGCGCAGCGGCAGCTCCAGCGCCATGATCAGCTGCGCCAGACCCAGGGCGTGGGCGGCACCGCCCATGTCCTTCTTCATCAGGCGCATGCCGTCGGCGCTCTTGATGTCGAGGCCGCCGCTGTCGAAGCACACGCCCTTGCCGACGATGGTGACCAGCGCGTGCTTGGGCCGGCCCCAGGTCAGCTCGATGAGGCGCGGCGCACGGCCGCTGGCGGCATCGGCGGCGCGGCCGACGGCGTGGATGGCGGGGAAGTTCTGCTTCAGCAGATCATCACCCACCACCTGGCGGAACTTGGCGCCGTGCTGCTGCGCCACCAGGCGCACGGCCTCGGCCAGCGCGCCCGGGCCCATCTGCTCGGCCGGCGTGTTGACGAGGTCGCGCGTGGCCGCCATGGCCTCGGCGACGATGAGCGCGCGGCGCGCCTCGTCGGTGCTCGGCAGCGTCAGCTCGGCCGGCTCGCGGCGCGCGGGCTTGAAGAGGTCGAAGCCGTAGCCGCCCAATTCCCACGACAGCGCGGCGGTGCCGTCATCGAGCGCCACGCCGCCCTCGGGCACAGGCGCCAGGTGGTAGGCGCCCTCAGGCAGGGCCTTGGGCAGGCTGGCGAGGGCAAAGGGGTCGGCGCCCGAGCGCACGCCGGCCAGCACCGCAGCGGGCTTGCCGTCGGCGCCCGGCACGAGCACGTGGGTGTCGGGGCTGCCGTTGAAGCCCAGCGCCTGCACCCAGGCGCGGCCCGCGGGCTCGAGGGTGGCCAGCGTGGCCGCGAGGCGCTCGCGGTCGACGACGTGGATGGGGAGGCTGCCCTTGCGGGGCTTGGCGAGGCGGACGCTCATCGGGTATGGGGCTGGCAATCGAAGAAGGCCGTGATTGTCGCCGCGCCACCCATCCGCGGCTGGCGTCGGTTCACGCCGGGTGGCTGCGCTTCGTCGCAGCCGGCTCGCGGCCGGGGCTCGGCGGCCCGAACATGCCTTCACCGGAGCAGCAACCCCCGGTGGAGGAAGGCCCCATGAACCCGTTCAAGCTCGTCACCGGCCCTGTGTCGGACATCGCCGGCGCCATCGCGATGCTGTTCCGCGCCGTGTTCGTCGTGGGGCTCACGGGCCTCATCAACGCCATGACCTACTCGGGCGTGTGGTGGTTCAAGTGGGTGGCCCTGGGCATGGGCATCGCCGTGGTGGTGAGCCTGGCGCGCGCGGCGAAGTCGCTGCTGCTGCTGGCGCTGGTCGCCTGGGTGGGCTGGAAGATCTACCAGCGCTACGGCGCCACGGCACGCCAGCACTTCGACGACTGGGTGCAACGCACCCGGCCGCGCGCCGCTCAGGTGGTGGCGGCGCTGCACAAGCCGGCGCAGGCCTGAGCGTGCGGGCCGCGGCCGGGCTGGCCGCGGCCGGGCGGGTGCGGCCTCAGGCGGCCGGGCTTGCGGCCGGCAGGGCGGCCGAGCGTTCGACGTGCCAGTCCACCAGACGGCGCATGTTGCCCAGGCTGGCCCAGTGCAGGTGCATCAGGCCCAGCAGGCCGCTGCGGTGCAGTTCGCCCACCACGTTGTCGGGCAGCGCGGTCACCTTCTTGTCGTCCAGCGTCATGAAGCCGTCGACCGTGTGCTTGCTGCCGTCGGGCAGGGTCACGTCGAAGCGCATGTCCTGCAGCAGGCCCAGATCCTGCAGCCGCTTGCAGGCGACGCGCGTGCGCTGGATCTCGGCCTCGAGCTGCTCGAGCTGGGTCTGCACGTTCTTGAGCATGTCGGTGGCCTGGCCCTGCTCGTCGAACAGGGGCTGGCCTTCGGCCTCCTGGGCACCGGGCCAGTCGGCGTCGAAGCAGACGGCGAAGCGCTGGTCGTCGATGCGGGCGATGCAGAACGGGTAGGTACTCAGCACGGCCGGCATGTACTGTGCCCGCCAGCGATCGCCCGTGAGGTAGAGGTTGGAGTTCTGCGTCAGGCCCAGCACGGCGATGGGCGCGATGGCCTCGCTGCCGTCGGCGTCCTTGCCGGCCTTCACGAACACCAGCGGGAACTCGCGGCAGGCGTCGCCGAACTCCACGGCGGCCACGAACACCGCGTTGAGCTTGCTGCCCACGCCCCAGTCGGCCACGGGCAGCTTCACCTTGAGGTTGCGGTGCAGCGCACTGTCCAGGCCCACGGGCCGGCGGTGCAGGTTCTGATTGATCAAGAGTCTTCTCCAGGGGTTTCCGTGCGGGTGACCATCACCTTGTCGACACGCTTGCCGTCGAGGTCCACGACCTCGAAGCGCCAGCCTTCCCACAGCACCGTGTCGGCGGTGCGCGGCAGGCGGCCCAGCAACAGCATGATCATGCCAGCCAGCGTGTTGTAGCGGCCCCGGTCCTCTTCAGGGAGTTCCTTGATCTCGAGGCGGTCCTTGAGCTCGGGCACGGGGATCAGGCCGTCGAGCAGCCAGCCGCCGTCGGGCCGCTTGACGGCCCAGGCGTCCTCGTCGGTGGGCGCGCCGAACTCGCCGGTGATGGCCTCGAGCAGGTCGCGCTCGGTGATCAGGCCCTGCACGGCGCCGTACTCGTCGACCACGAACACGAGGTCGGTGCCGGTGGCGCGGAAGTTCTCGAGCAGTTCCATGCCCGACAGCGTCTCGGGCACGAACACGGGTGTCTCGAGGTGCTGGGCCAGCTCGAAGGCGCCACCCTGGGCGGCCACCGGCAGCAGGCGGCTCACGCTGAGCACGCCGCGCACGTCGTCGAGCGAGCCGCGGCACACGGGGTAGCGGCTGAAGCCGTTGTCGGCCACCACGGCGAGCAGCTCGGGCAGGCTGGCCGACTCCTCGATCCACACGATCTCGGCGCGCGGCAGCATCATCGAGCCGATCTGGCGGTCGTCGAGGCGGAAGACGTTGCGCACCATCTGGTGCTCCTGGGCCTCGATGACGCCGGCGTCGACGCCTTCTTCCAGCTGCGCGGCGATCTCCTCTTCCGTGACCGAGCGCGAAGGCCCGCCGCGGATGCCCAGCAGCCGCAGCATGGCCTCGGTGGCCAGGCTCAGGAAGGCCACCAGCGGCCGCGTGGCCGTGCTCAGCCAGTTCATGGGCCGGGCCACCAGGCGCGCCACGGCCTCGGGGTACATCTGGCCCAGGCGCTTGGGCACGAGCTCGCCGAAGATGATGGTCAGGATCGTGATCACCACCACCACCAGCGCCGTGGCGCCGTAGCGCGCCATGTCGGCGTTGAGCTGGAACGAATGCACCAGCCATGCTGCGAAGGGCTCGGCAAACGCACCCTCGCCGACGATGCCGTTGAGCACGCCGATCGAGGTGATGCCGATCTGCACCGTCGAGAGGAACTTGGTCGGGTTCTCGTGCAGGTCCATCGCGGCCTGCGCGCCGGATTCGCCGCTTTCCACCATCACCTGCAGCCGCGCCTTGCGCGCGGCGGTGAGGGCCATTTCGCTCATGGCGAAACCGCCGTTCAGGAGGATGAGAAACGCCAGAAGGGCTACGTCCATGCTGGCCGCCGGCGTTGCGGCAGTCGTCTGTGAAGAGGGCCGGCAGCGTAGCAGAATGTTTGTATGCATCTATTCATCGGCGATGTCCAGGGCTGTGACGAGGCGCTGGGCCGCCTGCTGGCCGAGGCCGGCGCCAGCCCTTCGCGCGACCGCCTCGTGCTGCTGGGCGACCTCGTCAACCGCGGGCCGCAGTCGCTGGCCGTGCTCAAGCGCGTGGCGGCCTGGGGCGACGCCGCCGTGCGCCTGCTGGGCAACCACGACCTGCACCTGCTGGCCGTGGCCCACGGCGCACGGGGCCTGCAGCGCGGCGACACGCTGGCCGACATCCTGGAGGCCCCCGATGCTGCGCACTGGATCGACTGGCTGCGCCACGGCCGACTGGCCGCGCAGGAGGCCGGCTGGCTGTGCGTGCACGCGGGCCTGCTGCCGGGCTGGACGACGGGCCGGGCGCTGGAACTCGCCGCCCAGGTGGAGGCGATGCTGCGCAGCAGCGCCCTGCCCGGCTTCCTGCCGCGCATGTACGGCAACACGCCGGCGCGCTGGGACGATGCCCTGGCCGGCGACGACCGCCACCGCCTCGTGATCAACGCGTTCACGCGGCTGCGCTTCTGCACCGCCGACGGCACCATGGACTTCAAGCTCAAGGAAGGCGCGGGTGCCGCGCCGCCGGGCCTGATGCCCTGGTTCGAGGTGCCGGGCCGCGCCAGTGCCGGCGAGCGCATCGCCTTCGGCCACTGGAGCACGCTGGGCCTGCGCGTGCAGCCGCGCCTGCTGGCGCTGGACACGGGTTGCGTGTGGGGCGGCGCGCTCAGCGCCGCGCGCGTGGACGGCGACGCGGTGGAGATCCTGCAGGTGCCCTGTGCCCAGGCGCGCCAGCCGGGCACCTAGAATCCGCCCCCGGCGAAGACACCACCGGAGGCTTGGGGGAGCGGTTTAACCCAGCAGTCTTGAAAACTGCCGGCCCGCAAGGGCCCGTGAGTTCGAATCTCACAGCCTCCGCCAGCCGGCCCCCGCGGCCACGCCTCAGTACATGAAGCGGCCGTCGCGCCCCACCACCGTGAGCTCGGCCAGGCGCGAGCCGTGCCGGCTGTCGGCCGAGTAGCTCAGCGCGAAGTCGCCCAGGTCGAAGCGCCGCGCGCCGTTGATGGCGGCCACCAGGCCCCCGCGGTCGACATCAGGCCCGGCGCGGCGGATGGCCTCGTGGATGAACTTGGCGATCAGGTAGCCCATCAGCGCGGCGTGCGACACGGGCGGCGCGCCCGCACCCGCCGCCGCCACGGCGTCGCGGAACTCCGCCACCGCGCGCACGCGACCCGAGAACGGCGTCGGCACCACCTGGGTCACCACCACGCCCTCGGCGGCCTTGCCGAGGTCGGCCACGAAGCTGGCGCTGCTGGTGTTCGACAGCGACACGAAGGTGGGGTTGGAACCCGCGGCGCGCGAGGCCTTCACGAACTCTGAGGCCGCGCGCGCGTTGCTGATGAGGATCACGAGCTGCGGGTTGGCCTTGCGGATCTGCTCGACCTGGGTCGAGACGTCGGCGCTGCGGTTGTCGATGGCGGCCTGGGCCACCAGCTGGATGCCGGCGCTGCCCATGGCCGCCTGCAGGCCAGCCATGACGTCCTTGCCAAAGGCGTCGGAGGCCACCAGCGCCGCCACGCGCGTGATGCCCAGCTGGGTGAAGAAGCGCACCGCGCGCGCGACCTCGTCGTGGTAGCTGGCGCGGGTGTTGAACAGCGTGGTCTGGGCCGGGTCGTACAGCAGCGAGGGGCCGACCTGGTTGCCGATGAAGCCGATGCCCGCGCGGCGAGCCAGCGGCAGCGCGGCCTCGATGGAGGGTGTCGTGCGGTACAGGCCCAGGGCGAGCACGCCGCGGTCGAGCAGGGTCTGCGTGTTGGCCGCCGTGCGCTTGGCGTCCTGGCCGTCGTCGATCGACAGCAGCTCGATGCGCTTGCCATGCACGCCGCCGCGGGCGTTGAGGCGGTTGAAGAACAGGCGCGCGCCGGCGGTGGTCTCGGCATTGGACGCGGCGAGCACGCCGGTCTGCGGTGCGGACTGGCCGATGAGCCAGCTGGTGGTGTTGGCGTGGGTGCGGAAGGCGGGCGCGGCCAGCGTGGCGGCCACGCCGGCCAGGACGACGGTACGGCGTTGAACAGGCATGTCGGACGGATGGAGGTTGAGGCCGGGCGCACGGCCCCCTGCTGGGGCTGACGCCGATGCGCCTGATTCTCCCGTGCCCAGGGCCGGTGGCCCCGGGATTACCCGGAAACCGGACGTGACAGGCTTGGCAACACCCGCGAGCCGTCACGACCGGGCTGCGCCGGCTGTCGAGCCTGGGCACAAAAAAGGGCGCCCGAAGGCGCCCCTGTTGCCGGACCGTGGCAGCGGCTCGCGGCCGCTGCCGTTGGCCGCGAGCAGGATCAGCCGCGTGCGCTGCGGCGGCGCAGCATGCCGCCCACGGCCAGCAGGCCCAGGGCCATCATGCCGTAGGTGCCCGGCTCGGGCACGGCCTGCACGGCACCGCCGGTGGCGGTGGTGAGGAAGTCCATGTAGCTGCCCAGGACCATGCCGCCGTAGGCGGTGCCGAAGGTGCCGCTCACCTGTTCGGCCGTGAAGCGGCGGCCGAAGGTGTTGTTGCCCACCAGCAGCCACTCGCCGTCGGCGCCCTGCACGAAGCTCGGGCCGCCGCTGTCGCCGCCGCCGAGGTTGGTCTCGACGTTGTTGGCGAGGATCGGCGAGCACACGCCGAAGCTCGAGCAGTGCGTGTCGATGCCCAGTGCGGCATTGTCGAAGTCGGACACCCAGACCTCGGGCGCGCCGGTGAAGTCGAACTCGTCGTCCAGCTCGTCGAGCGGGCGGTCGATGTGGCCGCGGCCCGTGCGCTTGATGAAGAAGTTGGCCGAGCCGGCGGTGTGGCCGGCGATGCCGTTGCCCGTGGTGCCGAAGCCCACGTGCGTGACCTCGGTGCCCATGGCGGGCATGTTGGGGTCGACGCGGTAGGTCTTGAAGCCGGCCGGGGCGGGCGTGCCCAGCGTGACGACGGCGATGTCGTCGTTGATGCAGAACTGGCTCGGGTCGGTCACGGCCGCGGGGCAGTTGCCGAAGCCGGCGTAGTTCGGGTGCATCGAGATGCTGACGGCCGAGCTCAGCGTGAAGGTGTTGGTGGCGCTGGGGTCGGTCTGCACATTGAGCACGGCACGAACGTCGCCCTGGCCCGCTGCCACGTTCAGCGCACCCAGCACGATGGGCGTGCCGGCGCCGGTGCTGTCGATGCAGTGCGCGGCCGTGACGATGTGGATGGGCGAGACCAGCGCGCCCGAGCAGATGAACGACGAGGTGGTGAAGCCACCCGCACCGTTCGACACCGAGTAGCGCATGTTCAGGCTGACGACGCCGCTCCAGGGCGAGCTCATCAGGTTGGGGTCGATGCGCAGCGTGGGGTTGTCGGTGGGGCTGCCACCGGGATCGCCGGCGACGATCAGCGGTGCCGCTGCCGCTTCGGGCAGCCAGGCCTCGGCGCGCAGCATGTAGGTGCTGGAGCCGTCGGCATGCACGAAGGCCGAGGCGCTGCCGGCCACGGCGGCCAGGGCGGCCGCGACGGCCACGGAACGGAGTCGGAGCTTGCGGTTCATCTGTTGGATTTCCCTCGTTCGTCGATGTGGTGCGTCTTGATTCAAGACTCGCGCTTCCATTCTGGAACGAGGGCTGTTCGGCGCGCCCCCCCGAAGTCGGCGGGATGTGGTGTAGCCGACCCGAGGAAAAACCCGGGCTGCGCGCGCAGCTTCACCCCGGCGGTGCACGCGGGCCCGCGGCGGGTGCTCAGCGCACCAGCACCACGCGCGGCCGCGTCTTGCGCAGCATCTGGCGCGCGGGGCCGCTGGCACCGGCCACCTGCACCTCGATGCGTTCGGTGCGCGCGAAGTGCTGGAACAGCAGCACGTCCAGGCCCCGCAGCGCGCCCATGTCGCGGCAGCGCCACTCCACGCGGGCCGCGACGTCGGCATGGCCGCTGTCCGATTCGCCCGCGGCCGGCGCACCTTCGAGCCGGCCAGGCTCCAGTTCGACCGGGCCCGCCGTGCATCCGGCGGCCGGGTCGGGACGCAGCCAGCGGCCGGCATCCCGCAGCGTGGCCAGCGCCGCGGCGGCCGCAGCGGCTTCGGCCCCCGGGCGCGGGCGTCGCTCGTGGCCGACGAGGCTGTCCTGCGGCGTCTCGAGCTGCACGGCGAGCACCGGCCCCTCGATCACCAGGTTGAGTGCCATCACGCCGTGCACATGGGCCTTGTGGGCCAGCGCCGGTGCAGCCGGCAGCAGCAAGGCGAGCGCGAACATCAGGTGGCGGCGGGTCGGCATGGTGGGACTCCTGGGCGGGGGTGGGTCAAGGCCGGCGAAGCGCCTCGACCATGAGGCGCGTGTTGTGGCGCATCAGCGCCTCGTAGCTGGGGGCCGCGCCGTCGGGCGGCGAGAGCGAATCGCTGTACAGGCGGCCTGCTGGCTTGAGGCCGGTCTCGCGGCCGATCTGCTCGATCAGCCGCGGGTCGGCGATGGTCTCGACGAAGAGCGCGCGGATGCCCTCGGCGCGGATCTGCCGCACGAGCTGCGCCACCCCGCGCGCGGAGGCCTCGGCTTCGGTGCTCAGGCCCTGCGGCGCCAGAAAGCGCACGCCGTAGGCGGCCGCGTAATACCCGAAGGCCTCGTGCGAGGTGATGAGCTTGCGGTCGGCCGCCGGAACGGTGGCCCACTGGGCACGGATGTCGGCGTCCAGGCTGCGCAGCCGCGCGCCGTAGGCCTCGGCGCGCTGGCGGTGGCCGTCGCAGCCGGCGGCGTCGGCCTCGCACAGCGCCTGTGCGATGCGCGGCAGCCACTGCAGCACGCGCGAGACATCCTGCCAGGTGTGGGGGTCGATGCCGTGGTGGTGATGGTGGCCATGGCCACCCTGGGCCGGTGCGGCCTTCAGCGGCGCGGCACCGCCCTCGGCCACGCGCAGCTCGCGACCCTTGAACCCGGCGGCGCGCAGCAGGCGTGGCATCCAGCCCTCGAAGCCCAGGCCGTGCGACACCACCAGCCGCGCCTGCGCCACCTGGCGCGCCTGTGCCGGCGTGGGCTGCAGCACATGCGCGTCGCTGCCCGGCCCCACCAGCACCTGCACGGCCACACGATCGCCGCCGACCTGGGCGACCACGTCGCCCAGGATGCTGAAACTCGCCACCACGGGCAGCGGCTGCGCCGCGGCCACGCCCACACCGAACACCAGGCCCAGGGCCCCCAGCACACGTTTCACGGCTTCAGGCCCTCAGGTGGCGCGCCGGCGGCCGCGAGGCCGATCGCAGCCCGCGTGGCGCCAGCAGCACCGAGACGATGTAGACGACGCCCAGGCTCAGCACGATGGCCGGGCCCGTGGGCAGCTCGTAGCGGTAGGACAGCAGCAGCCCCGCCGCACTGCCCAGCGCGCACAGCAGCCCGGCCAGCAGCAGCATGCTCTGCAGCCGCCGCGCCCACAGGCGCGCCGCCGCGGCGGGCAGGATCATCATGCCCACCGACAGCAGAGTGCCCAGCGCATGGAAGCCGGCCACGAGGTTGAGCACCAGCAGCATCAGGAAGCCGTAGTGCGCCACCGGGCTGAGGCGGCTCACGCTGCGCAGGTAGGCCGGGTCCACGCATTCCAGCACCAGCGGGCGCAGCAGCAGCACAAGGCCCACGGCGGTGATGGCGGCCACGGCGCCCAGCAGGCCCAGCGTGGGGTCGTCCAGCGCCAGCACGCTGCCGAACAGCACGCGCAGCAGGTCGACGTTGCGGCCCTGGCTGGAGATGATGATCACGCCCGCGGCCAGCGAGAGCAGGTAGAACGAGGCCAGGCTCGCGTCTTCGCGCAGCACGGTGGAGCGCGCCACCACGCCCGAGGCTAGCACCACGGCCAGGCCGGCGAGCAGGCCACCCACCGTCATGGCGCCCAGGCTCAGGCCCGAGACGAGGTAACCCAGCGCCGCGCCCGGCAGGATGGCGTGGGCCATGGCGTCGCCCGTCAGGCTCATGCGGCGCAGCAGCAGGAACACACCCACAAGCGGCGCACTGGCGCTCAGCAGCAGGCAGCCCAGCAGCGCGCGCTGCATGAAGCCGAACTCGGCGAAGGCGTTCCAGGAGGCGTCCACGGCGTCTCAGTGCACGTGATCATGGGGCTGGCCGGGGGCGTGGCCGTGCGAGTGGCCGTGCGAGTGGCCGTGCGAGTGGCCGTGCGAGTGCCCGTGAGCGTGGCCGTGCACCTGCCCCGGCGCCTGCGCCACCGCCGGCCCCTCGCAGGGCGCGGCTTCGTCGTCGAAGGCCTCCACCAGGCCCGAGGCGCGCAGCAGGTGGGCCGGCGTCAGCACCTCGGCCGTGGGCCCGTGGGCGATGGCCTCGCGCGCCAGCAGCAGGGTGCGCGGGAACACGCGGCGCACCAGGGCCAGGTCGTGCAGCACGACGATCACCGTGCGGCCCTCGCGGTGCCAGGTGTCCACCAGCTCCAGCAGGTGGTCGGCCGTGGGCTCGTCGACGGCGGCAAAGGGCTCGTCGAGCAGGATCAGCGGCGCGTCGCGCAGCATCAGGCGCGCAAACAGCACGCGCTGGAACTGGCCGCCCGAGAGTGTGTCGAGCGTGCGGCGCTCGAAGCCGTCCAGCCCCACCTCGGCCAGCGCGGCGCGGCAGCGCGCCAGGCGCTCGCGGCCCAGGCGGCCCCAGGCGCCCACCTCGTGCCACAGGCCCATGGCCACGGTGTCGAGCACCGTCACAGGAAAGCTGCGGTCGATGTCGGCCTGCTGCGGCAGGTAGGCGATGCGCGGCGCGCCCGCGGGGCGCTCGATGCGCCCACCCATGGGCGGCAGCACGCCGGCCAGGGCCTTGAGCAGCGTGGACTTGCCCGCGCCATTGGGGCCCACCACGGCCAGCAGCTCGCCGGCGGCCACGTCGAGCTGCAGGTGGTGCACGGCCGGGTGGCGGTCGTAGCCCACGGTCAGGTCGTGCAGCCGCAGGGCAGGCGGCGGGGTGGGCGGCATGGCGGTGGCGCGCGTCTCGTTTGTTGAGACACGATTATCAACTACGGCGCCGCTCGGCCCGCCCGCAACAGGCGCACGATGGTCAGGCCATTGGCCAGCAGCAGGCAGGCCTCGAGCAGGCTGCCGCCGACCGAGCCGACCAGCAGGTTGTTCACCAGCCACAGCGCCGTGCCCAGCAGCATGAGTACACGCATGGCCACGCCCTGCAGAAAGAACAGCGCCGTGGTGCCGATGATCGACGCCGCGATCGGCAGCAGCGACAGCGGCCCCGCGTACAGCCAGGCCCCGGCCACCAGGTTGGCGGCGATGAAGCCCAGCCCCGCGGCCGGCCGCCAGGCCACGGGCGCGTGCAGCGCCGCCAGCGAGCGCCCCAGCGACAGCAGCGTGCTCGCCACCGCCGTGGCCTGCCCCAGCAGCGCGAAGTGCAGCGCGTAGGCCGCGCACTCCAGCGCCATGAACACCTTGAAGCGCCGGTCATCCGTCTGCGCAAAACAGGCCAGGCCGAAGCCGAAGGCCAGGTAGCCGGGCCACTGTGCGGGGGCCAGCCAGCCGGCCTCGGGAAACAGCACTTCGGGACGCCTTTCGCTTAATATCGAAACAACGTTTCAATCGATCTTCAAGGATAGCGCATGGCCCCGATCCGCGTCGCCTCGTTCGGCGAATGCATGCTCGAACTGCAGGGCCCGGCCTTTGGCACCCTGCGCCAGGGCCAGGGCGGCGACACGCTCAACGCCGCCGTCTACCTGGCCCGCTGCGGCCGGGCGGCGGGCCTCGAGGTGGAGTACGCCACGGCGCTGGGCGACGACGGCTTCAGCGACGCCATGGCCGGGCGCTGGCAGGCCGAGGGCGTGGGCACCGGGCTCGTGCGCCGGCTGCCGGGCCGCTTGCCGGGCCTCTACTGGATCGAGACCGACGCCCGCGGCGAGCGCCGCTTCAGCTACTGGCGCGACAGCGCCGCCGCGCGCAGCTATTTCGACACCCTGCCCGGCCAGACGCCGCTGGAGCAGGCCGCCGACACGCTGGGCGCCCTGCACTTCAGCGGCATCAGCCTGGCCATCCTGCCGCCCGCGGGCCGCCAGCGCCTGCTGGCCCTGGCGCAGCGCCTGCGCGAGCGCGGCGCCTGCGTGGCCTTCGACAACAACTACCGCCCGCGCCTGTGGCCCGGCGTGGAGACGGCGCGCGAGGCCTTCGCCGCGGCCAGCCGCGTGGCCACGCTGGCGCTGATGACGCTGGACGACGAGCAGGCGCTGTGGGGCGAGCCCGACGCCGCGCGGCAGCTGGCGGCCACGCTGGCGCTGCCGGCGGCCGAGGTGGTGGTGAAGCGCGGCGCGGCCTCGACGCTGGTGCGCACGGCCGCGCGCGAGCGCATCGAGGTGCCCACCGAGCGCGTGGAGCACGTGGTGGACACCACGGCCGCCGGCGACTCGTTTGCCGGCGCCTACCTGGCGGCCCGCCTGGCCGGCGCGGCCCCGGCGGCCGCGGCGCGTGCCGGCAACCGGCTGGCGGCGCGGGTGGTGCAGCACCCGGGGGCGCTGATCCCGGCCGAGGCCATGGCCGATCTGATCGCCTGAACGCCTGAGCGCCGGAGCGCCAGCGGCCACCGCCGCCACCCGCTCAGCGCAGCGCCGCCCAGCCGGCGCGGGGCGCCATGGTGCGCAGGTCCCAGGCCGCCGGGTCGAAGGCGCGGCGCGTGGGCGCCGGCACGGGTGGCAGGCCACCCACCTGGGCCTCGTCGTCGATGAGCCGGCCTTCGCGCGCGGCCAGGGCGGCCAGCGCGCGGCGGTCGATGGCGTCGCGGGCCCAGGGGCGCGCGCCCACCAGGGCCGGCAGCGTGGCCTCGAGCTCGGCCGCGGGCAGCACGGGCAGGCGCGGCGGCAGCGCGCGCTCGCCAGCGGGCACCGGCAGCAGCTGGGCGCCGGCGCTGTCGCGGTATCGGCCGGTCAGTGGCGCGGGTGTGCCGTCGGCGCGCCACGCCAGGTTGTCGCGCAGCTCCAGTTCCAGCGGGCCGTCGCCACCCAGGCCGAACAGCGGCGTGTCGGGCACGGTGTCGGCGCCGTGGCGCAGCACGTTGCCCACCACGGCCAGGCGGCCGGTCTGCGCCGGCTGGCCCGCCCACTCGCCAGCCCACAGGTTGTAGTGCACGGCGCGCCGCCCGGGGTTGGCCACCAGGCTGTTGACCACCGCGCCGCGTGCGCCGCCCTTGAACAGCGGGTTGCGCTCGCGGTTGCTGAACCACAGGTTGCCCAGCAGCAGCACGCCGCTGGCGTTGTCGTGGACCAGGGTGCCCTTGCTGTGCTCGCCCTTGGGGTGCACCGAGTCCGACAGGCCCTCGAACACCAGGTTGTGGCTGTAGGTGATGGCGTGGCTGGTGGCACGCCGCCAGGCTGCGGGCTCGCCACCGCCGAAGCGCGGGCCGCTGGCCGAGAGGTTCTCGTCCGAGGCCCAGCTGAAGCTGCAGTGGTCGACGATGACGTGGTGCGCGCCGATGGTGCTGAGGCCGTCGTGGTCAGGCCCGCTGCGCTTGGGCCGGCCGTAGGCGCCCGGCCGGATGGCGAGGTGCTGCACGATGACGTCGTGGCCGCCGATGTCCAGCCCGCCCTTGACCAGCGTGATGCCCGGTGCGGGCGCTGTCTGGCCGGCGAGGGTGACGAAGGGGTGGCGGATGCGCAGCGATTCGCCGCCGAGGTCGATGACGCCGCCGACCTCGAAGACGATGGTGCGCGCGCCCGGTGCCTCCAGCGCCGCGCGCAGCGAGCCCGGGCCGCTGGCGGCCAGCGTCGTCACGCGCTCGATGCGGCCGCCCTGCCCGCCCATCGTGCCCACGGCCCAGCCGGCGTGGCGCCACGTGTGCGCGTCCAGCACCGAGCGGCGCGTGTCGGGCCCAGGGGGTGGCACGGTGGCGCAGTCCTCGCCGGCCTGGGCACCGCGCGCCAGCGCCGGCGCGGCGCTGCGCAGGCCCTCGATCACCAGGCCCGCAAACAGGCAGGCGCCACGCGCGCCCACGTGTGTGCGGTCGAAACGTTCGTCACCCGCAGGGCCTTGCGCGAGGCGATCGGCCTCGTCCGGCCCCAGGGCCTGCACACGCTCGGCGCTGCGTGCGTTGAGGTCCACCAGCGCCACGCCCTGCTGCTGCGCCACGCGGCGCACGGCCTCGGCCCAAGGCTCTAGGTCGTTGACCAGCCGGCCCTCGCGAAAGCTGCGGCGCACGAGTGGCGTCAGCAGCACCGGCGTGGCGCCAGCGGCGCGCAGGTCGGCCACGTAACGCGCCAGGTTGGCGGGGAACTCGGTCGCCAGGTCGGTGCTGCGGCCGGGCTTGCCGGGTTGGTCGTTGTGGCCGAACTGGATGAGCACCGTGGTGGCCGTGCCCGGCTCGGCGGCGCGCACACGCGCCAGGGTGCGCTCCCACAGGCCCTCGGCGCGGTAGCTCAGCGTGCTGCGGCCGCCGCGGCCGAGGTTCAGGCAGGCCGCCGCCGGCTCCAGGCGGGCACAGAGTGCGTCGCCGTAGCCGGTGTCGGGCGCCATCGTGGAGTCGCCCACCAGCAGCACCAGGGGCCGCGGGCCCGGCCCTGCCGGCACGGGCCCGGGCGCCGTGGTGCAGCCCGCGGCGGCCAGCGCCGCCGCGCACAGCAGGGCCCGCATCAGAAACGGTACTCGGCCGTCACCCGGTACGCGCGGCCCAGCACGTCGACGCTGCTCGTGAGGTAGCCGTTGTAGCCGTTGTGGTTGGTCAGCGGCGGGTTCTTGTCGAACAGGTTGCTGATGGCCAGGCCCAGCTTCAGGTTCTTGATGCCGGTGTAGGTGGCCGTCAGGTTGTACTGCTCGTAGGCCGCCACGTCGCGCGCGCCCACGCTGCCCGCGGCACTGACCCGCGCCGCCAGGTTCTGGTCGCGCACCTTGCTCTGGTAGCGCTGCGACAGCTGCAGCTTGAGCCACTCGTTCTGCCAGGCGACGGCAGCCGTGTGCCGCCAGCGGTGGTTGAGGCCGCGCGTGGCGTTGCTCAGGCCCGCGTTGGGGTTGACCGGCACGACATCGTTGTACTGCGCCAGGGCCGACTGGTAGGCGCCGCCGGCCACCTCGGGCGAGGCCGCCTCCCAGCGCGTGAGGTAGGCGATGTCGAGGTTGCCACTGACGCGGCCCCAGCTGGCCTTGGGCGTCTGCGCGGCCAGGCTCAGGTCAAAGCCCGCGGCGCGCAGCTTGCCCACGTTGGTGGGGGCGTTGAACAACGCGTCGATCTCCAGCGTGCCGTCGGCCCGGCGGCGGAAGCGGTCGGCGTAGAGCGCGTAGTTGTTGAGGATGAAGGTGATCGAGCGGTTGCCGATGATGTCCTTGATCTCGGTTTCCCAGTAGTCCACCGAGGCCGAGACACCGCGCAGTGGCTCGAAGGCCAGGCCCAGCGTGAAACTGGTGCTCTCCTCGGGCTTGACGTCGGCGTTGCTGGGCACCTTGGTGACCTGGAAGCGGTCTGTCAGGTCGCACACCTGCTCGGCCGTGTAGCCCGCCGCCGGCGTGCCGGTGGCGCACAGCAGCGGGTCGTCGAAGGTGTTGATCGAGGTGCGCTCGGTTTCCTTGCTGTAGATCTCGGGCAGCGCCGGGGCGCGGAAGCCGGTGTTGGCCGAACCCCGCACGACGAGCGTCGAGCTCGGCTGCCAGCGGAAGGCCAGCTTGGGGTTGATGGTGGTCTCGTTCAGGTCCTTGTACTGGTCGGCGCGCACGGCGGCGTTCAGCGACAGGGTCTTGGTCACCGGCACCTCGAGCTCGGCGAAGGCCGAGGTGATGTCACGCGTGATCTTGTTGCTGGTGCGGCTGCTGGCGCCGGCGGCCTGGCCGTCACCGCCCAGGATGTTGATCTGGTTGTTGAGCACGGCCACGGGGTCGTTGCTGGCCAGGCCCACGGCCTCCCAGCCGTCCTGCCGGAACTCCACGCCCGCGGCCAGGATGGCGTCGCGCCCGCCCACCTGGAACAGCGCGCCGCTCAGCGTGGCGTCCAGGCTGGTGTTGGTGCCCTTGTGGATGCGGAACGACTGCCCCGCCAGCGAGGCCTGCTGCAGCAGCGCCAGGCCCTCGGCCGTCTGCAGGCCGAAGGGGTTGAGGCGCGGGTCCAGGAACAGCGTCGTGCCCGTGGCGCCCACCGTGGCCACAGTGCTGGCGCGCAGCCAGCCGTTGGCGGCGCGGGTGTCGCGCTC
>Ga0209812_10001206_pt1 | contig 19030 bp, 13 predicted proteins | sample JI71714BDNA_FD_187502 | JGI IMG/M metagenome (GOLD analysis project Ga0209812, IMG submission 187502) | Wastewater effluent complex algal communities from Wisconsin, to seasonally profile nutrient transformation and Carbon sequestration -... | ecosystem: Engineered > WWTP > Effluent > Algae...
CGCTCTTCTCGCGGATAACGCACCATCACCTTAATCTCTTCACCATCACGCTGAATACGCTGCGCTTCGGCACCATAAAAACCGTAGCGCACTTGGCGCGCTAAGTCGGCAAGGGTAATGCCTAAGAGTTTCGCTTCAGGTTTTAGCGCGAGCACAATTTCATCATTGCCCCCGAGTAAGTTGTCTTCAATATCAAAAACCCCTTCGTATTCAGCTAATCGCTGTTTTAACGTTTCGGTAGCTTTTTGTAAATTCTCTAAGTTAGTTCCACGCAGTTGCAATGCAATATCAGCGCTGGTTCCAAAACCTGAATTACTTAACTTAAAGGCTTTTAAACCAGGGATCTCAGGAATTTGCTCGCGCCAACGGCGGCCAATTTCAAAGCTATCGACTTCACGACCTTCGCTTTTATCTAGCTCAACCACAATTTGCCCAGCCGTGTCACTATTAAGGAATACCAAGCGATGCTTAACGACGACATCTTCGCCTTCGCTTAATAATTGCTGATCCACCCGCATTAGCGCAGCTTCAATTTCTTTAATCGCTAGCACTGTAGCTTCGTTAGAGGCGCCCTCCTCCATCTGTACCGTCGCTTGCATAAAGTCGTTCGGTACATCAGGGAAAAATACCCAGCGCACAAAACCGGCAGATAACACCCCAAACATTAAAATTAACAAGGCAAAAAAGGCTGCCATTGTGACATAACGAAACTCAATACACTTTTCAATTAATGGCCGATAACGACGCTCAATAAAGCCGTTTAAGCTGCGAGATACCGCTTCGCGGACCCGTTTTAACGTATTACTGCCAAACCGCCCCAGCGCATAAATACCGCCTTTGTTCGGATCCCAGGGTTTGGTATCCATATTGGCAATGTGCGCCGGTAAAATGAGTTTCGACTCGATAATAGAAAATACCAAACACAGCACCACAACCCAAGCGATTGAGCCCCATATCGCCGATTGCGCACCGCCAACCAATAGCATAGGCACAAAAGCCGCAATGGTAGTCAGTACCCCAAAGGTGGCTGGCATGGCCACTTTTTTTGCGCCGGCAATGACGGCTTCCGTTGATTTACCGCGTTTCTCAATTTCGCTGTAGGCACTCTCACCGATAATAATGGCATCGTCGACCACAATCCCCAGTACTAAAATAAAGCCAAACAGACTGATCATATTAATAGAGACATCAAAAAACGGTAGAGGCAATACCGCCAAGGTGCCTAGAAAGCACACCGGGATCCCTACCATTACCCAGAAAGCAATTCGGAATTCTAAAAACAGGGTTAGGGCCAATAATACCAAAATAACTCCATACAGTAAGTTATCGGTCATTAAGTCCAAGCGACCTTGCAAGTAATAACTTGAGTCGCCCCAATAATCTAACGAAATACTTGGCGGTAATTCGGTGCGTTTCTTTTCAACATAGTTTCTTACGGTTTCAGCAATTTTTAAGGTGTCGTCTTCGCCAACCGCATCAATTTTTACCGATACACTGTTTTTCCCATTAAATGTGGCTAAACTGGCACGTTCAATAAAGCCATCGGTTACCGTGGCAATATCACTGAGTAATAACTTGGTACCATCATCAAAATTTAGCAGCACAATATTATCAAAATCGTTTTGATAATAGGCTTGGCCTTTGGTGCGCAGCAATATATTGCCGCTTTCTGAGCGAATGGCCCCACCGGGTAAATCAACTGAACTGCCCCGAATGGCACTGACGACCTGCTCAAAGGTTAAATTGTATTCCCGTAAGCGCGATTCTGGAATTTCTACCGCAATTTCATAATTTCTGGCTGCCACAACCTCGACTTTACTCACGCCAGGTTGCTTTTTCACTTCATCACGAATGGTTTTTGCCAACTCTTTTAATGCATGCTCAGACGCATCGCCATACAAGGATAACCACATAACATTGCTTTGAAAGCGAATGCGATATACCAAGGGGCGTTCAGTTTGCTCTGGCAAGGTTGAAATTGAATTGACCTGCGTTTTAATTTCTTCCATCACCTCTTGAATATCATAACCCGAGGCGATTTCCGCAATAACCGTTCCCATCCCTTCTACTGCGGTAGAGCGAATACGTTTAATGCCATTAACGCCACGGATACTTTCTTCAATTTTATCAATAACGCCGCTTTCAACTTCTTGTGGCGCTGCACCTAAGTACGGCACACGAATATTGACTTGTTCAAGCTGGATCTCAGGAAACGCCTGCTTTTTAATCGTGAAGATGGCGCCAACGCCGGCCAGCAATAAAATAATCATTAATAAGTTTGCTGCCACACTGTTGCGGGCAAACCACGCGATTATGCCTGTATTTGTATCCATAATTAATTCGCCTCAGTCTCTGCGTCAGGTGTTTTCGCTGCCACTGCAGTCTCTTCTTTGGGCTCAGGCTCGGGATCTCCTGCCACGCGGACCAAGGTTCCTGCTAAGGGGTTCGTTACGGGGGAAACTACTAAGCGATCTGTTGCAGCAAAACCATCACGGATGTAGGCATAATTGGCATCCGCCCGCGCCACTGTAACCGTGCGGAACTGTAAATTATTTTGCTCGTCAACCACTAACAATTGATTACCTGGGCGTAATAAATGTCGCGCAATACGCATCATCTGCGATGCCGTAGCGCCGGTAATTTCGGCTTGTACAAAACGGCCAAACTGTAATGGGGTGCCGTCAGCGCGCTCACGCTGATAAGGATCGATAAGTTCAGCTACGGCATAAATCACTCGACTACGCTCATCCAGCACGCCTTCGGTGCGCACGATAGTCGCCTGCCATTCTTGTGGCATACCGCCAACTACCGCGGTTAAACGTACCGGGATGGCGAGTTCACGCGATAAACCTTGCGGTAAAAATCCAAAATCGGTATCGGTTAACGGCAAGCGAATTTCGGCTAATTCTGTGCCATTAATCATACCGAGCTGACTACCACGGCTAATAAATTGCCCTAAGTTAGCATTACGGCTGCGAACCATGCCATCGTAAGGTGCACGAATTTCGGTGCGCGCTAAATCACGGCGAGCTCGCTCAACTTCTGCTTCAGCCGATTGCACATTGGCCAGCGCGCTGGCTAATTGCGGACGCCGTAAGCCCAAAGCTGGTGCATTACCTTCGGTAAACGAACGCCATTCTGCTTCTGCAACCCGGCCACGCGCTTTTTCCTCTTCTAATTGGGCGCGGGCACCTGCTAGAGCCGCTTCTGCTGCTTTTACACCGGTTAAATAATCTGATTGCTCAACTTGAATCAGCAGATCCCCTTTTTTGAAAAAGCCTCCGGCCACAAACTGTTCGGATACCGCAACAATTCGACCATTAACTTCAGAAATTAAGGTGGTTTCCAACTTTGGCGTTACGTTACCTTGAGAGGCAATGCGGTAAGTTAAATCCTCAGCTTGAAGCGCCTTCGCATTAACTAATAAGGCAAGGCGTTGTTCTTCTACTTTAGCCGGTGGCTTGCGTAGAGCGCCTATACTCACTGCCACTAAAATAGCGCCAACCAAAATAACAATAGGTAAACCAACTTTAACAAGTTTTGATGCCATAACACTGCCCTGCTAATTAAAATTTTAAAATGCTCTACGGTATATTCTACTGACGATAACGCACGCTGCACTATTAACACTGTTAATCTTTGTATCAATAACATCAGGGTATACCTAACATTAGTTGGATTTTTTTTTGATAAAAACGGTGTCGTGATTAAAGCAATCCTTACGATATAAGGCTTACATGCTCAGCTGATCTTTTAATGCGAATAGTACGCGAGCAGTTTGATTACAGAGGTATAGTCTTGCTAAAAAATACTTTGTTACAAACTTCTTCGACTAACCGCATTCGAATGCTTATTTAATAGCCATTGGCAAAGCATGCATATTGGGTTAGGGTAACAAGGTACTCATAGTGAACATGAGTATTGCCCCTTTATCGCAACAGGAGTTAGCAATGAGCATTAGTAAGCAGTATTTGAAAACCAAACCCGCTTGCAAAGTGACCTTTAAACTGACAGCAGAGAAGCTGCCAGCTGCGACAGAGGTTGCCTTGTTAGGGGAATTTAACAATTGGGATCCACACGCTCTGGTGATGAAAAAGAGCAAAAGCGGGGATTTTAGTGCCAGTATTACCCTGCCTAAAGACAGCGAATTTCAGTTTCGTTATCTGGTAGATGGTGGCACCTGGTTAAATGATGAGGAAGCCGATGCCTATCTGCCTTCTCGCGTATCGTATGACGAAAATTCTGTCTTAAAATTATAGCAAGCAAGGGGCATAGCCCCCTGCTTAATTATACTCAAACCCTTCCTTGTTTGGCGCAGTCAAGCCTGCAGTTTTAACACTTCTCGAGTACAAGACACCCTACAGAATAGCCTGCACCAAACGAACATAATATGGCTTTATCGCCAGAGACTAATCCTTGCTGATACTTATGAAAGGCAATAATTGAACCAGCTGAAGCGGTGTTTGCATAGGTATCTAACACTAATGGAGCTTCTTCGGGTAAAGGTTCGCGCCCTAAAATTTTTCGCGCAGCAAAAATATTCATATTGATATTTGCTTGATGCAACCACAGCCGCTTTAACTGCTCCGGCGCTAAGTGTTGTTCTGCCATTTCAGCAAGGATCACATCAGCAACGATGGGCAACAGCTCTTTAAATACCTTGCGGCCCTGTTGTTTAAAAAACGGAACTGTTGGATCCTGTTCACTAAAGCAATGCTCTGTGTAACCAATATCGCAGCGAATATTGTTAGAAAATTCTGTTTTTAAACGCATACCCAAAATACGATAGGCCTGCTCACTGCGACAATCTGCTTCTGCCTCAATAATGGTCGCGGTACACACATCACCAAAAATAAAATGGCTGTCACGGCTACGGTAATCCACTTGCGGTGAGGCAAACTCTGGATTGACCACTAACACCGTTTTTGCCGTGCCGCCCCGAATCGCATTAACGGCATTGCTAATGGCAAACGTGGCGGAAGAACACGCCACATTCATATCAAATGCATAGCCTGCTGCACCGAGTTGCTGCTGAAGTTCAATAGATAAGGCCGGGTAAGGCCGCTGCATATTTGAGGCAGCACAAATAATCAGATCGATATCGGCTACCGTTTTATTGGCTTGGGCTAAGGCTTGTTTCGCTGCCACTATCGCCATTTCGACCATTTCTGGGATCTGATCTTCGCCGCGTTTATTAAAAATAGGACGCATAATTGCGGGATCTAAAATACCCTCTTTGTAAAGGACATGGCGCGATTTTATCCCCGAGGCTTTCTCAATAAATTCGCTACTAGAATACTCTAAAGCGATAACATCACCTGCAGCAATGGCCGCAGCATGTTCAGTGTTAAAAGTATCGACGTACTGATTATAACTTAGCACTAATTCGTCGTTGCTAATGCTTTGGCTTGGGGTAAATAAACCTGAACCACTAATCACCACATTTTTCATGTTGTTACCTTATTCTGTTGGCAAAAGAATGAACTTTTGGCATTTTTATGGCTCAGTATAACCGAATTGCCACGCTGACGTGATGGCTTTTAAAAGCCCCAAATCAGCAATGTGGCGAAAAATTCAGCAGTCAATCCCACTTTTACTGTCAGTCACCCACCATTAAGGTACACTCAAGTATTTAAGGTTGTTAGCGGTTACGCACCAAGCAGGGTGTTTAGTGGGTTTACCCTTAGCAAGTAGGAAAGGCATGTTCCGATTTTTTCTGATCTTTTTAACGATCTTTAGTCACTCTGTGTTGGCGGCACAAACGACTATACGATTATCCGGTTTAAGCGGTGAGCTTGAGGATAACGTACAGTTATATTTAAATCGGTATGGCGCTAATGATATTTCTACCTCGTTACGTTTCCAATCTCGCTTAGAACAAGACATTAGCACCGCCCTGCAAGCTCTGGGTTATTACGACAGTGAAATCACGATTCAATTGCAACAGCGCAGTAACGGTAGCCGTCTAAATATCACGGTTGATGCAGGTGAACCCATTCGTATTAATGCGGTTGATCTACAGGTTTTAGGTGATGCTGCCACCGATCCTGAATTTATGAGTTTACTCAAACAAGCCCCGCAACCCGGACAAATTGTGCACCATGGCCGCTATGATAATTTTAAAAATAGCCTAAACAGTTTGGCGTTACGCCGCGGCTATTTTGATGCGACCTTTACGCTTGCACGATTAGAAGTATCGCCACGGGCAAAACAAGCCTTTGTAAAACTGCATTTTGATAGCGGTACGCGCTATCGTTTTGGTGAAGTTCGCTTTACGGGTGAACATATTCAAAGCGCACGTTTGCAGTCCTTGGTTCCGTTCAAAGAAGGCGATCCCTATTTAGCAACACAATTAGGTGAACTTAATCAAGCGCTTGCCAATACCAATTGGTTTTCATCTATCTTGGTTACCGGTAATACCGAGCAATTAAGTGAAACGATTTTGCCCGTAGATGTAGAACTGGCGCCGCGTAAACGCAACAGTATCGAAACGGGTATCGGTTTTTCGGATGATGTGGGTGCACGCTTTAAACTCAATTGGTTAAAGCCTTGGTTAAATGATCGCGGACATAGTCTCGACAGCAAGCTTGCCCTATCCAGTGCTGAACAAAGTGTTGAAGCCGCTTACAAAATGCCATTGGAGACCGTTGCCACCGATTTTTGGCAATTACAGTACGGTTTACGCAACAGAGACTATCAAGATACGCGCTCTAAAGAGTCCAATCTCGCCTTAGAGCGGCATTGGCTGTTAGACAGCGATTGGTATCGCACGGCATCAATTCGATGGCTTTATGAAGATTATACCCAAGCCGATCAGGAAGACACCAGCAGCCTTATTATGCCAGGCTTGAGTTTTTCGCGCGCCAGACAAACGGGCTCGGGTATGCCCATTAAAGCAGACCGCTTATTATTCGGTATTGAAGTATCGGATCGCAGTTGGGGCTCTGATGAAAGCTTTGTCCGCTTGCGGGGACGTGCGGGTTATATCAATACCTTTAGTGATAATCATCGTCTGGTCAGCCGCATCGATGCAGGTGCAGTATTAATGGCTGAGATCGACAACTTACCTCCGTCTATTCGATTTTTTGCAGGGGGTGATAATAATTTGCGTGGATATGCTTATGAATCGGTATCACCGTTAAATAGCGAGGGGGAATTAATTGGGGGACGCTATATGGCAACGGCCTCCCTTGAATACCAATATCGGGTAAAAGGCAATTGGTGGTTAGCCACCTTTGCTGACTACGGCAGTGCCTGGAGTAACACGCCCGATTGGAAACGCGGAGTAGGCTTGGGCGTACGCTGGGGTTCCCCTATCGGCGCAGTGCGAATTGATTTTGCATGGGGTTTGGATGCAGAAGGCTCACCCTTTCAGTTACACTTTTCTTTAGGGCCGGAATTATGATCATTATTAAAAGCACGTGTGTGCTGCTCGGCTGGAGGTGCAATGCTTTGGGGTAAATGGCTTAACCGTACACTTGTATGGCCTTTTCTATTGCTATTTTTACTACTTATCGTTTTGCTGTTTACGCAGCCAGGCCTGCGCTTGAGCGTGTGGTTAGCTGATCATGTTGTAGATGAATTGACCATTGGACACAGTGAAGGCGCTTGGTTAACAGGGATCACCCTTACTGATATCCATTTTCAAAATGCCAGTATAGATGCTCAGCTGGACCAACTGAGTTTTCGGTTACAAAAACGCTGCCTTATTCAATTGAGGCTGTGTATCCCAGAATTGGCATTACGGGGAAGTCGTATTACCGTTGCCTCGACAACGCAGTCCATCGATACGGCGGAAGAGACAGCAGTAGAGGGAGCGAAAGAGGAAAAAGGAGAGACGGCGTCGGTAACGTCTTTATCGCCTCTGGCAACCCCAGCATTAATGTTCCCAATACCGTTGCGTATTGAAAAATTAATTCTAGAAAACGCAGCAATCACCCTGCCCGAGCAACAAATAACTTGGCAGCATCTGAGTCTTGGCATCGTAGCATGGGGCAATCGCTTACAATTGAGTGCAGGCCGCTGGCAAGATGTGCACGTCACCTTAGCGCCCGCGAATACTGCTGAAACGCCTGATTTTACAGAATATCGGGCCTTGGTGCTACCGCAACTGCGCTTACCGCTCTCAGTGTATCTAGACGATTTTCAACTGAATGATCTGCACTTTACACAAGGCGAACTTACTGAAACATTACCTGCGTTAACGTTAAGTGCACAGCTTAGTCCCACCCAAATTAGGCTCTTAGATGCGACAGCACGCCATCAGTTAGGTACCGCACAATTAGCCGCCAATATTGCGCTTACCCCTAACGTTCCCTTAAAAGCCGAGCTTAATCTGGCTCTTAGCCAAGCAGAGTCACTGGGTGAGCTCGCCGGACAACAGGCACAGTTACACGTGGCGGGAGACTTATCAAAACTACAATTGACGTTAAACACAGTAGGCCCTATTAATGCCAATCTGGCAGCAGAGCTGGCGTTATTAACCGATGATCTGCCCTTGTCATTAACTTTACAAAGTGAACAATTGCAATGGCCTCTGACGCAACCTACTTACCAGTTAGCCGCCACTCGCGTTACTGTTGCAGGCACCTTAAGTGAGCTTGCCATTGAGCTAAATAGCCAATTTACCGGAGACGCACTACCCGATACCCAGATCCAGCTATCTAGCCGCTGGCAACACTGGCAGCAACGGGCAGAGCTTACTTCATTGCGATTAGCTACCTTAGGTGGCGACATAGAGGCCAGTGGCCATCTGGTTTTGCAACCTACCTTAAGTTGGCAATTAGCACTGGCGCTAAACGCGATCCAACCCGGAATAACCTGGCCAGAGTATCCAGGAACGCTAACGGGTAAAATAGAAACGACAGGCTCGCAAGATGCCAACGGTTTGATCACGCTGGCGATACCGCAGCTGCAATTTGCCGGCAAGTTACGAGAATTACCGTTTAATTTAGCGGGGAGCCTTAATGTGCAGGGGCAGCCTGAACAGGCAAACTGGCAAGTGGTAACCCCTGGTTTAACCCTGAGCCATGGTAAAAATAACCTTACCCTCTCAGGACAATTAGCCGAAGAATGGCAACTGGATGGCAGCGTGAATTTGCCTGAACTGGCAGCCAGCTATCCCGCGCTGCGGGGCGCTGTGCAAGGAAAAGTGACGTTACGCGGCCCGGCACTCACACCTGATATCAATCTTAACTTAGAGGTTGCGCGCTTAGCCTACGCCGATATGCGCTTACGGCAAGCCACCTTAGCCGCCAATATTGCGTTAGCCTCACCCATCAAAAGCGAGATCCGCTTAACGGCACAGCAAGGCCGCTGGCAGCAACAACGCTTACAAAATTTAGAGCTCGCCTTAACCGGTACTGAGCTGGCGCATCAATTAGATATCAATGTGACTGCGGACGCCCTAAGTGCCACATTATCACTTGAAGGGGCCTTACAAAACAGACAACAATGGCAAGGTGCATTAAACACGGTACTGTTACAAACCCCTGTGGGTGAATGGCAATTGCAGGCACCGATCCCTTTAACCGCAGATCTCCCCACACAACAGCTGAGTGTCGGCCAACACTGCTGGCAACAAGCACCTGCAACACTGTGCTTAACGGAGAGCACCACACTCAGCGCTGCAACGGGCGCCATTAAGATGGCACTTCGTGAATATCCGTTAGCCCAGTTAAATAGCGTGCTGCCCTTAAACACCACGGTGCAAGGTGATTTAGCCCTGCAATTAACCGCCGCGTGGCAAGCCAATATGGCCCCTACTATCACGTTAGACGTTAACAGTGAACAAGGCAGTATTACCCAACAATTTGACGTCCCGGTAAACTTAGCGTGGTCGGCACTGCGTCTAAATAATACGATGGCGCAGCATCAATTACGCAGTAAATTAACGGTAAATATCAGTGACTCGGGCACCTTGACAGCACAGGCTTTGGTCAGCGATCTTAATGCGGTCGATAAGCCACTTCGAGCCGAAATCACCTTAGATGATCTCACGTTAACCTTTTTACGCCCCCTCCTCGATGAATACAGTGAGCTTGCAGGTACGCTGTCGAGTCAACTCAGCTTAAACGGGACCTTAGCGAACCCGACGGTACAAGGCGAACTTAAATTGGCTGCGTTAAAAGTCAGAGGTAAGCTTGCTCCGACAGATATTGAGCAGGCCGACTTAATTGTCAATTTTATTGGGGCGCAAGCGTTGTTAGCAGGGCAAGTTAAAACGCCAGAGGGGTTTATTACGCTCTCTGGGAATGCCAATTGGCAAGAATTAGAACATTGGCGGGCCGCCCTGCAAATTCAGGGAGACGAATTAAAATTGCAAATACCGCAAGCTGAATTATATGTAAAACCAGACTTGCAAATAGCGGCACAACCAGGCCGTAGTCGCATTACAGGTACCGTAAGTATCCCGCGCGCCACCATTACCATTGATAGCCTACCGCAAAATGCGGTCGGCATTTCCAGTGACCACATCTTGCTTAACCGGCGTTTAGAGGCCATAACCGTAGAACAAGCGAACAACTTTGCGGTAGAAACCGATATCCGAGTGCAATTAGGGAACCGCGTTAATTTATCTGCCTTTGGCCTAAAAACGCGCTTAAATGGCGAGTTGCGTGTGCAACAGCAGCAAATAAATCCGACGGTGCGTGGCGAAGTAAGCCTGCGCGATGGTACCTTTCGGGCTTATGGCCAAGATCTGTTAATCCGCCAAGGTAAAATGACCTTTAGTGGCCCAGCCGATCAACCCTTCTTAAATGTTGAAGCGATCCGTAATCCTGCCAATATGGAAGATGATGTGATTGCCGGTATTCGGGTAACGGGACCTGCAGATGAGCCGGTGATTAGCATCTTCTCGGAACCGTCTAAACCGCAAGCCAATGCTTTGTCTTATTTGATTATGGGTCGAAATCTCGACAGCGAATCAGGCAGTACCGCTAACAGTGTCACAACCAGCTTAATTGGTATGAGTATCGCCTCCAGCGGCAAGCTCGTTGGCGAAATAGGTGAAGCCTTTGGGGTAAGTGATCTGACACTTGATACCGAAGGGGCGGGTGATAATTCCCAAGTGACCGTAAGCGGGTACCTGACTCGGGATCTGCAGTTAAAATACGGTATTGGTATTTTTCAACCGATTGGCCAATTTACATTACGCTATCGTTTAATGCGAAGTTTATTCCTTGAAGCCGTGTCAGGCATGGATAATGCGGTAGATTTACTGTACAAATTTGAGTTTGATTAGCCCATGATACAGATGCGACAATTTGTCGCATCCCATGTTGCGCTGACGTAGGCTAAGCTTATATTGCTGATGACTTTAAAGGGTTTGTTATTAGCACTCTGCAACATTTGCTTTGGCTGCTTCGGCAGCCATTTTTTATATTTAGGCTTTTAGTAAAAAGTGTGTATAGCGCCCAAGCGAAGCATAAGGCTCTTGTCGGTTATATTGCAGCTCTAACGCTTCTAAATCTGCATAATGGCTTTGTTGCTGGCTGCGATCGCGTAAATAATCATGAAAACAGCGCACCCCAGTTTTTCCGAGTAACGTAAATCCTGCTTGTTGACACCACGATAACACCTCGGCCGGCACAAGCGGATGTTGCGGGTTTAATCTTACCGGCTTTTTTGCCCGTAAATCGGCTTTCACATAATCAAAATTGCCATAAATAATATTACTTAAGCGATGGGCATCTTTGTTGTAAAACATCAGAGATAACACACCGCCCGGCGCAACCCATTGCTGCAACTGGCGAATTGCTACTGCCGGCTCTGCCAACCATTCCAGTACTGCATGACACAAAACAATCGGATACTGCTTATCAACAAGGTGCTCAGCGAGGTGCTGTAACGGACTATGTACCACGGTTAACTGTGATGACAATCCCTGTGCCGCAGCTTGCACTTTAGCATGCTCTAGCATTTCGTTTGAGATATCGGTAAGCAACACCTGATGCCCAAGCGCCGCCAACTTCAACGCTAATTGCCCTTGACCACCGCCCACATCTAATACCGCGCAAGGGTGCGCTAACTGGGGTAATTCCAACAAATCCCGCATCAGTACCGCCTGCCGGATCTGTCCTTTGGTGGTGTTGTAAATATTCTGAGAAAAACGGCTAGCCAAATTATCAAAATTACGATCGGTTAAACCATCACGCATAGCGCTCTCTGCTTAATAAGCTAATCTATAAAAGGTTAAGAAAAGATCCCTTTGTGTAACATCACCAAGCCTTAGTCAACGGCGCGACTATGCTGGATTATCAATGTCAACAAAGTGAACCGTAAGACCAAGCTGAGTTGCGAGATACTCCCCTAGGGCTTTAATACCATAACGTTCAGTTGCATGATGCCCTGCTGCAATAAAATGAATACCCAGTTCTCGCGCGATATGAATCGTTTGCTCCGATACTTCGCCTGTTACAAATAATTGTGCCCCTGCGGCGGCAGCCTGTTCGATATACCCCTGTCCACCCCCAGTGCACCAAGCAATGGATTGCACTAGCCCGATACCCGCATCTTCAACCAGTACTTCACGCCCCAAGGTGTCACGTAATTGCTGGGCAAGCGTCGCTAAGGGTGTAGCACTTGCCAGCGTCCCTTGTTGCAGAACCCCCAATGGCTCGGCTGTCAGTACCGGTTTAGGTTGCGATATTCCTAAAATAGCACCTAGTTGCGCATTATTACCAAGTTCCGCATGTATATCTAACGGCAAATGGTAAGCCAGTAAATTGATATCATGCTGCAATAACAGTGCTAACCGACGTTTTTTCATGCCTACCACCGGCATCGCTTCGTTTTTCCAAAAATAACCATGATGCACTAATACCGCATCGGCATGCAGCGCAACCGCTTGCGTTAACAACGCATGGCTGGCAGTGACGCCCGTAACAATGGTGCGGATCTCGGCCTTACCCTCTACTTGTAACCCATTGGGACAATAATCTTTAATCCGGGCACTATTAAGCGTTTCATCAATAAAGTTAACAAGTTGCTGGCGTTCAATCATGGTTATTCCTATTTTTTGCTGCAATCCACTGCCCCATATAGCGGGTGCTGCGATAGGCGTGCGATTGTAACATTTGCCCGGTGAAATTGCTGTGCCGCCGAATATTACGCTCTGCCGGAGACTCATCCAATAAGCGCTGTAATTGCTGCCAGACTCGCTGAGCTTGCTGTTCGCTAAACCGCTCAGTGAGAATATGATACCCCCGTTGCTGGGCACTTAACCACGCCTCTTCATCCTGGTATAACGCACAGGCTGCAGTGGCAAAGCGTTCTGCACTATCGGCTATCCCCCCAGACCAGCCGCCCTGCAGGGTGTCACTGGCCATGCCTTCAGCCCCGACACTGGTTGTCATGCTGGGTGTACCGCATTGCATTGCTTCAAGCAGCTTGCCTTTTAAGCCAGCACCAAACTGTAAAGGCGCCAAACACACTCGGGCTTGCTGCATCACGGCCACCGCATCTGGCGCCCATCCTTTGACCAAAAAGCCTTCACGGGCATTGTTAAGCGCGGTAGCTTTGGGCGGCGGATAAGCGCCATAGATATGCAGCTCGGCTTTAGGCAACTGTTGACGAATTAACGGCCATATTTGCTGTTTCAGCCACAACACCGCCTGCCAATTAGGCGCATGACGAAAATTACCAATACTCATAAAATGTGCCCGTGCCGTAAAGTCTGGAACCTGGGCATAAGGACCACTTTGCCAAAAGGGGCAATAACAGAGTAACGTCTCGGGGATCTGATAATGTTGTTGTAACAGCTGCATTTCATAACTGGAGATCACCAAGGTCAGATCGCAGCGATAAATCGAGGCCACTTCGCGAAAGGCCAAATCATTATTTAACCGTTCAACTGCCACCACGTTCGCAACACAGGTATTATCGGCTTTTACTGTTTCATGACGGGCATGGCGTAACGCATGCATATCTTCCATATCCAGAATACGCAGCGCCGCTGGGCATGCTTCTGCCACGCGCCAACCAAACTGCTCTTCCAACATAAAGCGATCGAATAGCACGGCGTATGGTGACAATGCCTGTAACCAAGGCTGAAAACTGTCACAATTTAATACGATGCTCTGCTCTGCCACCCCGATACTCGGTAAATCGAAGCGATGCGGGCTTTTTTCTGCCGCACTGGCAAACACCACCTGATAACCTTGCATCTGAAATAATCGAATTAAACTGAGCATACGGCTTCCTGCCGCGGAGGACGCTGGCTCAGGCCACACATACCCTATTACAACCACTGTTGGCATCTTTGGCTCGCTTATAAACTCATCCTCACGTTAAGGATAGTTAAAAGCGCTATTTTAGCGTTTTTATGACGAAAAAGCAGGAACTTGCGTACACAATTACACACTAAAATATGCTAAAGCGGTTGATCGTAGTCAGCGTGGTAACAGTATGTGAAGAGTGATTATCATTTCTTAAACATAACGTGCGCTGCTACAGCGGTTCGCTCCCTTGCGAACAACACATTTTAGAGGTTGGTTTATGCTCACTATTCGCAAGCCATTCGCCCTTACCCTACTTGCTTCGTTGCTGTTAAGTGGCGCAGTTTCGGCACAACAAAACGCGCCAACCGCACCACAAGGATTTCTGTATGGTGTGGGGGTCGGGATTAATCAAGAAATTTATCAAGGGTACAAACGTCGGGTTATTCCACTGCCGTTAATCGGTTATCGCGGCGAAAAACTCTCTGTGTATGGGCCTTTTGTCACCTATGAACTCGCGAAATGGACTGATACTGAGCTTGGAGACATACGTATTAATGCCAAGCTAGCGCCCCGTTTTGCGGGCTTTGATGATAGTGATAGCGATGTTTTTGCTGGGATGGCTAAACGTAAAAACTCGCTTGATGCAGGCGTAGGTATTCAATTCCAACGCGATCAATGGACGCTTGAGGCAGAAACACTTGCCGATGCGCTTAATAATTCAAATGGGCAAGAGTCTAAACTAAAACTGTCTTACACCCTCCGCTCTGGCCCTCTGCAAATCACTCCAGAAGCGGGCATTAGTTATGCCACCAGCAAGCTTGTTGATTATTATTATGGTGTTCGCCAAAACGAAGCTACGGCTAATCGTGCATTTTATGAGGCAGGATCAGCGTTTAATTATCATCTAGGGCTCGCGTTTAGTACCCCAATCTTTTTTGGTGGGATGACGCGGTTAGGGGTAGAGCATCATTGGTATGACAAGAGTATTAGCGATAGCCCATTGACGGATCGTGATACGGGTGTGACGGTTTTTTTAGCCTGGTCGCGGTTTTTCTAAATACAGATTTTATGCAGATGCCGTCGTTTAAAGACCAATAAGGCAAGCTGCAACTGTGAGCGGTCAGGCGTCTGGATGAAGAGGATTAGGGGTGACAATAATTGCGCAAGGTATCCCCCCTTGCTCTATCGTTGATCACGCTACTACAGCGGGTAACACATACCAATACACGGCTAAAAAATGCAAAACACTGCCGCCAAGAACAAATATATGCCAAATAAGATGATGCATATACAGGCTTTTCCATACATAAAAAATGACGCCAAATGAATAGCTTAATCCCCCAGCTAAGAGTAACCATAATGCACCGGGCGCTAACTGCTCTAACATCGGTTGAATCGCGACCACCACTATCCAACCTAAGCCTAAATATAAGCCTAGCGATAATTTTTTGTATTTCATCCCACTTAAACATTCCAACAATACGCCCGCAATAGCAATTACCCAAACGACGGTAAATAGCGCTAAGCCCCAATGCCCTCGTAAACTTACCAGTGTAAAAGGGCTGTATGTGCCCGCAATAAGGATAAAAATGGCGGCATGATCTAATTGCCTAAGCCGAAATTTAAGCTGTGGATTTTCAAAAAAATGGTAGAGACTCGAACTGCTATATAACAAGATAAGCGAAAAACCATATAACAGCGCCGCCGTTTGCTGCCAACCGTCTCCCTTTAGGGTGTGACTAAACAGCAGATAGCTGCCTACTATAGCCAAGAACGCGCCAATGCCATGGCTGATACTGTGTAAATGTTCTTCTAGACGGCTGTAATGACTCATAATGGCTTACTAAAAACGGCTTGGCCACTGATGTTACCAGCTTTCATTCAACAACATACCCATACTGGTAAAAATTAATCACTGTGCGGCTTTATTTACAGCAAAACGCCCGCATATCCACTCACTAGACTTTCGCTTTAATCGGGCTTTCCGTAGAATCTGCCCTATACCATTGGTTTATTGCTTGCGGTGACGCTATTCATCACTGTCAATATAGCCGGCAGCTAAGCCAATTTAATTTTTGCCTTTTAACTTTGGAGTACTCTGATGTCAGAGATCAAACACAGCAAATTGCTTATTCTGGGCTCTGGCCCCGCGGGTTATACCGCCGCCGTGTATGCGGCGCGTGCTAACTTGGCTCCGGTTCTCTTAACGGGTATGCAACAAGGTGGGCAATTAACCACCACTACTGAAGTTGAGAATTGGCCTGGTGACGCACACGGCTTAACCGGCCCGGGCTTAATGGAACGGATGCAAGCACACGCTGAAGCCTTCAACACTGAAATCGTGTTTGATCATATTCATACGGTAAATTTACAGCAACGCCCTTTCCTATTAACCGGCGACAATGGTCAATATAGCTGCGATGCTTTAATTATTGCCACTGGCGCGTCAGCGAAGTACTTAGGCTTACCTTCGGAACAAGCATACAGTGGTCGCGGTGTATCAGCCTGTGCCACCTGTGATGGCTTTTTTTATCGCAATCAAAAAGTCGCCGTGATTGGTGGTGGTAACACTGCCGTTGAGGAAGCACTGTATTTATCGAATATTGCTGCAGAAGTGCACTTAGTGCACCGTCGCGATACCTTTAAAGCCGAGAAGATCTTAATTGATCGTTTAATGGCCAAAGTAGCCAGTGGTAATATTATTTTACACACCCATCGCGAATTAGAAGAAGTGTTAGGTGATGATATGGGCGTTACAGGTGTCCGCTTAAAATCGACTCAAGGCGCTCCTGCTGAAGATGTGGTGTTACAGGGCGTGTTTATCGCGATTGGTCACAAACCTAACACCGATATTTTTGCCGGCCAGTTAGAGATGAATGGCGGTTACTTAAAAGTACAAAGCGGTACTGAAGGTAATGCCACTCAAACCAGTATTGCCGGTGTCTTCGCTGCAGGCGATGTTGCTGATCATATCTATCGCCAAGCCATTACCTCTGCCGGTTCAGGGTGTATGGCGGCATTAGATGCTGAACGTTATCTAGATGCCTTGAGTAAATAATCGCAGCAATGCCTATTTACTTACCTGAGCTACTCGTTGAGCAGCTCAGTTTCCCTCCAGTAAGCCGCGCTTTAGCAGAACCTGACGGTTTACTGGCGATGGGCGGTGACTTATCTCCTGAACGATTAACACTCGCTTACCAATCTGGTATTTTCCCATGGTTTTCTGAAGGCGATCCGCTCTTATGGTGGAGCCCGTCAATCCGCGCGGTGTTTCCGCCCGATACACTCTTGTTAAATAGAACCCTACGTAAGCAATGGCAAAAAGGCGAGTATCGGATCACGCTTAATCATCGGTTTGCTGAAGTCATGCAACACTGTGCCGCCCCTAGGCCCAGCCAAGCGCAAACTTGGATTTTACCTCCGATGCAACAGGCCTATTTAACCTTGCACCAGTTGGGCATTGCGCATAGTATCGAAATTTGGCAGCATGATAGCGTTGTTGCGGGGTTATATGGCGTGCAACTTGGGCAATTGTTTTGTGGGGAATCGATGTTCAATCGAATTGATAACGGTGCTAAGTTTGCCTTAATTGCGTTGCAACAGCATTTACAACACTATGCGGAAGGCTGGATAGATTGCCAATTACCAAATCGATTTTTATTACAACTCGGTGCCACCCCGCTACCCAGATCTGATTATCTCACCTTATTAAAGCGTTTGCAGACACAACCCGCACCCAATGGGCACTGGTCACCACAAACACTGTTGTTACAACCCGCGCGGACAAACCTCTAATGTCCAGCACACCGCTGCAATTTGGGTTAACTCCGCCTGCAACTTGTAGCTATTTACCTACGGCACAAGAGCAGTTAGCCGTATTAATGTCACCTATCCCACACGATCACCAGCTTTATGAGCAATTGATTGCACACAATTTTCGGCGCAGTGGCAATCAATTATATCGACCGCATTGTGCGCAATGCCAAGCCTGTCAATCGTTACGTATTCCGGTAAATACCTTTGAACCCTCACGTGCACAGCGGCGGATCTTAGCCAAAGCCGCACGGGCTAACTGGCATTATCGTCTACAGGACAACAACCTTACACCCGAGACGTATCAATCACTCTTTGCCCTGTTTGAGCGTTACATCGCGTTTAAGCATGCCGATGGTAGTATGTATCCTGCCACCGCTGCACAGCTTGATTCATTGCTGAGTTCTCAATGGCAACCCATAAAACTGCTCACTGTGTATCAGCAACAACAATTAATGGCGGTAAGCGTCATTGACACCTTAACCACCAGTTACTCGGCGGTGTACAGTTTTTTTGCACCTGAAGCGGTAGCATTTTCACCAGGTAAACTGGCGGTACTGTATTTACTGGCCGAGGCGAAAGCATCTGCAAGGCAATTTGTTTACCTCGGTTATCAGGTCGATGGCTGTCGAAAAATGGCTTATAAAACCGAATTTCGACCACATCAACGTTTTTTTGATGGATATTGGCACTCATTTGCTTAAAAAAGCGCTTGCTGCTTTACTTATTGGCCGTATTTCGGCACAATCTGCGCTGTTTTTCCGAAGGCACCCAATTTTATAGAGGCGAGTACGCTGAATGGCGAAAGAAGATGTAATTGAAATGCAAGGTACCATTTTGGATACCCTGCCAAATACGATGTTCAAAGTTGAACTTGAGAATGGTCACGTGGTGATCGCGCACATTTCTGGCAAAATGCGTAAAAACTATATCCGCATTTTAACGGGCGACAAAGTCACTGTTGAACTGACACCTTACGATTTGACTAAAGGTCGTAT
>Ga0209812_10001209_pt1 | contig 18969 bp, 14 predicted proteins | sample JI71714BDNA_FD_187502 | JGI IMG/M metagenome (GOLD analysis project Ga0209812, IMG submission 187502) | Wastewater effluent complex algal communities from Wisconsin, to seasonally profile nutrient transformation and Carbon sequestration -... | ecosystem: Engineered > WWTP > Effluent > Algae...
CGCGTGCCCCGACGAGATCGCCACGGCGCTGCGCGCCTCGCGATGACGCTGATCCGGGGTGTGCGGCAGCGGCAAGCATCAGCGTCCGTGCGCGTTTCCCATCGGAAATCCCGGCTCGCGATGACGAAAAGCACCGTCATTGCGACCGCGAGCCTGCGTGGCGGGAAGCAATCTCCAACGACGAGGCCAAACCCATGGCCCTTCTGGCCTTGCTGCTGCGCAAACGCTTTCCGAACGCCAACCCGAATCGAACGTCCCACCTGTCCAGCGAGCCCAGCCATGACCCAGCAACTCCACACCGCTTGCGCCAAAGCCGCCGGGCTGATCGGCCTGCTGCTGGGGCTGTCCGCACCCGTCGCCGCGGCGACGCTGCAGACCTTCAACAACGCCGCCGCCATCACGATTCCCGGCAGCGGCAACGCATCGCCGTATCCGTCGGCCATCACGGTCAGCGGCGTGCCAACCAACTTCACCCGCCTGGAAGTGCAGCTCAATGGCTACACCCACAGCTTTCCGGACGACGTCGATGTGCTTCTGGTCGGCCCGCAAGGGCAACGCGCTATTTTGCTGTCGGACGCGGGCGGAAATCTTCTTGCAACCGGCCTCAGTTTGACCTTTGCCCAGACCGCCACCACGCCGATACCCGACGCAACTGCGCTGACCACAGGCACGTTTCGCCCGACGAACTATGAAAACTCGAACGGAACTGGCGCGGGAGACACATTTCCCACGCCCGGTCCCGGCGCGCTGACCGATGCACCCGCCGACCTGTTTGCCTTCAACGGCATCAATCCGAATGGCACCTGGAACTTGTTCGTAGTCGACGATGCCAGCGGCGACCAGGGCAGCATTTCCGGCGGTTGGACCTTGCGCTTCACCACACCGACGGTCTTCACCGTCAATTCGGTCGCGGATACGACCGACGGCACCTGCAATGCGGCCCATTGCACCTTGCGTGAGGCCATCACCGCGGCGCAGGACGGTGATCTGATCAATTTCTCGACACTGTTCAATACGCCGCAGACCATCAATCTGCTGACCGAGCTGCCCAACATTACCCGCAGCATCACCATTCAAGGCACCGGCGCGCATCTGCTGACCGTGCGGCGCGATTTCAATGCGGCAACGGAATTTCGCATCATTACCATTGCGGGCTCCATCACCAATGGTGTCGCCATCAGCGGAATGACCATCACGGGTGGCAATTTGAGCTTCTCCGGTGCCGGCATAGATAGCTTAAGCCATCTGACGTTGACCCGGGTTCACCTGACCCGCAACACCAGTGTGGGCATAAGCGGCGGCGGCGGCTTGCGGCTGGTGTCTGCCGACGGCGTGATTAGCGATTGCACTATTAGCGATAACGAAGCATTCGAAGGTGGAGGTATACGGTTTAATGCGCCAGGGAAGACCCTTCGTGTCTCGAACAGCACATTCAGCGGCAATCGTAGCCGCGTCAACGGCGCAGCGATCACCAACGTCAATGGCCGATTGGAAGTTACCAGCAGCACCATCGCCAACAATACGGCCAGTGGAACCATTGGTGGCATCGACACCTTTTCGCTGAACGCCGGCAACTCGGCCACCACCACGCTGCGCAACACCATCGTGACCAACAACACGCCGCTCAATTTGGCGATTGGCACAGCGGGCGGTGTGTTGCCAACGGTGCAAACGCTCGGCTTCAACCTGAGCAACAACTACAATGGCGTGTTGACACCGCTGGCCACGGACATTACCAACGCCGATCCACGCCTGGCGCCGCTGGCGCTGTACGGCGGGCAAACGCCAACCCACGCTCTGCTGCACGGCAGCCCCGCGCTCAATGCGGGCGACGCTTCCGGCCAGACCACCGACCAGCGCGGTCAGGGGCGCCCGTTCATCGGCTCCGGCGCAAGCCCGATCTCGGACATTGGCGCCTTTGAAGCACAGACGTTCCCCGCCATCATCGTGAGCAACACCAACAACAGTAGTGCGGGCAGTCTGCGTAATGCGATCCAAACACTTGACGGCGTGACGGATCGATTTTTCGACATCCAATTCGACAGCGCCACCTTTGGCACACCGCGCACCATCACGTTGGCGGGAACCGAACTCGCCATCCGGGGCAATATGAATATCCTTGGGTCGGGCGCCAATCTGCTGACCATTTCCGGCAACAACCAAAGTCGCGTGTTCCAGGTGTTCCCCGGCATTACCGCCACCTTGAGCGGCATGATCATCACTGGCGGCAATGCCGGCGGCGGCGACGGCGGTGGCATTTTCAACGACGGCACCTTGAATGTCACCCATTCCGCGATTGCCAACAACACCTCGACTGCCAACGGTGGCGGCATCGGCAGCGGCGTTGGCGATCGCACCACGCTGACCCATTCGACCATTTCCGGAAATGTTGCGAACGTTGGCGGCGGCCTGATCAACAACGGCATTCTGGAGGTCAGTTCGTCGACGATTTCCAGTAATGCTGCGCAGCTTGCGGCAGCTGGCATTCAGAATCAGAACGGTGGTGGCCTGACCATGACCCACTCGACCATCACTGCGAACAATTCCAATTCTGCCAATGGTGTCGGCGGCATTGTGAACATAAACTCCGCCACGACGGTGATCCGCAACAGCATCGTGGCCGGCAATATTGACAACACGACCAAGCCAGATGTCAGCGGCAGCGGATTCACTTCGCAGGGTTTCAACCTGATTGGTAATCGCGGCACCGTCGCTTTCGGCGCAACCGGCGATCAATCCGGCACCGGCGCTGCACCGCTCAATCCGCGACTCGGCCCCCTGCAAAACAACGGCGGCACCACCGCGACCCACGCCTTGCTGTTCGGCAGCCCGGCGCTGGATCGCGGTAGCAGTTCCGGCTCGACCTCGGACCAACGCGGCCTGGTTCGCCCGGTGGATCTGGTCAGCATCACCAACACGTCGGATGCCAGCGACATCGGCGCCTTCGAGGCGCAAAGCGGCGGCGAGCCGCCGACGGTCAGCTACAGCCCATCCCCGGGCACGTCGATCGTCTTCCCGGGCGGCGGCCCCGGCATTGCCACTCGGAGCATTTCCCTCTCCTCCAGCGGCGGCGCCGCGCCCGGAGCGGTGAACGTCGCTACTTGCATACCGCCCATCGGCTTCTTCATCACCAACCTTCCGATCAACCTGACCGGCACCGCCGGTGGTGCGCCAATCAGCGGCAGCATCGACTTGAGCTGCACGCGCGGTAACTCGCAGCAGACCGGGACGCTTTCCTGCCGCGAGACGCCAACCCCGGGCGCCACGGTGACGTACCTCTGGAACCTCAGCTGCCCGGCAGTGCCGACAGTGCCGCCCAATCTGGCCTACAACCCGACTGCAGGCAGCACCATCAACTACAACACTGCTGGCAGCGCCTCGCCCATTGTCGTGACGCCGTCCGGCGGCTCGGGCTTCGCGTCCGTCGCCACGACCACGCTGGGCGCTTGCACGATCAGCAATGGCGGCGCGGCGTTCCCGACCACCAATATCGCGCAGCTGAGCTTTGTCGGTGCCACCACCACCGCCCAGAACCTGGCCCTGCCGAACTGCGTGCCGCAAGCGGGTCAGGCCGTGAGCGCCACGCTGAGCTGTCCGGAATCGCTCGGCGGCAGCCTGCCGTTCAATCGGAGTTGGACGCTGACCTGCCCGGCAGGCGCCGTGCCGAACGCGCCGCCCAGCCTGGCCTACAACCCGACCGCGGGCAGCACCATCAACTACAGCGCCGGCGGCACTGCAACCGCGATCGTCGTGACGCCCTCGGCCGGCTCAGGCTCGGGCGCCGCCGCCACCACCACACTGGGTGCTTGCTCCATCAGCAATGGCGGCGCGGCGTTCCCGACCACCAATCTCGCGCAGCTGAGCTTTGTCGGCACCACCACCACCGCCCAGAACCTGGCCCTGCCGAGCTGCGTGCCGCAAGCGGGTCAGGCCGTGAACGCCACGCTGAGCTGCCCGGAATCGCGTGGCGGCGGCGCGGCTGTCAATCGGAGTTGGACGCTGACCTGCCCGGCAGGCGCCGCGAACACCCCGCCCAGCGTCAGCTACACCCCCGCCGCCGGCAGCACGGTCAATTTCCCGGCCGGCGCCGCAGGTACTGCCACCAGCAACATCGCCATCAGTTCCACCGGCGGCAGCGGCAGCGGATCGGTCAGCGTCACCAATTGCACCGCCTCCGCGGGCTTCACCATCACCAATGCGCCGATCAACTTCACCGCGATCGCGGGCACCTTCTTCGGTTCCATCAACCTGAGCTGCACCCGCGGCGCCAGCGCGCAAAGCGGATCCCTGAGCTGCACGGAAACGCCGAGTCCGGGCACCGCCGTCACCCGCAGTTGGCCGCTGAATTGCCCGGCAGCCGCGGCAGATCTGATTTTCAGAAATGGCTTCGAATCCGGCGCGAATTGATGGGCTTGAGGCTGGCGTGCCGGGGTTTCCCGGCATTCCCGCCTGCCGGCAGAAGGGCACCATGACCTTGAGCGACTGGGCGGTGCGGCAGCCTTGCCGTAGCGACTAACAGCACATCCCTTCGGCGCGTCCACCCAGTAGCTTCCGTAGATCTCGGTCGGCCGCCGACCGGGGAAGCCGGATGACCTCGCTTCAGCGCCCGGCAGCACCGCTTCGGCGCAGACCCGTGGAGCGGCCGGAACGGATCGGCTCCGGCGGCATCGCTGTCCGCGGCCGCCGTGGCTGGCGTCCTTCCTCTTCCCGGACCTGATCGAGAAACCATGAGCAACCCTTCGTCGCGCGCACGCCGCACCGCCCTAGCGCTCGCCCTGTGCCTGGCGCCACTGGCTGCGGCCCAGGACGCCGCCGTCACCGTCGACGGCGTGATCGACGAGGCCGAGTGGGCGGGCGCGCAGCGCTTCGATGCCTTTGTCTCGGTGCAGCCGCTGACCCTGACCCCGGCGCCGGCGGATCGCCGCGCGGAGGCATTGCTGCGCGCCACGCCGGCCGGCATCGCGGTGGCGATCCGCGCCTGGCATCCGGCAGGGGTTCCGCAAACCCGCACCCGCGTTCCGCGCGATGGCAGCACGCCGGCCGATCGCTTCAACGTGATGATCGACTTCAACGCCGACGGCCGCGCCGGTTACGCCTTCACGGTCACCGCTGCCGGCGACATCACCGACGAGTCGATCACCAACGAGAACACCTTCAGTTATGACTGGGACGGCAACTGGCAGCACGCCGCGGCGGATTTCGACGGCGGCTACGCGATCGAGGTGCTGATTCCGTGGTCGATTGCGCAGATGCGCGACAGTGCGTCGGCGACGCGGACCATCGGTCTGTATGTGGATCGGGTGATCGTCGCCACCGGCGAGCGCTTTGCCTATCCGGCGGCCAGTTTCACGCAGCCGCGTTTCCTGAGTGACTTCGCCCGGGTGGAGATTCAGCAGCATTCGGTCAGTCAACTGGCCCTCACGCCGTATGTGTCGGTGGTCAATGACCTCAACACCCGTTCCGGCGATCACAAGACCGGGGTCGATATCTTCTGGAAGCCCAATGGCGATCATCAATTCGCCTTCACGATCAATCCCGACTTCGGGCAGGTCGAAAGCGACAATCTGGTGGTCAATTTCACCTCGCTCGAGAACTTCTTCAACGACAAGCGGCCGTTTTTCACCGACAACCAGAGCTATTTCGACCTCAGCCAGAATCTGGGGAACCTGTTCTATACCCGGCGGGTGGGCGGCCCGCTCGACGACGGCAGCGGCACCGCCGACATCAACCTGGCGGTGAAGGGGACCGGCAGCTTCGGCCAGTTCGGCTACGGGATTTTTGGCGCCAGCGAGGATGGCGATGCCGGTCGCGATGCCGCGCTGGCGCGGCTGACCTGGGGTGACGCCAACTATCTGATCGGCGTGACCCGCAGCCGGGTCGATCGGCCGTTTCTGGACCGCGTGGCGGAAGTGACCGCCGTCGATGGGCGCTGGCAGCCGACCGCGGAGTGGCTGATCCGGCCGGTGCTGATGCGTAGCGACAGCAACACCGCCGGCCGCTCGCAGAACGGGCATGCCGGGGGCGTCACGGTCGACTGGGACCCGGAGGGTCCGTGGCGGCAGCAGTATTTCCTGACCTATGTCGACCGCAGCTTCGAGCTGAATGACCTCGGCTTCCAGTCGCGCAACGACTTTCGTTACTTCGAATGGGAAAGCGGCTATCGCGTCACGCCGAACGATCCGGAATCGACCTACGCCAGTCACGATTACGAGATCGAGCTGGCCTATCGCGACAACGCGGCCGGCGAGCGCCTGTTCGGCTCGCTGGCCCTGTCGCGTTATTCGCAGCGGCGCAGCGGCGGCGATGACTTCCTGTTTCTGCGCTGGCGCGCGCCCTATCTGGATGACCGGCTATCGCGTGGCAATGGCTCGGTGCCGTTTGCCGGTCGGGCCGGGATTTTTGTGGAGAGCTCACGGCCGCGCAGCGGCGATGGTCGGCTGGGCTGGTACTGGAATCTGGACGCCGTGCCGGAAGCGGTCCGCGGTTATCGCTACACCGTCGGGGTACAGCCGCGCCTGCACCTCGGCGATCGCTTCGACGTCGACCTCGGCGTCTATCTGATGCACCGCGACGACTGGCTGATCTGGCAGCAGGCGCGAGAATTCGGCAGCTTCAAGACCCGGCAGATCGACCTGTATTCCAATCTGAACTGGTTCGTCGGCGAAAAGCACGAGCTGCGCGTCAAGCTGCAAGCCCTGGCCATCAACGCCGACGCCAGCGTCGCCCGGCGCTTGAACGAGGCCGGCCGCCTGGTCGACAGCAGCGCCACCCTCGACGACTTCCGCCTGCGCAATCTCGGCTTTCAGGTCCGCTACCGCTACAAGCTGGCTGCGCTGTCGGACGTCTATCTGGTCTACAGCCGCGGCGGCTTTGCCATCGACGAGGGCAGCGATCGGGGTCTCGGCAGCACGCTGGATGACACCTTCAGCCTGCGCGACGACAACCAGTTTCTGCTGAAGGTCTCGTATCGCTTCGAGATCTGATCGCGGCGGCGCGTCGCTGCATCCGGAGTCGTCAGCCGCCCGCCCGACCCGACAGCGTCTGGTCCAGTCGCGGCAGGCCCTCCTCCGCAAGTCGCGCCAGCGCGCGGTCCAGCGCGTCGCGTTCGTCCGGGGCCAGCGACGCCAGCAGCGCGTCTTCGCAGGCCAGCGCTTCGGCGGCGACGGCTTCGTAGACGCCCTGCCCGACCGGCGTGAGCTTCAGCACCGCGCGACGCTTGTCGGCCTTGTCGCGGGTCTTGCGGATGCGCTTCTGGCGGACCAGCGTGGCCACCGCGCGGCTGACCGCGACCTTGTCCATGGCGGTGCGCTCGACGACCTCGCTGGCCGACAGGCCGGGGAAGCGGCCGAGCACCGCCAGCGTGCGCCACTCGGTGACCGACAGGTCGTGACGCTCGCCGTAGGCGCGGGCGATGGACTGGCTGATCCGGTTGCTCAGCACGCTGAGCCGATACGGCAGGAACTCCTCCAGCACCAGGCCATTTCTGGCCGTTCGGTCGGTGTCGGCTGGCATCTGGTCGGCTCCCGCTTGCTTAGTTTCATCTGAAACTATAACGTCACCGCCGTTGATCCGCACACTGCCTGGAGGAGCGCCCATGTCCGCGTCGCAGCACCCCGATTTCCCGAATCCGCTCGGCATCGACGGCTTCGAGTTCGTCGAGTACGCCAGCCCCGAGCCGAAGGCGATGCACGCGCTGTTCCGGCAGATGGGCTTCACCGCGGTGGCGCGGCACAAGTCGCGGGCGATCACGCTGTATCGCCAGGGCCGGATCAACTTCCTGCTCAACGAGGAGCCGGACAGCTTCGCCGCCCGCTTCGCCGCGGTGCACGGCCCCTGCGCCTGCGGCTTCGCGATCCGCGTGGCCGATGGCAACCAGGCGCGCGAGCACGCGCTGGCGCAGGGTGCGGGGTCGATCGCCGAGGCCGACGCGCTGGCGCTGTCCACGCCGGTGATCGAGGGCATCGGCGGCGCGGTGCTGTATCTGGTCGATACCTACGGCGAGCGCGGCGACCCGTATGCGACGGATTACGAGTTCTATGACGGCATCGAGGCGGACCCGAAGGGCTACGGGCTCACCTTCATCGACCACCTGACCCACAACGTCTACCAGGGCAACATGGGTCGCTGGGCCGACTACTACCAGCGCATCTTCGGCTTCCGCGAGATCCGCTACTTCGACATCAAGGGCGTCAAGACCGGTCTGGTGTCGAAGGCGATGACCGCGCCGGACGGCATGGTCCGGATTCCGCTGAACGAGTCTTCCGACCCGAAGAGCCAGATCAACGAGTACCTCGACCAGTACAAGGGCGAGGGCATCCAGCACATCGCGCTGTTCACCGACGACATCTATACCTCCGTCGAGACGATGCGCGCGACCGGGATGCGGTTCCTGCAGACGCCGGACACCTATTACGACGTGATCGATCAGCGCGTCGAGGGCCACAGCGAGGACGTGCCGCGGCTGCTGAAGAACCGGATCCTGATCGACGCCGATCCGGAGACCAAGCGCAAGCTGCTGCTGCAGATCTTCACCGAGAACATGATCGGGCCGATCTTCTTCGAGATCATCCAGCGCAAGGGCAACGAGGGTTTCGGCGAGGGCAATTTCCAGGCCCTGTTCGAGTCGATCGAGCGCGACCAGATGCGCCGCGGCGTGCTGTAAGCGCCTCAACCTCGAACGCCCCGGCTACCCCCGGATCTCCTCGGCGGATCAACCGGGCGTGACGTTCCATCGACGCCGACAGCGGGGTTTTCGAGAACCCCCGCGGTCGCGCTAAGGTTCGACGAGACAGCGGTTTCAGGAGCAGGACATGGCATCCAGAAAGTGGATTTCCTTCCCGAAGGTGGAGGGCGTCGCCTCCCGACAGGCGCATTGCGACCTGCCCGAGGGCACCTACGAGCGCGAGATCGGCCGCGAGGGCTTCTTCGGCCCGGCGACGCACATGATGCATCCGCGGCCGCCGACCGGCTGGAGCAAGGTCGATGGCCCGCTGCGCCCGCGAGCCTTCGACACCACCAAGCTGGCCGAACACGGCCCGACGCCGTGGCACGCCAAGGAACTGCTGTACAACGCCCACTGCCGGATCCGCAGCTGGCATCTGACCACCGGGATGACCGTGCTGGCCCGCAATGCCGACGGGGACGAACTGATCTTCGTCCATCAGGGTTCCGGCCACCTGTTCTGCGACTACGGCCACATGTCGCTGGAACCCGGCGATTACGTGGTGATCCCGCGGGCGACCAACTGGCGGATCGAGCCGCAGCTGCCGATGACCATGCTGCTGGTCGAGAACACCAATGGCGCCTACCGGCTGCCGGACAAGGGCCTGCTCGGCGCCCACGCGATCTTCGACGAGGCCATGCTCGACACGCCGAAGATCGACGATCTGTTCAAGCGCCAGCGGCCGGGCGAGACCAAGATCATCGTCAAGCGACGCAACCAGTACACCACGATCACCTACCCCTACAACCCGCTCGACGCGGTGGGCTGGCATGGCGATCTGGCGCCGGTGCGGATCAACGTCAAGGACATCCGTCCGCTGATGAGTCACCGCTATCACCTGCCGCCCTCGGCGCACACGACCTTCGTGGCGGATCGCTTCGTGATCTGCACCTTCGTGCCGCGGCCCTTCGAGACCGATCCGGCCGCGCTGAAGGTGCCGTTCTTCCACAACAACGACGACTTCGACGAAGTCCTGTTCTATCACAAGGGCGATTTCTTCAGCCGCGACAACATCCACCCCGGCATGGTCACGCTGCATCCGGGCGGCTTCACCCACGGCCCGCATCCGAAGGCGCTGGCGCGGATGTTCCAGCAGACCAAGCCGGCCACCGACGAGTACGCGGTGATGGTCGACACCCGCGACGCACTGGAAGTGGCCCCGGCCGCCCAGCAGGTCGAGTGGGAGGCCTACGCCGATTCCTGGAGCGCCGGCGCGGTCGGCAGCACGCCGGAAGCCGGTGGCGCCGAATACTGGTACTGAGGGACGCTGATGAAACTTGCATCGCTGAAAGCCGGCGGCCGTGACGGCACGCTGGCGGTGGTCAACCGCAACCTGACGCTGGCGGTCGCCGCGCCGGGCATCGCGCCGACCCTGCAGGCCGCGCTGGACGACTGGCAGAACGCGGCGCCGCGACTGGTCGCGCTCGCCGAGTCGCTGGCCCGGGCGGTGGAGGGCTCGGTGCTGGACGGCGCGACCGTCTTCGCGCTGGACCCTGCCGCGCTGGCCTCGCCGCTGCCGCGCGCCTACGAGTTCGTCGATGGCAGCGCGTATCTGCCGCATGTCGAGCGCGTCCGCCGGGCACGCAATGCCGAGGTGCCGGAGAGCTTCTACGTCGATCCACTGATGTATCAGGCGACCAGCGCCGGCTTTCTGGGTCCGCGCGACCCGGTGCGGGTGGTCAGCGAGGACTACGGCATCGACCTCGAAGCCGAGGTCGTGGTGGTCACCGACGATGTGCCGATGCACGTCTCGGCCGACGACGCCCGCGAGCACATCCAGCTGGTCGGTCTGGTCAACGACGTCTCGCTGCGCAATCTGATTCCGGGCGAACTGGCCAAGGGCTTCGGCTTCCTGCAGTCGAAGCCGCGCTCGGCGCTGTCACCGGTGCTGGTCACGCCGGACGAACTCGGCGAGTTCTGGCAGGACGCCAAGCTGCATCGGCCGCTGCTCACCCACATCAATGGCGAGTGGTTCGGCGCGCCGGAAGCCGGGGTCGACATGCAGTTCGACTTCGGCCAGCTGATCGCCCACGCCGCGAAGACCCGGCCGCTGACCGCCGGCACCATCGTCGGCTCGGGCACGGTGGCCAATCAGGATGAGGGCAAGGGTGCAAGCTGCCTCGCCGAGCGGCGGATGCTGGAAATCATCGCCGGCGGCAAGCCGACCACGCCGTTCCTGCGCTTTGGTGATCGCGTCCGCATCGAGATGGTCGATGCCGATGGCGCCTCGATCTTCGGCGCCATCGAGCAGGAAATTCGCCCCGCCGGCTGATCCTCAGTCCTCGACCAGGAACAGCTCGCCGCCGCGGTCCTGGAAGTGGTACGTCTTGCCCTCGCCTTCGCAGTCCTCGTTGTCGGCTGCGAAGGCTTCGATGTCGGTGATCACGTAGTTCTCGTAATCACTCATGTCGTCGTCATAGCGGACCTGCAACTGCGGCGAGCGGTTCTCGTTCCGGTAGTCGTAGTTCCACATCAGCATCTGCCACTGGTCCGGCTCGGCCTCCAGCTGCTCCCAGTCGTCATTGCCCCAGCGGTACTCGAAGTAGATCGTGTCACCGGTGGCCGAGCTGACGCAGGCCAGCGCGAATTCCTTGGCGCCGGCCCCGGTCGATACGGACATCAATGCCATCGCCAGGCTCAGTACGGCCAAGCCGCGGGCGATTCCTGCGTGAATCATGTTCGAAGCTCCTTCCCTTGCTGGATGCCGCCGACCCGACGGCATGGGGCCGGCCCGAGCGGCACGGCGACTGCACGCGTCTCGGGGCGTGCGTGCCGGAAGTCCTGAACCGAGCTTCAGCGTCGATGATGGGTGAAAAATCGCCCGGCGAACAGGGGCGCCTTCAACGTGCGAGCGCGGCGAGCGCGGCCGCCGGGGCGGTGCCGGCCTCGATCAGGGCGGTCGCCCGCTCGATGTCGGCGGGCTGGTTCCAGTACAGCACGCCGACCAGACGCCCGCCGTCGAAGTAACCGTAGATCCCCGGCGTGGCGGCCTCGTGATCCAGCTGCGTATCGACCAGACCGACGCCTTCGTAGCCGCGCTCGCCCACCGTCGAATAGAAGTACGGCAGCGCCGCGTAGGGCGTCGGCTTGCCGGCCATCGCGCGGCCGGCGGCCAACCCGGAGAAGTTGGCGTGCTCCTCGTGCTGCGACTGCACCGGACGGTCGAGCGCCGGGCAGTGATGGACGGTGCAGTCCCCGGCAGCCCAGAGGTCGGCGACGCTGGTTTGCAGGGTGGCATCGACGACGATGCCGGCCGGCGTCACCCGCGCACCCGCCTGCGCCGCCAGTTCGGTGTTCGGCACCAGACCGATCCCGGCCGCCACCTGCGGCGAATGCAGCCGGCGTCCGCCGAGCAGCTGCAGCTCATGCCCTCCGGGTATCCGCTGCACCGATTGCACGCGAACGCTGGCTTCCAGCCGCACACCCAGCTTCTGCAGGTACTCACCCAGCGCCTTGCCCAGCGGTGCCGGCAGCAGACTGGCGCAGGGCCAGGCGCCGGTGCTGAGCAAGGTGGTGCGGGCGCCGCGCTTGACCATCACCGCCGCCAGCTCGGTGCCGATCAGGCCGGCACCGACGATGCAGATCTCGCCGCGCGCATCGGCCAGCACCCGAGCGCGGCGGTAATCGGCCAGCGTGCGGTAGTAGATGACGTTGGTGTCGTCGCCGGGCAGTCGGCGAGGCTGGCCGCCGACCGCCAGCAGCAGCTTGTCGTAGCGATACAGCTCGCCCTTCTGATCGCGCACCAGCCGACGCGCCGGATCCAGCTGCACGGCGCGGCGGCCGAGGTGCATCTCGACCTGCCGGCCGCGGGTGGGCCGCCAGATCTCGTCGAGCTTCAGCTCGGTCCACAGGCCCTTCGACAACGGCGGGCGGCTGTACGGGGGATCCAGCTCCTCGCCGATCAGGCCGATCCTCGAACTGGCATCGCTGAGACGGATGCCCTTGACAGCGGCATCGGCGGTCATGCCGCCGCCAATGATCAGGTAGGGATAACTTTGCATGGTGCGCCTGCGGCGGGGCGGGTCAATGGAAGAAGCAGTCGGCCAGATATCCGGCGGTCCAGTCGGCGCCGAAGCACTTGGAGAGTAGCGGGATACCGGGGGAATGCGCGCGGTGATGATCCTTGTAATGGCGTGTGAAGGCCGCGAAGGCCGCAGCCGCAGCCGCGTCGCGCGCCGGCGCCGCGTCGAGGCGCAGCAACAACGTGGTCCACAGCGACAGGTGCAACAAGCCAGCCTGTTGCAGCGCCGCGACATCGGCCGGCCGGAAGAACAGATCGGCGCCACTCCGCGCCTCGACGAACCAGTCGGGCGGATCATCGGCCTGCACGAGCCCCGGCGCTTCGCTCCGGACCGCGGCCAGCAGCGCCTGCGCGCTGGCGCAGCACGGGTCCTCCGGCGGCGCCGCGCAGTCCATCACCGCGACGATCGGCTTCGGCCCGAGCCGGACCAACTCCATCGCGTACAGCGGTGCGATCCGCGTCGCGGCGGGGTAGAGGAAGGCAGTGACGATCTCGATCTTCGGTGAGCGGATCAGCGCCAGACGCGCCTCGTTGCCGCCGGCGTCGGCGTGGATCCAGGTGTCGATGGCGACCTCGCCACTCGGCAACGCGTGCCTGCGGCTGGCGTACGCCGCAGGCAGCGTCTGCGACACAAAGCCCGCCAGCGACAGCGCCGCCCGACTGGCCTCCAGCAGGGCGCCGAGCCCGCTCATGAGGCCTCCATGGTCCGCAGGCGATCCCAGACACCCAGCGCCGCGGGACTGAAGGCCGCGCCGGTTCGGATGGCCTTGACCGCCGCCATCGCCTGCGCACGGCTCATCCCGCGAGCCCGCTCCAGCGCCATCGCCAGCACCAGCGGCGAGCGGCCCACGCCGAGGTGACAGAACACCAGCACCGGAGTGGCAACGGCGAGGGCCTCGGCGGTACAGCGGACCGCTGCGGCCAGCGCGTCCTGGCCGGTGGCGCCCAACTCTGCCCAGGCGGCATCGGCATCCTCGCGGCCGGTGAACACGTCGGCGAAGCGGAAATCCCGACAGACCAGATCGCCCGGCAGCGCCGCGCCGTACAGCTCTGCGCTGCTGGCCCCGCTGACGTTGACCACGCGGCGCGCACCCAGTCCGTGGAAGAAGGCCAGCGTCCGCAGACTGGGCAGCGAACAGAGGCCGGCCCCCAGACCGGCGTCCCACATCAGCCGGCTGCCTTCGGCGGGGCCAGTGCCGGCGCCATCTGGATCACCGTGCGCAGCTGACCCATCCGCCGCTCGGCGTCCGGGATCCGCCGCTGCGGATGCACGAAGCAGAAAAAGCCACCCCACGACTCACGAGTCAATGCACCCAACGCTTCCAGCGTGCGGCCCAGATTGGCCAGCGGATAGGCCGGCGGATCGGCCAGATCCCACAGGAAGAAGTACTTCTCCACGTACGGCAGCGCGTGGACGTAGCGGTCGTACTCGTTGACGTGGATCAGCAGCACGAAGCGGCGGAAGCGCGACTTCAGCGTCGCCAGCAGACCGACCGCCGCAACCTGCACGCTGTCCGGCACACCGGGCTGCCCGGCAAGCACGATCGGCGCGGCGAGGCGGCGATGCTCCTCGACCAGCTCGTCCAGTCGATCGGGCGCGGCCAGCAGTGCACCGATCCCGCGGCGGGCCTCGCTGCCCTTGCCGAGCATGTGGGCGATCTGCGAGGCCGACGACAGATCGATCAGCAGGGTGTCCTCCAGCGCGCCGATCTTCTGGCCGCGGATCGCATCGATCGCCCACGGATGCGAGTAGAAGACGCAGTGAATGGTGTTGGCGGATTCACTCATGGTGCGGCCTTTTGGGGTGGGGTTTCGGCGGGCATGCCGTACAGGCGGACCCGCGCCTGCTGAGGTTCGAGCTGCTGCCAGGTCGCGATCCAGCGGTGACAGGGCGACACGGCAAAGCCGTCGATCGGTTCCGGGCTCTTCCAGACCGGCCGCGGCGCCAGGCCGATACCGCACTGGATCACCTGTTCCTGATCGACCAGCCAGAACACGTGGCCGGGCGTGGTGGTGAAATGGCGGCTTTCCACCGGCAGGTCCATCCGCTGCGCCTGCGAGTACGAGGCCACCCGCCAGACGGCGTAACGGTCTTCGTTCTCCATGTTCAGCGTGACCGCCAGCAGCACGGTGCGTTCGCTGATGAACTCGATCACCGGGCCGTCGAGCTTGACCAGCCGCTCGGCGTCGTTGAAGTCGTTGCGCAGCGAGACCTGGTCGTTCATCGCCCCCACCGACAGTGCGATGTGACCGTCGGCGAAGATGTGGGCGCGTGGCTCCAGCAGATAGTGCGGGACGACCAGCGAGCCCTCGACGCCGGTGTCGCGGTCGATCAGATGGGCACTGCGTCGGGTCCGCCAGAGCAGTCGGTTGCCGCGCACGCAGAAGTCCAGCGCACCGGTGCAGCGCTCGTGCAGCAGCGTCCGCTCGCCGGTGGCGAGGTTGAGCCGATACACCGCCGACTCGACCTGATACGCCAGTTCGGTATCCGACAACAGCCGCACGGCCCCGGACTTCGGCAGCAGCCGGATCCGGTTGCCGCCCAGCGCGTCGGCGATGATCAGGTCAGTCGCCGATTCCAGCAGCAGCAGCGGCCGCTCGCCGTCACTCAGCACATGCAGGCGCTGGAAGGGCTCGTCGACCACCGTCCGCGCCAGTTCCTTCAGCGGCCGCCGTCCGAGCACCTGCTGCACCAGCGTCGGCGACGCGCCGACCGCGCCACGCCGGGACGCCAGCTCGGGCGTCGCTGGCGCGTCGGCGGTCCGCATCCGGCCCTTTTCCTGCGGTTCGCGATTCGACAGCGTGGACAGCATGGTCAGCGCCCGCGTCGCGCTCTCGATCCGCCGGGTCGGATCCTTCTCCATCAGCCCGCCGATGAAGTCGCGCAGGAAGGGATGACGGATGTCCTGCAGTGGCACCGGATCCTTCAGATGCGCCCGGGCGATCTCGCGCGGGCCACCGACGAAGGGCAGATGGCCGGTGGCCATCTCGTACAGCAGTACCCCGAGGCTGTAGAGGTCGCTGTTGAAGTGGAAGCGCTCGTACAGCCGCTCCGGCGCCGAGTAGGCCGGCGAACCGGTGCGGTGCTGGCCCTCGGCGGCCTCGCGCAGGGAACAGGTCGAGCCCAGATCGCCAAGCACGAAGCTCAGCTGCTCGTCGCGGCGGCGGACGAAGATGTTCTCCGGCTTGAGGTCGCAGTGGATCAGCTTCTTCTGGTGCAGGAAGGCCAGCGCGCCGAGCAGGTCCTCGGCACAGCGCAGCAGCAGGGGCAGTTCCAGCACGCGACCGGGTGGCACCAGATTGCGCAGCGTCCCCTCGCGGAAATACTCGTAGGCTAGGTAGGCGCTGTTGTCGCCACCGTAGACCGTGTCCAGCGGGCCGGCGATGCACGGATGCCGCACATCGAGCGCTGCGGCGGTCTCGCGCAGATAGCTGCCGCGGGTTCCGGCATCGAAATGCTTCATCACCACCTGCAGGCCACCCTGCTGCTGGTCGGCGGCAATCCACACCGTGCCGGTGCTGCCGTAGGCCAGCTTGCGCTGCAGGCGATAGCGGCCGCCGAGCAGCGGCGCGGCTTCAGTGGCTTCTGAGACTGGCGAGGAGTTCATCGACCACCGCTCCATTGGCCAGCATCGCTTCGACCGGCGCCAGCCGGACCTTGTCGGACACCACGAACCAGCTGCCGTCGCCGCCGGTCAGTGCCGACTGGATCTCGACGCAATCCAGCTCGGTGCGGGCCAGTTCGCTGAACAGGCCGGCCAGCATCCCGGCGATCAGGTACTCGACCCGCTCGCGCTGCTCGCTCAGCACCTCCGAGTACAGGCTGTTCTGCAGCCGGATGTGCACCAGTCCGTGGTTGACCGCATCGGCGAGGTCGACCGTGGCCGTACCCCAGCCGTTGCCGCTCATGTAGATGCGCAGAAAGTTCGCGAACGCGTCCACCGGCGCGGCGTCGAACTTGACGCCCAGCAGGGTCTGCGAATGCCGGGCCAGGTGACGAAAGGTGCGCTGCCCCCAGAGCAGGCCGCAGCGCTTCATCACCACCCGCCAGGCATCGCCGGCCTCGTAGCTCAGGGCGGCGTGGATGCCGCGCAGGATGTCGGTCGACAGGAAAATGATCCGCGTGTCGGTGCCATCGACCACGGTGCCTTCGTAGAGATCGAACAGCAGCGGGTCGATGCCCAGCAGCCGCTCCAGCGCCTCGCTGCTCATCGCGATCAGTCCGTCGTCAGGGTGTCGATGGCCTGCTGGAGATAGGGCTCCAGCAGGGTGAAATGCGCCGGCGCCAGCGCCTGCTGGTAGTGCCGTCGCAGCGTCGAATAGGTGTCGTAGATCGACTGCTTGCGCTGCGGCAGGTCGTCCACCGGGTTGCGCTCGCTCTTCGCACCGAACAGCGTCTTGCGCTGCGCCGTCTCGCGCTTCGGGAAGTAGAAGCTCTGCAGGATCGTGCGCAGCCACAGCAGCAGCCGGTCACGGAACCAGTCGCCATCGTTCATCAGCATGGCCGCCGTGGCGTAGGCGCTGACCATCGAGATGTCGCGCACGCACTTGGTGCGGGCGTAATGATGCTTCTGCTCGAAGGGATAGCTCGCAAGGATCTCCGCCACCGTCCGTTCGACCACGGAGGACTCGACACCGGCGATCTCGGCGGCAGCGGCGGCCCGCAGGCTGTTTTCGCTGGCGCTGCGCTGGTACAGCGCCAGCTGGTCGCTGCTCCAGTGCTTGCCCTCGTTGCGGCGGAACAGCTCCGCCAGTGCCGGGTGGTGGCGCAGCGAACCACCGGGAATGGTCCGGCTGCTCTTCGCGGTGACGGTGGCCGTGCTCATCATGGGGTGCCTCTCGCTCACGGGGTCGGACGGCTGGTGCCGCGCCGGGATTCGTCGATGGCCTGACGGGTCGCCGCACCGGCGGCGAAGCTGCCGAGCGCCCGCGCCGGATCGGATGCGGCCGGGTCGGCCTGGATCTGCATCAGGCCGCCAGGCTGCAGGCCGCCCCAGGGCAGCGCCTGGAAGTACAGCTTGGCCGGCACTTCCGAGGTCGGCCGCGCCAGCAGCTGCAGACGCCGCTTCTCGCGCTCGATCCATTCGGGCGAGGGCGGCGGCGCCGCGGGGGCTGCAGCGACCACCGGGGCTGGCGCGGCAACCGGTCGCAGCGGTGCCGGCGGCGCGGTCGGCAGCGCGGCGAGGAAGCTGTCGGCGGCGCTGGGTCGCCTCGCCGCAACCTCCACCGGCGCGGGTGCAGACACCGGCGGCTCGGGTGCGGTCACGAGCGGCGCGGCGGCCGGTGCCACTGCGGCAGCCGCGGTTGCGGCGGCAGTGGCCACCGCCAGCGCGGATTCCGCGGCCGCGGCGCGCGCCTCGGCGGCCAGGCGGGCCTCCTGCTCGACACCCAGCGCCAGCTTCGCCGCGATCAAATCGCCACGGACCGCCTCGCGCTCGGCGATCGACCGTTCGAGCGCCTCGCGCGCCGCGGCCAGTTCACCCAGGCTCTGGCCGTGGTCGGCGCGCAATGCAGCCAACTCGGCCTCCTGCTGCTTCGCCCGACTCTGCGCGTCGGCCATCCGGATCCGGCTCTCGCCCAGATCGGCGGCCAGCGTCGCCGCCCGCTCGGCCTGCTGCCGGCCCTCCTCGACGATCCGGCCGAGGTCGATCCGCAGGCTGTCCACATCGGTGCGCAGCTTGTTGCGATCGGCGGTGATCAGCTTCGACTCGTTGCGCAGCTGCTCCAGCTCAAGCTGCTGATGCTGCTGGTCATCACGCAGGCGAACGATCTGCTCGTCGCGGCCGACCAGGTCCAGCTCCAGCCGACCGTGCGCCTCGCGGACCCGCCGCAAGTCGCTCTCGGCCTGCTGCCGCGCCTCCTCGGACTCGCGATGGCGGCGGTCCAGATGGTCCAGCTCGACCCGCAGCACGCCCAGCGTCTGGGTGTTCTCGCGCAGGTCCAGCTCCAGCGCCTGTCGCTGCTCCTCGGACTGGCTGATCCGCATTTCCAGCGCCTGCCGCAGCATCCGCTCGGCTTCGACCTGCGACTGGTACAGGCCCGCCAGCTGTTGCCGGAGCTCGCTGGCCAGCGCATCTCGGACGCTGCCGAGCACATCGACCGGGGCGGCAGGGACGGCAGCTTCGGACTTCACCACGGGCTCCGGCTCGACGGTGACTTCGGGCTCGGGGGTGGCTTCGGGCTTGGGGGTGGCTTCGGGCTCGGCGGTGACTTCGGACTCGGGGGT
>Ga0209812_10001212_pt1 | contig 18888 bp, 16 predicted proteins | sample JI71714BDNA_FD_187502 | JGI IMG/M metagenome (GOLD analysis project Ga0209812, IMG submission 187502) | Wastewater effluent complex algal communities from Wisconsin, to seasonally profile nutrient transformation and Carbon sequestration -... | ecosystem: Engineered > WWTP > Effluent > Algae...
TGCAGCTGGGGACCTATGAACAGATGAAGGACGGAGATGCTGTTGTAGCCATCGGTCATCCCTTTGGTCTGAATTATACCGCCACGCAGGGGGTGATCTCCAAAGTGGACCGGATCCGAGACGGTCTCAAGTTTATCCAGATTGATGCAGCTATTAATCCCGGCAACAGTGGCGGTCCGCTGGTGAATATGAGCGGGGAGATTATCGGTGTAAACTCATTTATCATCCGTGGCGGAGATAACCTTGGTTTTGCACTTCCGGTTATCTATCTGCGGGAAGCCTTACAATTATATCTGCCGAATAAAGGACAGGCTTCCACCCGTTGTTTCAGTTGCGGTTCCGTGGTTACCAGCACCACCATTGATACGGCCAAGTATTGTCCCAACTGCGGAACTGAAGTTAAGCTGCCCGAGATACCCGAGAAAGAAGTGGAACCGGTTGGATCGGCCAAGCTTATAGAAGACATACTGAAAGAGTTGGGCAAGGATGTACGGCTGGCCCGCGAAGGGGTGAATCACTGGAGTGTGAAAGAAGGTTCTGCCAAGATCAAGATCACTTATAATGCGGAGAATTTTTTTATTGCCGGCGATGCTTATCTCTGCCAGATGCCGGCTGATCCCACGAAGATCAAGCCACTTTATCAATACCTCTTACAGGAAAATTTCCGGACAAAAGGAGTAGTACTCAGTTGCGTGCAGCAGAATATCGTTCTCAGCCGCATCATCTACGACCTCGATATGACCCGCGAAAACGGCGCAGCCGCTTTCCGCGAACTCTTCCAGCAGGCCGATCATTATGATGATCAGCTGAAGAAGGAGTTTGGGTGCGTGGATCGGCTGGAGGAATAGTCCTCCTTCGCTGAAGCTACGGAGGACAAGTCGGGAGTCGGGAGTCAGGAGTCGGTAGTTAGTAGCCTGCCTGCCGGTAGGCAGGTCAACAGCCCCTGCTAAGGGGGTTGGTCTGAAGGATTGTAGTGTTGCTTCTATTTCGAGCGCCCCTCATTCGTTTGGCTTCGTTCGAAATCAACAGCCCCTCTTAAAATGTCTTGATAAACACCTGAGCATCATGTTTTAATAGAATTACAATTCATTAGTTGTTCCTGCCCGGGAGACTTTGCCGTAATCACGCCCCACTCACCACTCTCTACTCACCACTCACTTCTTGCATTTGGCTAAACTATTCCGTACATTACTCTCTGTAAATCTTGATACAATGAAAACCATCACCTCTGCCACGGCCTTTACGGCCTTAAGTCTTCTATTGTCTGTCCCTTTGTTTTCCCAGGAAACGAATAAAAATGTAGCCCGGAGTTATCACTCCCGGGGAATGAGTATTTTCTTTTCGCCGGTGTATACTTCGCCGATGGATAAGGGAGCGGATTCCCTGTTGTTCAGGGGAAGCGGGGCCGGAATGAAGTTTGGTGGAGATTATTTTTTCGGTAATGTCGGTTTGGGGCTGGTCTCCGGTTTCAGCAGTTCGGCGGCCGATGATGCACTGATCAATGATTTTTTAAAGCGGAATAGTATACCACAGGACCTGTTGGTGATCAATAAGTCTTCGCAGCAGAATATGTACCTGTTGGTTGGTCCTTCCCTGCGTTGGGGCAAGAGTGTGCAGTTGTTTGCCCATGCGAAAGGCGGGTTGTTTATTAATAATGGAGGCCTGGTGAATATTCAACAGAAAGGGGCCCAACGTTCAATTTACCGCAATGAAGCCACGACAAAAAGTATTTATCCCGGTTTTCAGACAGGGGTGAGTATTCAGTATAGTAATAAATCCGAGACCTGGTCATTTGGCTTTGGGGCAGATTATATGAGTACCAAAACTCAGATGCAGAATTTTGATTTGCGCCGTGGCGGCGGGGTCGAAGGACTGCAGCTTTCCCGTAATATTTCCGATTTAATGGCAGGCATCAGTATCCGTTATACAATTAAATCACCGCGTGATGCAGCCAGTGGTCTGGCAACCGGAAGACGTACAAGAGATGCGGCCAGTGGTTTAGCTACCGGAAGACGTACACGTGATGCAGCCAGTGGATTAGCCACTGGAAGACGTACAAGAGATGCGGCCAGTGGTTTACCAACCGGCCGTCGTTCGGCTGGAATAGTAACTGAAGAAGTGACAATTACAGATGTAGTGGAAATGCCGGAGCCCGGATCGAATTGTGGTCCGGTAACCCAACGTGTAACCAATCCTGATGGTTCCACCAGCGAAATGACTTTTGCCTGTCCGGATGATGCAGCGGCTTATCAACGCAAAATTTCATCCGATATGCCTAACCGCATTTCCATGAACAGGATGGCACCCAAACAAACGCAGGGCTCCACATTTGGAGAAAAAGTAAATGCCGGATTGCATGCAGCAGGTGGGGCATTGGCACAAGGAAGAAATATTATCTCCGGAAAAATCAGCTGGGCTTCGGAAGGTTCAACCGGTATTGTAACGAATAAAACGGTTGCTAAACTTGCAGGTGGTCCGGGTGGTGCTGCAGCTGCCTCTTATGCTTCTACCGGTATGACGGTGAGTAACCCCAGTCCGGGTATAGGTTCGGTGCTTACCCTCTATTCAAGAGAAGCAGGCAGCGGAATGGCTTCCGGCAGAAGAGACAAGGGCAGTGGAATGGCCACAGGTCGTCGGCAGTACCAGCCGTTTTACCGGGAAGGCAGTGGAAATGCCTGTGATACCTGTTCCACTACAGTCCGGTTATCCAATGTACAAAACAACCCCTATTTTGCAAGTAATGAGCTGGCTGGTGAAATTGTGCAAACGACAAACGGCCATAACAACCCTGCTTTTACGGAGAGTCAGATGGCGGGTACCATGGCTAAAACCAGCGGCCAGCCAGACCAGGATTGTGATGGACTGGCCGGCGTGGATGTATACTTAAAAGATCCGTATAGCGGGGCCGTGTTGGCGAAAACAACCACCACCGCCTGTGGTGATTTCTTTTTTGCCAATGTACCGGACGGCGATTACATGGTGGTTTTAGCAGCCGCATTTTTATCCAAGAAGAGTTATGATATGTATAACGCCCTGGCTACTGACATGCGGGGCAGGTTGGAAACTAGTCCGGGGGCTTTGCAATTGTTTTTAAATACTGGTGGTAAAGAAGAAGAATCGGTACAGAAAGCCGGTATCAGTACCTCCCGGTCGAATATCCGGAATAAAACGCTGACCATTATAGAAGCAGATACAGATGGAGATGGGGAGTATGAAGCGTTAAGGGCCAATGCGACATTCAGTGATGGCAGTTCAGCCGATATCAGTTCATCCATTAAAAAATCATCCGTCTCCGGTGCTTCACCCTCCCTTACGATTGATGAAGCGGGCACTCAACGGCGCAGGGTGGAAGTGTTAAAATCCAATAAAACAGGAGATCCGAATGCCAACAGGCTGACCGGTATCATTGTAACTGGCAAAGGCGCCGCTTTAAGAGCTACCGCCACTTTTTCTGATGGTAGTTCATCAGATATTACGGAAAGCCTGGAAGTCAACAATGCCCATAACGGGGTTCGTCAATATAGTGTAATGGTAACCGATGTGGATGGTGATGGTCACGCGGATGCTGTTCTGAAAACCAGAACCAAATCCAACCAGACCAATGAACGGATGGCCGCCAATGCAGAGGAAGAGATCTGGAGTCCACGGTCGAATATTAAAACAATACCTGTAACAACAGGTGACCTCGATGGAGATGGTGAGGCAGAACTGATCGGGGGTACATTGCCCGGCGGAGCAGTGATTTCAGCCGCTGTGTCGAGGCAGGCGGGTGGTCCGATCGGAGGGATTATTGTAAAAGGAGGCAAGAACCCGGGTGGTCAGATGAGGACTTTGACCACTGATGAAAACGGCGAGTTTGAATTTACCGGCCTCGAGGCAGGCAGTTATACCTTTACAGTAGAGCAAAAACTGATCATCAACGATGAGACCTTTGTTTCAGTAGGTAGTAGTCGTGCACAGGATCATAACTCTTCGCGGTCCAACAAGACGGCCAGCGGAGTGGCCCCAGATCCAGGTGGCAATGGAGGTGGAAGTGGTGGAAGCAAGGCACAGGATCATAATTCAACGCGTTCCAATAAAACGGCCAGCATTGCTGCTCCAGATCCGGGAAGTGGTGGTGGCGGAAGTGGTGGAAGTAAAGCACAGGATCATAATTCAACGCGTTCCAATAAAACGGCGAGTGTGATTGATAATGAGTTGAATAACGGCGATGGCAGCTTCCGTAAAGGAGATGTAAAAGTCACTGCTTCCCAGAATACACAATCATTACGTACCATCTCTGTACAGGCCGACCTCGACGGCGATGGTATTTATGAAACAGATGTGTCCTCCAGAATTTCAGATGAATTAATACTGGATAAGGATGGCAACCTGACTGAACCGCAACAAAAAACCGGTATCAACACCTCCCGCAGTAATATCCGCAACCGCAGTTCATTACAACCCGTAACCCAGACTATTTTCACCGGTTATGGTACAACCACTATCAACGGAAAAGAGGTGGAAGTGAAAACGGTGTATAAAGTAGTGGAGAAAGCAACAAGTGGTTTGAAGGATACGTTGAAAACGCAGGTCTGAGGTTTTATATTAACAGCGGTTGTTCTTTACTGCTTTCAGGTATTTTCTTACCGGAAAAAACCTGATCTGCGGCGTATCAACCATTCCGCCACCAGCAAATTCAGCCCCCAGCCTGCCCATGCAACCACCCGGTACACATCCATCGGCGGTAATTCAACCGTATTGGTAATGGCGTATTTCCAGGCCCGCAGGGTAATGGCCGATAAGGTCAGGGCATAACTACGGATCATATAATTGCGGTGGGCGGTGAAATCTTTTTGCCGGGCTTTTATCAATGCCATGGCAGTGAAATAGATCCACAAAACCGCCAGCAGCACAAACGCAATCCGGGAGCTCAATCCGCCATTGGCATAAAAGCCCATCAGTAATCCGGCCGGACCAGTGATGAATAATACATCCACTACATAGATATACCCCATACCCCGATGTAACCGGGGATAGCGATTCTGCAGTGATCTGGAAAATTGGGTGAACCCGGCCAACAGCACCCACATACTCGCATATACATGAATAAAGAAAGCGATCCGCCATTCATCGATCGTGATATACTGTTGTTTGATCCGCAGGAAACCCACATCCGTATTGTAGGGAAGATAGGCTACCGTGATAGTCGCCATCAGCCAGGTAAAAAAGGCCAGGCCCAGGAAAAGCGATACGTTGATGATATTGGTGCGGCTGATAATTTGTCTTATTTTTAAATACAACTCAATCTATGCGGTACAAAAATAATGGTTCCTTCCACCTGCCCGCTGCTTTAATGTTGCTGGCGGTATTCACCCTTTTTTCCTGTAAGGACAAAAAAGCCGGCAGCGCCGAAACGAAAAACGAGGAAATCGAAAAGCCCGCGGATACCCCTGGCGCCAATAACCAGCCCGATTACCGGCTTGGTTCCTTTGTAGGTGCTTTTGGCGAAAACAAAATCACCCTCCTGATCAGTTCCATCAAAGCTGACTCTGTGCAGGGCCGATCCATTGTGGCGGGTAATGACCGTCCTTTCGCTGGCACTATTAAAAAAGAGAATACGTTATGGAAAATACATGCCGCTGAACCCGGTGATCATAAAGATGACGGAGTGTTTGATGTAATCATTGATCCGACTAAAGCAGATGCCATCACGGGGACCTTTACTTCGAATGATGCGAAACGTCCGGTCAAAACCTTTACCCTCGATCGCAAGAAATTCAGTTATGATCCGGCGGTCGGTAATTATCCCACCGCCTCCCAGCGTCTGCTCACTGCCGAAGATGTGGAGAATGAAATGAAGGAAGACCTTGAGTTTATGCGCAATGAGATCTTTGCCCGTCATGGCTTTTGTTTTAATAAAAAACACCTGCGTCAGCAGTTCGAGCTCCAGGACTGGTACGTGCCGAATACAGTGGACATTAAAGGATTGTTGACGGATATTGAAAAAAAGAATATCGCCCTGATCAAACGCTATGAGAAATATGCGGAGGAGTATGGGGATGAATACGGGAGGTAATGTATGGTAGACTTTATACTGATCAATGCGTATACTAATTATGTGGATGCCCATATTGCGCGGGGCGTGTTAGAAGAAGAAGGCATCAATTGCTGGCTCAAGGATGAAAACACGCTGACCATCGATCCCATCCTGACCAATGCGGTGGGTGGTATCAAACTGATGGTGGCACGCTCCCAGGCCCAACGCGCTGCTGATATTCTCAACCAGTTACGTAAAGAGGCCCGGGCGGCTGTTGCCTGTCCCAAATGTGGTTCTCATAATATTGAAGAGGTCAGTACACCCCGTAAAGCCCGCAATTGGTTAACCGCGCTACTCACGTTCGGCCTGGGAGATTATGCCATTACCCCCGATAAGGTCAATCATTGTTTTGATTGCGGGTGTGAGTTTGAGATAGGGAAAGAGGAATGATGGTTGATTTAGATAATCACAATGCACCCCTACGGGGTGAGACGGACATTAAACTTCTTCCCTGTGCTACCGACAATACACCCCTACGGGGTGAATGAAAATCTAAAAGAGTAACAACCGGTATTCAATTTATGAATTGTTGTTTTTTTCACTGAAAAAACGCATCATTCACTTTCCACAACTTCCGAATCATCCAGCAGTCCGGATTTAAACAATTGCCGTTTCACCCCGTAGGGGTGCATTGTTGGTAGAAATAATCCGGCATTACGATATCTCCATCTCACCCCGTAGGGGTGTATTGTTGGTAACAGGTACAAAAAGATAAGTTGTACCCCTTTTCACCCCTTAGGAGTGTATTGTGATTTACATTTTGCCTATCAACAGCCTGTTGTATATCGCTCAAACCCCAATTCCTTCGTATCTTTTCCCGAAATCTCTTGCTATGTGGAGCAACCTGTTGCATTATTTCCAAAACCTCGAACAACGCCCCCTTGAACGGCTGGCGATTCTTGTAGGCGGACTGCTTTTCTTCTGGATTATAGAAGGCGCGATCCCACTGATCCCGCTGCGATATAAAAAGAATAAACTCCGCCATGCCGGGGTGAACTTCTTCTTCACCGTTCTCCACCTGATTCTGCATACCGGACTGGCCCTGATCATCGTGAAACTATCTGACTGGTGCCTCAGTCAGCAATTCGGACTGGTGTACTGGTTTAATACCGGCATAGTAGTTACCATCCTTATCGGCGTACTCGCCCTTGACTTCAGCAGCTGGCTGGTGCACCTGGTAATGCACAAAAACAAATTCCTCTGGCGCTTCCACCTGATCCACCACAGCGATACCAATGTAGATGTCACCACCGGTCTTCGCCATCATCCGGGCGACAGCTTACTGCGAGGGATCTTTTTCATGCTACTGATCCTCGTCTCCGGCGCCCCGATGTATGCAGTGATGATCTACCAGACCCTGGTGGTACTGGCCACAGCTTTTACCCATGCCAATATCAATTTACCCAAGGGACTGGACAAGGCGCTTAGTTATATCCTCATCTCCCCCAATATGCATAAAGTGCATCACCATTGGAAGCAACCCTTTACCGACAGCAATTACGGTGCGGTGTTTTCCATCTGGGATCGTTTGCTCGGCACTTTTTCATTTCTCGATACTAAAGAATTGAAATATGGACTGGACCGTTATTATCCAGCTGAAAAAGATGAGGACATCCTTTCATTGTTAACAAATCCATTCAAGAAGCAGGATGTTTAGGATCTTTGTACTTTTAATTATATGAATGTAATTTCTTTCGGTAAGTTGTCTTTCCTTCTTTTATGCAGTTTCCTTTTTTTAACGCTACCCGCATATACACAATCTGAGATTACCGTCAATAAAGTAAAAATAAACCGGTTGGATAAACAGAACAGGAAGCAGGGAGATTGGATCTTTTTTGACCGGGAAGGCAATATCCGGCTGAGCTGCCGCTTTGAAAACAACCGGATTTCAGGGCCTGTCTGCTGGTATGAAAATACAGATACCGCTTTTATCCGTTTTCCGAAGAAAGAGGACCGGGAAACATTTATTGTATATGAAAACAACCGAAGCTATACTGGGGATTTCATACATACCACGGACAGTACATACCAGATAGAGTTAGATCCGGACAGTACAATCAGCCCGGCTGTAATCAGCAAGATAAAAAAATACTGGAACAGCAATGCGTCCCCGGTCTACTATTTCGCACAGAAAAAACTGGTGGATGTTGTCAGCATGGGCTTCAATAGTATTAAATATAATTTCAATAAACCGGTTTACCTGCTGGTATGTATTAATGATGCTGGTGTTGTTACGGATATTGAATTTCCCAAAGACATTAACCGTCTAACCCCTGAAGAAGAACGTGAACTTTATACTGCTTTTATCAGTATGCCCCGATGGCAGCCTGCTTTTTACAGAAATAAAACCATTGCTTCCAAAATTCTGGTAGCCCGGAATTCAAGCATTTCAGTTTCTGCCTCAGACTTTAAATTTCCTTTATGAAGAAAATCTTTCTCCTACTCTGCCTGTTCTCCGTTTTGCTAACCCAGGCTCAAACCCGTACCGCCTGGGTGGCCGCCAAATCCGGTCTCAGTATCCGGGAGAAACCGGCTATTGGTGCCAAAGTGCTGGACAAGATTCCTTACGGAACTAGATTAACCATCCTGAATACGGATGAAGAGTTGGTAGATGTGGTAACTGAAGGAATGCATGGCTATTGGGAAAAAGTCACGTTCAATAATAAGACCGGCTATATCGTAGGCTCCTACCTCTTACCTGTAGCTCCACCAAAACTGGCCACAGTAAAAGAAATGGCTGATTACTTCAAACAGGTCTACATTCCATTCGGGAATAAGCTGGTGGTGAAAGATGGAGAACGGCAAAATATTGAAGAAGGCGGTTATGAAATCCAAAAACAACTATATAAGAACGGGGCCGAGTGGCACCGGTTCATGGGCTATGAATATGGTTCCGATACCTGGTTCCTGCCCGATTTCTCCCTTGAAAACGGCTTTATACTGATGCGGCTGATACCGGAGTTTAAAGAAGTGTTTGGAGAAAAAGAGGAGTTCCCGACTGAAAACCGGACCTTCAAAAAAGGGGACAGGGAATACAGTATTACAGTCGAAAAGGAAATGATTGGTGAGCATCCCTGGTTCAAACGGATCAATATCACTTATGAAGATGGTGCCATCTATGAAGTCCAGCTTTATTTGCTCGAAAACCAATTAGTGATTTTCTTCGGTTCAGGTGTGTAGATTTGCAGCATGAAAAAAATCGCCATGATCCCGGCGCGCTATGGCGCCACGCGTTTCCCGGCTAAACTGATGCAGTTACTCGGTGATAAGACCGTCATCCGTCATACCTACGATGCCACGGTGGCCACCGGTTTATTTGATGAAGTGGTGGTAGTAACCGACAGCGAGATCATTTTCACGGAAATCACAGCAGCCGGGGGCAGGGCCGTCATGAGCAAACATGAACATGAGAGCGGGAGTGACCGCATTGCCGAAGCCGCGGCTGAGATGGAGGTTGATATTATTGTCAATGTACAGGGCGATACGCCATTTGTAAAAAGGGAGCCACTCGAAAAACTGCTGAACCAGTTTGAGGATCCCACTGTACAGGTAGCTTCCATGATGCAGGTGCTGACCAAACAGGAAGAGATCGATGATCCCAATTTTGTAAAAGTGGCGGTTGATAAAAACTGGAACGCTCTCTTTTTCAGCCGCAGCGTGATCCCTTACCCGCGTGATAAAAATTTTCCCACCACCTACTACGAACATATCGGGGTCTATGCCTTCCGCAAAAAGGCCCTGCTCGATTTCACCAGCTGGCCCCTGACCCCGCTGGAAGCCGCTGAAAAAGTGGAATGCCTGCGCTACCTCGAAAACGGTATTCCTATGCGCATGATCGTCGTCGACTACATGGGCGTAGAGATTGATACTCCAGAGGATCTTAGTAAGGCCGCTAAATTGTTGTAATTGACTGCGTCAATTAAGTTTTGGCCACGAAAACACACGAAAGACCACGAAAAAATACATGTATTTGCCTGCGGCAAATGAAAGGCAGGCCACGGATTTCACAGATATACACGGATTAGATACTGAAAGCGGGAGACTCTTCTTTATTTTCAGTCCCTCCGATTTTTTATGACTTTATCCGTGCTGATCCGTGAAATCCGTGGCCTGCCTTTTTGTATTCATTCGTGGTCTTTCGTGTTAATTAGTGGCCAATACCCCATTTGCCGCAGGCAAATCAATCCGTGTTTATCCGTGTGATCCGTGGCTTGCCTTTGCCGCAGGCAAACAAATCCGTGGCTAAAATGCAGCCGAAGGCGGCATTGCATTAATTTTGCCGAAATTCTCTCTATGGCTTTCCGCAATTTCAAAATGATCGGCTACGTCGTCTACGGCCGCGGCTCTTTCAACCAGCTCGATGAAATCCTGGCCCCCAACCGTAAGGACGGCAAACCCATGATCTTCCTGGTAGACCATTTCTTCGAAGGCAAACCTCTCGTGAACCGTATCCCCCTCCGTGGCAATGATAAAGTGATCTTCGCCGATGTGACTTACGAACCCAAGACGACGTATGTAGATAAACTGGCCAACGACCTCAAAGAGGAATTCGGCACCGTATCCGGCGTGATCGGTATCGGTGGCGGCTCCACCATGGACCTGGCCAAAGCCGTTTCCCTGATGATGAACAACCCCGGTTCCTCGGCCGACTACCAGGGCTGGGACCTGGTGAAAAAACCCGGTGTCTACAAAGCCGGTATTCCCACCCTCAGTGGTACAGGTGCGGAAGTTTCCCGGACCACCGTACTCACCGGGCCGGTCAGGAAACTCGGCATGAACTCTGATTACACCCCTTTTGACCAGATCGTGCTGGATCCCGACCTGATTAAAGATGCCCCGGTCAACCAGCGTTTCTATACCGGGATGGACTGCTATATCCATTGTATTGAAAGTCTGGAAGGGACTTTCCTCAATGAGTTCAGTAAGAGCTATGGCGAAAAGGCCCTGCAACTTTGCCGCGATATCTATGTGGATAAAGACGGTTGGGATGATGATTGCGATGAAAAACTCATGATGGCGTCCTACGCCGGGGGAATGAGCATTGCCTACTCCCAGGTCGGTGTGGCCCATGCAGTGAGTTATGGTCTCAGTTACCTGCTCGGTACCAAACACGGCATCGGTAATTGCATCGTGATGAATCACCTCGAGGAATATTATCCCGCCGGTGTGAAGGAATTCAAATACATGGTCGAGAAAAATAACATAGACATCCCCGTTGGCATCTGCAAAGGCTTATCCGATGAAGACTTCGAAAAGATGATCAATGTCAGCATGGGCATGAAACCGCTTTGGGAAAATGCACTGGGCAAGGATTGGGAGAAGATTATGACGAGGGAGAAGTTGCGGGCGCTTTATGAGAAGTTGTGAGAGGAAAGAGAATAGAAAATAGTAAATAGAGAATGGGGAGTGGCAGAGGCTGCTCCCTTTTTTTGGGGGAGAGAGTAACATAAATGAACGCTGCATCGTTATATCAGCTAAACCCGCCAAAATAATGAAACTGCTTCCGGTCGTCATTTTGATATACCTGCTCAGCTCCTGTGATTCAGCTAATAAAGAGATACACGATAAAAACAAAGAGATCTGTCAGGAGCTGACGGATACATTAAATAAGATAACCGACACCCTGGATTTTAATGGTTTTGGGGTGGTGTTAGTCAGTGATACAGGGGTCCTCTACCAGAATGGATTCGGTTATGCCAATGCAGCAACAAAGGAAAAATACACTGGCCATACACTTCAGAACATTGCTTCCATTTCCAAAACCTTTATTGGCATTGCGCTATTGAAAGCGCAGGAACTGGGGAAACTGAAGCTGGACGATCCGGTTAACCTCTATTTACCTTTCCGGGTTGACAACCCCTATCATCCGGAGATCCCCATAAATATCAGGCAGCTTGCCACGCACACCGCGGGTATCAATGATACGGAAGATTACCTGTTCAGGGCCTGGGTATTACATGATACAATCAATCTGGCACATAACCTGAAAATAGATATCGGGGAATGCCGATTCACTGCGCCGGATACAGAGATTCCAATGGAGGATTTTCTGAAGAATGTGCTGGTAAAAAATGAAAAATGGTATAAACCCTCCAATTTCTCCAAAAACAAACCGGGGGCCATCTATGCCTACTCAAATATGGGTGCCACCCTGGCTGCCCTGGTCGTTGAAAAAGCCACAGGAATAGCTTACGATCAATTTACAAGGAAGTATATTCTGGATCCATTAAATATGAAATCGTCCGGCTGGGGACTTAACGCAATTGATTTATCAAAACACACAAAACTTTATATCAATAAAAAAGAAGCTTATCCTTTCTATAGTTGTATCACCTACCCGGACGGCAGCATGATCACCTCTGCTGAAGACTTCAGTAAATATATGGCCGAACTCATGAAGGGCTATTTTGGCAACGGTCGTTTATTGACAAAAGAGAGCTATGCCGAGTATTTCAAGGGCCAGTTGAAAGTGGAGAATTTTATCAAACGCAATGAAGGCGAATACAGTGATGAATACAATATGGGCATCACCATGGGTATCAGTTCAACCGGTAATTTCGGGCATACCGGTGGCGACCCGGGACTCTTCTCCATGATGTTTTTCAACCCCAAAACCCGTATCGGGAAATATATGATCGTAAACACCGACCTGAACGAACCCAAGTCGTGGAAACAACATCATACCATCTGGACCCTGCTGGATTCTTTTGCTGTCCGATTGACAAATACTGGAACCGTAGCAAAGCAATAGAACAATCTATCCATACGGTATATAAGCTGCGGGTTTAAGCTTAACTACATTTATTCCCATTTCCGTCATTCCGGAGTTTACCCTGAGTTTATCGAAGGGAAGTAAGGAAACTTGTATTTGAGCGCAGCTCCTTCCATTTCGAGCGTAGCGAGAAATCTTGCCCTTTTCTCTCAAAAAATCCCGTCATTCCGAGCAAAGCGAGGGACCTTGTATTTGTATACACCTTCCATCACTCACCAGAACGAGGAACCTTTTATTTGAGCGCAGCTCCTTCCATTCCGAGCACATCGAGGGGCCTTGTATTTATTGCTGGCGATCAAATAAAAGATCTCTTTTTTTTGAAAAAATACAAGGTCCCTCACTTCGTTCGGAATGACGGGCTGTGTGGGGGGGGGGGGGAGAGAAAGAAATACAAGATTTCTCGCTCCTTGCACTCCGTAGTGAAACGAAGGAGTGGCGCTCGAAATCAAAGTACTTCACCCCCCATTCCCCCATTCCCATTCCCCATTCCCCATCTTCTTTTCCCTTTCGCGCAATTTCCATTTCCCGATTCCGTCATATTAGAATACTTTACGCCTCTATTTTTACGCCCTTAAACAAGCAAGATTCGACATGGCAAAAAACTCTCTCAGCACCGGTATGCGTGTTATTCACCGCTACCTGGGCTTTTTCCTGGCCGGTATTATGGCTGTCTACTCACTCAGTGGTATTGTACTCATCTTCCGCGATACCGATTTTTTGAAAAAAGAAAAGCAGATCGTGAAAGAACTGAAACCCGGACTGGAAGCCAAGGAACTGGGTCAGGAGGTTAAGAACCGGGAGCTGAAAGTCACGAAAACGGAAGGCGATCTCGTATATTTTGCCAATGGCACCTACAATAAAGTTACCGGCCATACGGAGTATAAAGTGAAGGAGCTACCCACCGTGATCAACAAACTCACCGGGCTGCATAAAGCCAAGTCCTCCGAACCGCTCTTTTTCCTCAACATATTTTTCGGCGTTTCCCTGTTCTTCTTTGTGATCTCCTCCTTCTGGATGTTTATGCCGAAGACCAGCATTTTTAAGAAAGGAATCGCTTTTACCATCGCCGGGATCGTGCTGACGCTGGTGCTGTTGTTTGTGTGATTACTGTTGATGTTCTTACCAACAGGTGTCAGCACAGACCCTGATGCCATAATCAGCCACTCTCACTATCTTGGGCGAGATGAAAAAATTATTTCTTGCCATAACCCTGCTAATCAGCAGCAGCCTGCTCTTGCATGCCGCTTCACCTAAAAATCTCAACCTGCTCCTTGCCCCGGGCACACTCAGCGAAAGCTCCGCTGCGTTGCTCTGGGATAAGCAATTCGCAAAAGAAGCAGTGAGCTATGAAATCCTGCTCAATGGCGAATCCGTGGGCAAGACCAGCAAGACCCATTTCCTGCTCAATACTCTGCAGCCTTCCACCTGGTACACAGTCGTTATTAAGATCAGGGGAACAAAAATCAAAAAGAATACCCTCCGGTTTAAAACAGCTGATAGAGGGACGATCCTTAATATCCTCGATTTCGGTGCCAGGAATGATACCGGTTTCCTCAATACAAAAGCCATTCAGTCCGCCATTAATGCCTGTACACCCGGCGGAACCGTACTGATCCCATCGGGTGTATTTGTTTCAGGCGCCCTCTGGCTGAAAAGCAATATGACCCTCCGAATTGAAAAGGGGGCAGTATTAAAGGGATCCATAAAACCAGAAGATTATCTGCCAAAATACCTGAACCGTTTTGAAGGCTGGGAAATGGAAACCTATGCCAGTCTGCTCAATGCAGGTAAACTGGACCGGAATGAAGTCTATACCTTAAAAAATCTCCGGATCACCGGTGGAGGAACTGTTTCCGGCGGAGGAAGAACCCTGAGTAATGCGATTATAAAAACAGACGGCCTCCGGGGTCGCGGCCGGCTGATCTGCCTGATGAATTGTCAGGACGTTAGTATCGACAACCTGAGCATCAAAGAACCGCCCTGCTGGACCATCCATTATATTTATAGTGATAATATCACCCTTCACAACCTCGATATCCATAGCGATGTGCGCAACGGGGATGGGGTGGACCCAGACTCCTCCACGGATTCGTATATTTTCAATTGCAGTTTTGATACCGGTGACGATTGTATCGCCATTAAGTCCGGCAAAAACCCGGAAGGCTTCCTGGTGGCCAAACCCACCCGGAATGTGCGGATCACCGATTGCGATTTCAAACGGGGTCATGGAATTTCTATTGGTAGTGAAATGTCAGGAGGAGTGAGTGATGTACTGGTGCAGGACTGTAAGGCCGGGAACCTCCTGCATGGGATGCAGATCAAGGGCACCAAGGACCGCGGTGGTTATGTGAAAAATGTAACGGTTACCGATTGCGAACTGCAGAAGATCACCGTATTCACCGAACTGAATTATAATAACGATGGTGAAGCCGCTCCGGAAGTACCGGTATTTGAAAATTTTTTATTTAAAAATATCAGTCTCGCCGGTGCCAATATCAAAGAACCTGTGATAAATATTAACGGGTTTAAAACAGCTGCGCATCATTTAAAGAACCTGCAGTTCGAAAATATACTCGTGCCTGAAAATGCCACGATAACCATTAAAGACGCAGATAATGTCGTGTTAAAAAATGTCCTATCGGCCAAAGGGGTAAAGCCGGTGTACACCCTGTTGAACTGCATTAACCTGCTCAACTGATTTGCGGCATTCTTTAATCAGAAAAAACGGGTTACATTTAATTCGATTAAAATGTTTCATATGCCCATCAGCACCGCCACCACCACCCACCGTACACCCCTGACCGAAAACAGGCTCCTCTGGATCTTATCCGGACTGATGCTCGTGTACTGGATCTATGGATGGTTCAACTGCCTGATATTAGAAGACTGGGCATTGGAAAATGCACTGGTCATTATCTGTCTTGGGATCATGATCTGGTCACGCAAATGGCATACCCTCAGCGATGCCAGTTATCTCTGCATTTTTGCCTTTGTGATGTTGCATCTCTTCGGGGCCTTTTATGCCTATACACAGAATATAGTAGGGGAGTGGATCCAGAATACCTGGAATCTCTGGCGGAATCCCTATGACCGGATTGTGCATTTCAGTTTCGGTTTCCTGATGGCCTATCCCTACCGGGAGATCCTGATCAATAAATTCAAGGTGAGTTCCAAAGCAGCCTGGTTCATTCCCATCGAGATCGCCTTTTCCCTCGGTACGATCTTCGAAATGATCGAATGGGCCGTAGCCGAATTTGCCACCCGTGAACTCGGCGAAACCTATGTGGCCACCCAGGGCGATGTCTGGGACGCCCATAAGGATATCGCCCTGGCCGCACTGGGAGCCGCGATAGCCATGGGACTGGTGTACCTCTTTAAAAAACTTACCGGAAAACCAAAGCCAGCCAGCCTGTAGTATGGAAAAACCGCAATTCCCGGTCTTATAGGAAATGCGACTCACCTGCTTATGGTTGCTGATCTTTTCCTCCTGTAACGGATATGATGGTACAGGCGGACCCTTACAATACCATAGCAAAGGTTTCATTCTAATTGATACTGTAAACCCTTCAAAACCGGGTTGGCTTAAAGCCGGAGAAACAAAGGATTTCCCGATCTACTATAATGGCCCCGCTGCTGATACGATCTCCATCGGAAAAAGATACTGGCCGACGAGGGTGTTCTATCCGGAAACAAAGCAGGGCTTCTTTAAGAAGTCATACAACAGCAACGATCTGGAAATAACAGCAGATACCAGTGTTTCCTGTTTTGCCAGTATTGATTATTTGGGTGAAAAAGGTCCGTATATAAACGATTCATCCCAATGGTTTCATGCTATTTTACTGATCTTAAAAAACAAGTCTGACAGTACGCTCTATATGGGCCGGACATTCAGTCTTTATTATTTGCAGCTGGAAGGACAATGCCTGGACGGGCAATGGACACGTATTCAAAAACCCCTAAGCGAAGAGGGGTTATGCGTCACCAATCAACCGGATATTTTCCTCCGGCCCGGTGAGATTATCCTGTCGAAAATAATACGAAGGGCTGCTCCTGGGTTTACCAAATTCCGGTTAGCGTGGGTTACGTATTATTCAGTGATTTATTCAAACACATTTACCTTGTGATAAGTATTTAAAAATAGTAACCATGTTTAAACCCTGGTTTATCCTGCTGATACTGCTGCCCCTTGGCATTTTGAGTTCCTGCAAATCGGATGAGAAAAAATACTATAGTATCCGGGAATATAACGCGGAGCTCCGACCGATACTTTATAATATTGTCAATACCGGTATTCTTACTTATGATACTGCTTATTATTACATCAAGAATCAAACTTCCGACAAAGATCTGATAAAACTCAGTCAATGTGAACACCCCCTTATCAGAGCTCACGCACTTATTCTCATGCTTAAACGCCAGAGTTTTGATCAGGAAAAATTGATTAATGAACATCTTGGAGACACAGCCGTGATTACTGTTGATTGGGGTGAATTTGGAATTGGCTATCAGCAGGTCTCCGATCTTGTTTTAGAAAAAGGGGAATGGGAGGATTCAACTGCAAAAGCAAAAACTATAAATCTGGTAATCACCAGGCATAACCAGTTAATAGCTGCGTATAATATACTGGGTGAACTAAAACCTGAGCCTTCCTATTATCCAATGATACGGGAAATGGTAGAGCGGACCTACTACCAAGGTGGAGAGGAGTATGGCAAAATCGGCTTTGCGGATTACAAACATAATATAAAGGCCTGTTATGCACTTGCGGCATATAAAAAAACGGAAGACATTCCGCTGATTAAAAAATTACTGGAAAAGCATATGTGGCAATGGACAGACGATGCCTTTGGGCTTATGAAACTTTACCCGAATGATCAATACCTTGATCTGCTGGAAAGATACTATGACCGTCATTTTTACAGGCGGATTTGTAATGATCATTATTCCTTCGAACATACCACCTGGTTCATTGAAACGGTAGCTGTATATAAAAATAGCCGTAGTGCTGCCTTGCTATCGGCTATCCTGAACAAGCGACCAATGATCAGCTGCAGACCGATTATACTAGATGCAGATAAAGAATTAACGCACGACATATATAATGCTGTTCACAAAAACCGATCGGATGTTTATAAATCAATTCAACCAGCTGCAGAAAAATACCTGGATAGTTTATCAGGTGAACAAATTACCATTCGAATGGGCGATGGCATTGACCCGGATAAAAAAGTCCGGAAAATCAGGTGGTAAAAAATCTTCCCAGATCTGGTGCAGCAGTAAATTGATAATCCCTGTCAATAAAATATGGATCGTTAATCACTAGCTTACACGGTTAAATGAAAAAGCACTATTTGCTGACCTTTTTACTGTTCTTACTTTTTATTGGATTTCCCCTCCTCTCAACTCTGTATGCACAGGAAAAAGAACAGCAACCGGCTCTTCAAAACCGACTGGCTGTTTCACTGCTGAAATGGCTGGATCCGGTTAACCCGGGCATTGACCTTACCTGGGAACGGATGACCGATAGCCGCAGGTCTGTACAATTCAATCTCGGATTGATGCGGGATCCCATTCATATTACCCCATTTGAGCAATACAGGGGTTTTGCCGGTGGCATTGAACGTAAATGGTACAAAGCGGAAAAAAAGAAAAACATCCACCCCTACTTTGCCCTGAATCTCTCTTTCTTCAAAGTAAATTATGATGACCAGTCAAATTATACATTAAACAGTAACCCTCCATATCTGGACACGTTTAGCGTGGATAAACAGGCCATCAGCTTTAGCGGAAAAGCCGGCTGGCAGATCCGGTCAAACCGATTTTTCCTGGATCTGTCCTGCGGATTTGGCTTTAAATATAAATCCACCAACAGAAGCGGGGTGAATAATCCGGGGGCAATGGAATTAAAACCCATCGATCCCAATGTATATTACTCCGCCAGTAAGCCCGGCAAAAGCATACTGCCAACGATACCCGTGAATATCAGGTTTGGGGTGCTGTTTTAATCAGCTGTGTTTCCTTTTCTTTTGAATAGATT
>Ga0209812_10001214_pt1 | contig 18885 bp, 20 predicted proteins | sample JI71714BDNA_FD_187502 | JGI IMG/M metagenome (GOLD analysis project Ga0209812, IMG submission 187502) | Wastewater effluent complex algal communities from Wisconsin, to seasonally profile nutrient transformation and Carbon sequestration -... | ecosystem: Engineered > WWTP > Effluent > Algae...
GCTTGGGTCAAAGCGGGTGGCGAAGATTATTCGCCGTCGCAGATTTCGGCCTTCACCTTGCAGAAGATGAAGGAAACGGCAGAAGCCTATTTGGGCGAAACCGTGACGCAGGCGGTCATCACCGTTCCAGCTTACTTCAATGACGCCCAGCGTCAGGCAACCAAGGACGCTGGCCAGATCGCTGGTCTTGAAGTGCTGCGCATCATCAACGAGCCGACTGCGGCTGCGCTGGCTTATGGCCTCGACAAGGATGAGAACAAGACCATCGCGGTCTATGACCTTGGCGGCGGCACCTTCGACATTTCGATCCTCGAAGTCGGCGACGGCGTGTTCGAAGTGAAGTCGACCAACGGCGATACCTTCCTGGGTGGTGAAGATTTCGACAGCAAGCTGGTCGAATTTTTCGCAGCCGATTTCAACAAGGCCGAAGGCATTGACCTGACCAAGGACAAGCTGGCTTTGCAGCGTTTGAAGGAAGCCGCTGAAAAGGCGAAGATCGAACTCAGCTCGGCGCAGACGACCGAAGTCAATCTGCCGTTCATTACCGCCGACCAGAATGGTCCCAAGCACCTCGTCAAGAATATCAGCCGTTCGGATCTGGAAAAGCTGGTCGATGATCTGATCAAGCGTACGCTTGAGCCTTGCAAAAAGGCACTGGCTGACGCCGGGCTGAAAGCCGATGCGATTGACGAAGTGGTGATGGTCGGCGGCATGACCCGCATGCCCAAGGTGCGCGAAGTGGTGAAAACCTTCTTCGGCAAGGAACCGCATATAGGCGTGAACCCCGACGAAGTCGTCGCCATGGGCGCGGCTATTCAGGCGGGCGTGTTGCAGGGCGACGTCAAGGACGTACTGCTGCTCGACGTGACTCCGTTGTCGCTCGGCATCGAAACGCTGGGTGGCGTGTTCACCCGCATGATCGACCGCAATACCACGATCCCGACCAAGAAGTCGCAGGTTTACTCGACCGCCGACGACAACCAGAATGCAGTAACCATCCGGGTGTTTCAGGGCGAACGCGAAATGGCGGCGGACAATAAGTTGCTTGGCAATTTCGACCTTGTCGGCATTCCGCCTGCACCGCGCGGCGTGCCGCAGATCGAGGTGACCTTCGATATCGACGCCAATGGTCTGGTCAGCGTGACCGCCAAGGATAAGGGCACCGGCAAGGAACAGCAGATCAAGATCCAGGCATCGGGCGGTCTGTCCGACGCCGACATCGATCAGATGGTTCGCGATGCCGAAGCCTTTGCCGAAGAAGACAAGAAGCGCCGCGAAGCTGCCGAAGCGAAGAACAACGCCGAAAGCCTTGTCCATACCACCGAGAAGCAGCTTGAAGAGCATGGCGACAAGATTGACGCCGGTCTGAGGAGCGAAATCGAGGCGGCGGTTGCCGAAACCAAGTCGGCAATCGAAGGCGGTGATCCTGAAGCGATGAAGGAAAAGGCCAACGCCTTGGCCCAGGTCGCGATGAAAATGGGTCAGGCGATCTACGAACAGGAACAGGCGGCCGGTGCGTCGGCTGCTCCGGCGGACGAAGCTCCGGCTGACGACAATGTCGTCGATGCCGAGTTTTCCGAAGTCGATGAAGACAAGAAAGACTGAGGCTGGTCCCACCAACATGTCACCCCCGACTTGATCGGGGGTCCATGATCTGAAGCGCAGGTTTAAACTGAAGGTGCAGACCATGGATTCCCGCTTTCGCGGGAATGACAAAAGTGGGGCAACAAGAGGGGTTGGCTTTTGAGTCTCGATATCGACTATTACGAACTGCTCGAATGTGATCGTACCGCCGACGACAAAGTGCTGAAAAGCTCTTACCGTCGGCTGGCGATGCAATTTCATCCAGATCGCAACCCCGGCGACGCCGAGGCTGAAGCGCGCTTTAAAGCGATCAGTCAGGCCTATGATTGCTTGAAAGACCCGCAAAAGCGCGCGGCCTATGACCGTTTCGGCAAAGCAGCATTTGAAAATGGAGGCATGGGCAACGGCGGCGGCGGCCAAGCCGGTGGCTTCGGCGATTTTTCCGACATATTTGAAAGCTTTTTCGGCGATGCCTTTGGTGGCGGTCGCCAGCGCGGACCGGTGCGCGGCGCGGACTTGCGCTATGATCTGGAAATCAGCCTCGACGATGCCTTTCATGGCAAGGCGGCGGAATTCACCATTGATGTTGCCACACAATGCGGCGATTGCACAGGTACTGGCGCGCAGCCCGGCACCAGCTCACGCCGCTGCAACCTGTGCGGCGGCCACGGCAAGGTGCGCGCGCAGCAGGGCTTCTTCGTGGTCGAACGCACTTGTCCGACCTGCCACGGTCGCGGCGAAGTGATCGAAAGCCCGTGCCGCAAATGTGGCGGTGACGGGCGCGTTGACGAGCGGCAAAAGATCGAAGTCACCATCCCCCCCGGCGTTGACGAGGGCACACGCATCCGCGTTGCCGGTCGCGGTGAGGCTGGGCCCAATGGCGCGCCCGCAGGCGACCTGTACCTGTTCATCCATGTCCAGCGGCACAAAGTGTTCGAACGCGACGGCACGACTTTGTTCTGCCGCGCTCCGATTAGCTTCACGACAGCGGCGCTGGGCGGAGAGATCGGCATTCCCGGGCTTGATGGTACCAAGCACAGCGTCAACATCCCCGAAGGCATCCAATCGGGCAAGCAACTGCGCGTGCGCGGAGCCGGGATGCCGGTGTTGCAGGGGCGCGGGCGCGGCGATCTGGTGATACAGGTCGATGTCGAAACCCCGACCCGACTGTCCGCACGGCAAAAGGAATTGCTGTGCGAATTCCGCGAAACTGAAACCGGCGAAGAATGCCCGCAATCGCGTGGTTTTTTTGATAAGGTCAAGGAAATATGGGACGATCTGACAGATTGAACCACGCCAGGCTGCAAGCCCCTTATAAATAGCCGCCCGGTCTGACCCAATTGTATAGAAAGTCCGGTACCGCGTCCTTTGCGTTGCGGTCGACGCTGTTCATCGCCCTGTACAGCAGTGTTCGTCCCGAATTCGCATCACCTCCAGGTGTGTTGCACAGTCCATAAATTTTGGCGATTTCATCGCGCAGGGGCTTATAGCCGTTGCCCATATTGCTGGCTTCCCACTTCTTCGCCATTTCTTCAGTGACGAATGCCAGCACTTTGGCTTCGCGTTCCGCGCTGCTCTTGTAATCAGTAACAAGTTGTTGCCAGCTATGATCTGGCTTGGCCCACTCAACCGAAAGATCTAGCGGCGGGTTGAGCACATTTTGCAGCACCTTTTTGGCGTTGCCCGATACTGGGTAAAGCGCAACCTTGTCACCCGCACCGGGTACCGGTTTGACCGGCGTTACCGTGATGCTGCGAAATTGGCTTTGCGTCATTTCGCGCAGCAGGTCGGCCTCGACCGGATCGACTTTGCTGTCTTTGTTGATGGCTGCGGCGAGCTCTTTTGCATCGACTTCGTTGAAGGCGCCGGGGTTCCGCTTTCGGACCAGGGCCAGCGTCGCAAAAGCATCGGTGTTGAGCACAGTGACCTTGCCATCGAGCAGATCGGGATCGGTTTTGGTCGGTGCCGCGGCAGCGACGGGTTTTGCCATTTCAAGCAGCGTAAACAGCCGGTTGCGCGGCGCGCCGTTCAACGGAAAGAACAGCAATTTGGTTTCACCGGAAGCCGCAGTCTTGCTGTAGACATTGACCCCGCGCACTGCCCCCTGGGTGAGTTCATAAACCAGATCGCGCTCGGCATCATCAAGCTTGCCATCCTTGCGGACCGCGAGGATCAGCGCCTCGACCTCTCCATCGGTCAGCTGCGCACCGCTGGTGAAGGCGTCGGGAGCCCGCTTGCGCGCGGCTTTCAAGACAGAATAGGCGCCGGCGTTGAGGGTTTCGACCTTGCCGTCATAGGCGACATTTGTGGCAACAGGTGCTGGTGCAGCGGAGGCAAGGGTCGGGCCCACTATTCCGACCAATACCGAACCCAATATCAGTCTGGCTATCATCGCCAACGCTGTAATCATGACCGCCCCCCGATTGGTAATGTTCGATAACATTCAACAGATAAATAAAATCCGCTGCGACAGATTGTCAATTTCCGACATGAAATGTGAATAGGACGCGCGTCAACGCAGCAAACAGCAAATGCGTTGCCTCCATTTCGGGGCTGGCCTATGATGACACCATCCCCGGGGAGTCATGTGACTGAGAGGGGCGGGTAACGCCGTCCGACCCGCTGAACCTGATCCCGCCCCTTAATAATGAGGGCTACGGGCGGAGGGAGTGGAGCTGCTTGCTTTCATTCCATCCGATTTTTGGAGTGAGAGACATGGCCGACATCCCGACAAAAACCGAAATAGGCGTCACAACCGGCCCGATCCGGGGTTCGAAGAAAATCTATGTGGGCGAACGCAAGGTCGCCATGCGCGAGATTTATCTGGAGCCTTCGTCGGGCGAGCCGCCGGTGCGGGTGTATGACTCGAGCGGCCCCTATACCGACCCCAATGCGCGGATTGATATCAGCGCGGGCCTGCCCGAAATCCGCTCCGCATGGATTCGCGAACGCGGCGATGTAGAGCAGGTGTTCCAGCGCGAGGTAAAGCCGGAGGACAACGGCCAGCTTGGCCCCGACCGCAGCGGCGGCGTCGCGCCGTTCCCGAACGTCCGCAAGCAAGTGCTCCGCGCCAAACCCGGCGCGAACGTCAGCCAGATGCATTATGCCCGCAAAGGCATCATCACCCCCGAAATGGAATATGTCGCCGAGCGCGAAAATCTGGGCCGCGAACGCCTCGCCAGCTACACCCGCGACGGCGAAAGCTTCGGCGCAAGCATCCCCGACTATGTCACCCCCGAATTCGTCCGCGACGAAATCGCCCGGGGCCGCGCGATCATCCCCAACAACATCAACCACCCCGAGAGCGAGCCGATGGCGATTGGCCGCAATTTCCTCGTCAAGATCAACGCGAACATAGGAAACTCTGCCGTCGCCTCCGACGTCGCGACCGAGGTCGACAAGATGGTCTGGTCGATCCGCTGGGGTGCGGACACCGTGATGGACCTGTCCACTGGCCGCAACATCCATGACACCCGCGAATGGATCATCCGCAACAGTCCCGTCCCCATCGGCACCGTGCCGATCTATCAGGCGCTGGAAAAGGTCGGCGGCGTTGCCGAAGACCTGACGTGGGAAATCTTCCGCGATACCCTGATCGAACAAGCCGAACAGGGCGTCGATTATTTCACCATCCACGCGGGCGTGCGCCTGCCCTATGTGCCACTCGCCGCCAAGCGCGTCACCGGCATCGTCTCGCGCGGCGGCAGCATCATGGCGAAATGGTGCCTCGCGCATCACAAGGAAAGCTTCCTCTACGACCATTTCGACGACATCACCGAGATTATGAAGGCCTATGACATCGCCTATAGCCTCGGCGACGGCCTGCGCCCCGGCTCAATCGCCGACGCCAATGACGAAGCGCAATTTGCCGAGCTGTACACGCTAGGCGAGCTCACCCACCGCGCGTGGAAATCCGACGTGCAGGTGATGATCGAAGGCCCCGGCCATGTGCCGATGCACAAGATCAAGGAGAATATGACCAAGCAGCTGGAGGTGTGCGGCGAAGCGCCCTTCTACACACTCGGGCCGCTGACGACCGACATCGCGCCGGGATATGACCATATCACCAGCGGCATTGGTGCGGCGATGATCGGCTGGTACGGCACGGCGATGCTCTGCTACGTCACGCCCAAGGAGCATCTGGGCCTGCCCGACCGTGACGATGTGAAGGTCGGCGTGGTGACCTACAAGCTGGCCGCGCACGCAGCGGACCTCGCCAAGGGCCACCCGGCGGCACAAGTCCGCGACGACGCGCTGAGCAAGGCGCGCTTCGAATTCCGCTGGCGCGACCAGTTCAACCTCAGCCTCGACCCCGACACCGCAGAGCAATATCACGACCAGACGCTGCCCGCGGAAGGCGCCAAGACCGCCCATTTCTGCAGCATGTGCGGGCCGAAATTCTGCTCGATGAAGATCAGCCAGGAGGTGCGAGAATTCGCGCGGTTGCAGAATCAGGATAGCGCCGGGTTTATTGCATCCTCAAATCCTCCCCCTCTGGGGGAGGTGGCAGCCGGAACGGCTGACGGAGGGGGAGATGGTTCACGCAGAGACGCAGAGAACGCAGAGGAATGGGCCGAAAAGGGCATGGCTGAGATGAGCAAGGTCTATGACGAGACCGGGCGGGAGTTGTATATGGGGGCTGGTGATCGAGAGCATGATTGACAAAAACGCCTCTGTAACGTTTTGATTTAATATCAAAAATAACAGTTGTATTTTAGTATCTTGAATTCTTCAAATATAGGTGCATGTTTCATGTTCTGAAAGGTGGAGGCATTTCATGAGACTATTAATAACCGAAGTAACTGACATGAGTGCTGGCAGTTTTTGCGTAGCTGGATGGGACATAGATAGCCATGTGATGATAAGACCGCTCCCTAATGGAAGCAACTGGACAACTGCGACTATAGCTCAATATGCCGTCGAACCTGGAATTTTGATGGAATTTTCTCCGACAGGGCGTGCACACAATGGATCTTTTCCGCACACAACTGAAGATACGGAAGTTAACGCTGCCAACATCAGTGTTATTGATCGGTCGGCGCAAAATTGGCTCGGGCCTAATTCGCCCTCTCGAGCCCGTACCGTGCAAGAGGCTTTTGGCGGTAACGTTGAATCTGGAAGCGAGTATCGAGGGCGTTTGCAAAGTTTGTATGTTGGTTCCGGAACTAGATGTCGGTCCTTGTGGGGGATTGAAGTTCCACGAGAGAACATTGAGTTCATCAGTGACTCGTACAAAGGTGGTCCTGAAAGACTTAAAGCGGTTGTCGATGATGGTGATCACAGGTATGTTTTTTCGGTTTCGAGTCACTCTTTAAAGGAAGCCTTTGGACATGGAGGGCTTGCGGCGGTTGAAGCTTTGCTTCCGGCAAGTGGGCAACTTCATGTGAGATTGGGTTTGGCGCGCCCTTTTAGTGATGCACCTAAAAAGTGCAATTTGATGCTCAATGGAGTTTATGGGTGATCGCAAATGCCGTTTTTTCCGTAGGTCATTCGACTCATTCGTTGTCGGATTTTCTCGGCCTTTTGATTAACTCTGGTATTACTGCTATCGCTGACGTTCGCTCGTCTCCTTGGTCGCGTTTTAACCCTCAGTACAATCGTCCAGATTTGAAAAAATCACTTCGCTCCGTTGGCATAGACTACCGATTTTATGGAAAGCAACTTGGCGGACGTCCGAGCAATCCCTCGCTGTTTCATGGGTCGACTGCTGATTACGAAGCGATGGCCCTCACTGAGGAGTTTGCTGAAGGGCTGGATATGGTTCTTGCTGGTGCAACTAAGCATCGTCTTGCATTAATGTGCTCAGAGCATGACCCGCTGGACTGCCATCGCTGCTTGCTTGTCAGCCGTGCGCTCGCTGGTCGCGGCGCCAAAATTAGCCATATCCTATCAAACGGCGCAGTGATTTCGCACCAACAAATCGAAGAACAGCTTCTGGCGATGAGCGGCCGCGAGACGGATGATTTTTTTGTCCCTCGGGCCGAGCGGTTAACGGCGGCTTACCGCGATCGAAGCCTCAAAGTCGCGTACACCGAGCGAGATTCCGAGTTGCTTAATCAGGATGATGAAATCGATGTCAGATATGGTTAGCGTTACAACGATTGGGTTTACGAAAACCAATGCAAAAGGATTTTTTGAACGTTTGAAAGCAGCAGATGTCAAGCTTGTGGTTGATGTGAGGTTGAACAACACTTCCCAGCTATCTGGCTTTGCAAAAGCCGACGATCTTCCATATTTTCTCTCAGAGCTTGGCGGCATACGCTACATTCATCGGCCCGAACTCGCCCCAACAGACACAATGTTGAAGGAGTATAAGAAAGGAAAAGGTGATTGGAGCGTTTACGAACAACGGTTCTTAGGGCTAATGGAAAGCCGCAAGATTGAGGAAAAATTTAAGCCAGAAATGTTTGAGGGGGCCTGTTTGCTGTGTTCAGAAGACAAGCCACATCATTGTCATAGGCGGCTCGTATGCGATTATCTCAATAACAAATGGGGCGGGTCGCTACGCGTTAAACACCTGTAAAGCGTATTGAGAGAACAGCCTTAGCGAAAGCAATTTCTTGCGCTGTTTACTCTAACTAGCGAAAGAGCAAAAATATGAATCTGGTAAATTTGGACGCTTACCCGCGCGGTCAGGTTATTATAAATTTGGACAATGTGTCGATCATTCGTGAAAGTGATAATGACACAGTTACAATATATTTGATCGACGATACATTCGTTCAGGTACCGCATACGATGTCACAACTAAGCGAGCTTATCGGCGCGCGGGGTTTGTAGAAGTGAATTGCGGTAGCACACTGGCGACAAGCAGTGTTCCGAGACTCGAACGTAGATCCATGCCCCACCCCCCCCGCACCAACTTCTCCGCCAGCCCCCGCAACTCTCCCGCTGCTACGCGTCCCGCGCATCTCATGAGTGTCGATGCCCGACCCCACGCAGCGCGTGCCTTTCACAGCTTCCCTTAAATACGGGGGCAGTATGTTAATCAGACACTCACCCCAACCTAACCAAAGCCTCATCAAGTGCCTGCAAAAATCGTGAACGGTCGGCCTTCGCAAAGGGCGCTGGCCCTCCGGTGATGCCGTCCATCCCGGCGCGCAGGTCGGCCATGATGGCGCGGGTGGCGATGGCTCCGCCGATGGAGGAGCTGGTGAACGGCTTGCCATTATTGCCGATGACAATGGCTCCTGCCTTCAGGCACCGGTCCGCAAGCAATATGTCGGCGGTGATCACAACGCTGCGATGGGTGGCCTGCTCCGCAATCCAGTCATCGGCGGCGTCGAAAGCGTCCGATACGATATGCCGCGTGATCAGCGGATGGTCGGGCATCCGAAAGCGCGCATTGCTGACCAGCACGACGGCCACATTGCGGCGCCAGGCGACCTTGTAAATCTCCTCCTTCACCGGGCACGCATCGGCATCGACCAATATGCGGGGCGTTGGGTCAGCTGCGGTGTCGGTCATCAAAGAACTACGATACCGGTGCGCCGGTTTCGCTCCGCCCCATCATCCGCCACCCCCAAAGGCTCAGCCCAAGCATCGCCGCGTTCGAGACAAAATCCAGCGCCATCCAGCGGTTGAAGATCGGCACTTCATAGACGAACCAGTAATTGAACCCGAAAAAGGGCAGCAGCGCGATAGCGTAAACACCGAAGGTCGTGCGCGTCCAGCGGCTGAACCAGATGAACAGCCCGCCCAGCACCGCCTGCGCGCCGAAGCAGCCGATCAGCAGCGAGCTGGTTGCGCTCAGATGCTGATAGGCGGGGTTGAGCGTCAGCCGCTCGACCATGTGCGGCGCAAGCAGGCACCAGCCGCCGAGTATGAGATAGGGCAGGGCGATCAGGCGCTGGAGGATGAGGGGCGTCATGCGATGGCTATAGCGCAAACAGATATAATCTGCACACTCCATCGCTTGCAATGTAGGATATTTTGGGTCAGCCTCGGCGCACATATCGCCGACCGTCCTATGAGCTAAACGGGCCTGCCACCTGCTCGCATATCGCCTCCGCACCGCCGCGCATCATTGTCCCTTAAGGTGACAAAAGGTAACAGATACCCCCTGGGGTACATGGGGAGCTTTGTTACCTTTTCGCTGGTATCGTGCACGGAATTGTCGCCGCCGACTATCCTTCCCCTACCCCCAGGGGATGCTTCTACATTCTGAAGAATCCGCCATTTTTCACAACTATTCCCGCGCCCGGCCGTATGGCAGATTTGACGCCGCTGTCTGGCAATAATTGCCCTGCGATCGATAATCGGCGATTAGGCCGTCGCGAACTTCGAACGTCATATGGCACGCCCATGTTTCCTGCGGGAATTCATTGCCATATTGGTCAACCAGTTCGCTGGTATAGCCATAGACATAATAGAGGAACCGGCTGCCACCGCTGTCAAAACTTTGCGCGGGGATGCCCCAGCCAGCGATCAGCGCGCTTTCGGGCAAGCCCATCCAGCTGTGCAGCACCGGGCTCGCTTTCTGCCGCATTTGCGAGAATAGTTTTTGCTGGTCGCGGATTGTCTGTTCGCGGTCGGTCTCGCTTTTCTGCAGGGTCGCGGTCGCCAAGGTCATGTCCTTCGCCAACTGCTCACGGGCTTTGGCAATCCGGATGTCGATCTCGGCTTTTCGCTCTTCGATCGATCGGGTTGACGTCCATTGTGGTTCGACACCGTCTGGCCACAAGGCGCTCCACGTCAGCGGCATCGTGTCATACTGGTCGGTAAAGGGCATCATGCCATTGGCTTCGCGCTTCGTGGGTGCGCAGGCAAAGCTGTGCACTTGCGAGAGCAGCGCGTCGTTGCCAATCGCGGCATAGCCCTGATCGGGCAGGTCTTCGATCTTGTCGTGCCGCCAAAGCTGCGAAACCATGGTTTTGGCAACCATCGCCTCACGGCATTTCACCCGATACCGCGTTGCCACCTTGGCTGGCGCCTTGGCCGATTCATAGATAGCGACGCCTTCGATCTGAATATAGTCGATCAGGTCGTCGTCGCTTAGCTTGGTATCCAGACTGGCCGACATCAATCGCGACGGATCGCGGACGGTGTCGAGCGTTTCAAGGTTGAGATAATGCACTTCGCGCTCGGGCTTGTCTCCCTGACCAAAGATCAGCCACCATTGGGACGCGTTGGCAGTCGCGGGTAACGACGCAATCGCGCCAAAAGCCGCCAATGCAGCCAGAGTAAACTTCGAGCATCTCATGACCGAAACACTGCCAGCCGATCAAGGCGGCTGTAAAGCGGCCCCAGTGTACCGGTGCGCAGGCGGCGCTGCGGGTCTAATGTCGGGTGATAAGCAAGAAGGTAGGCGGTTAGCGGGGCGCCCTTCTGTTACCCAGCCTTCATCGGGTGATCACCCTCTTTTCCGATTGCCCGCAAACCCGCATCGCTTGCGGCGACGGCGCGGTTGCGGCCATTTTCTTTCGCCGCGTAAAGTGCTTTGTCGGCCCGCCGCAGCGCTTCGTCCAGCGTGTCGTTGGCCAGCATTTTTGTATATCCGAAACTGGCGGTCATTGCATGCGGGCCTGCCGGTGTTATCAGCGGGATATTGGCCAGCGTCCCGCGAATATGTTCAATGGCCAAAGCAAAATGCGCGTCGTCCGCACCCTTGGCGGCAATCAGAAATTCTTCGCCACCCATGCGCGCTACCAGCCAGCCTTTTGGCAACAATTGTTCAATCGTGCGCGCGACATGGATGATGCAGTCGTCGCCGACATCATGGCCGTAACTGTCATTGATCCGTTTGAAATAATCGATGTCGGCAATGGCAATGGAAATGTCCGGCACTGCCGTAGCTTCAGTTTGCCGGGATATGCCATCGCGTAGCCATTGCATCGCATAGCGGCGATTGGCGATTCCGGTCAGCACATCGCTATGCGCCATGCGATCCAGTTCGACATTGCTCTGTTCCAGTTTCCAAGTCAGTCGCGCTATCCAGACATAGGCTGGCGGTGCGACGATCAACGGGATGATAAAAGCAACCAGCATCGAGGAAAAATAGTCAACGCTGCCTGATATCTTGAAGGCGAAATGCGTCGAAAGCAGCGAACCGGCAACCGACAGGCCAACCACCAGCACGCCAAGCAGTATCAGCCTTCGCTTCAATCCGGGATCAATTTTGCCGTCCATGAGCCGCAATTTAGCAGGTCAAAGGTTAAGGATATGCTTGTTAGCAATAACCATTTCGTGGTTTTTCAAAGACAGCTTTCAACCTTAAAACTGGTCCACACCGACAAGCCGCTTTTGCTGCGCGCATCCGCCGCTTTCGTGCATTCCAATCAAAAAATCCCGTCGCAAATCCAGCTGGCACCCGCTATATCGCCCTCGGGTCGTGCTTCGCATTGAGGGTTGAATGAAAAGCGATACTATCTGGGCTGCGGCCTTTATTTTGGGGACAATTGCTGCCGCACCGCCCGTCGCCGCGCAGGGGCGGGAGTTTTATGTGATGCAGTATAATTCCAGCATCATGGAATTTAACAAAGCGGTGGGCCGGATCAACGCGCTGAAAACCGAAATGAACAGCGAACGCGATTTCACCCGTGGCTGTTCAATGATGAACGAACTGATTTCCGAACTGGCCGAGGCGCAGATACTGGCGGAAAAGCTCGCCGATTATGCCAATCAGCTTGGCGAGGCAGACGACCACCGCCAAGCGGTCGATCTGCACAATGCCTATCTGGAAGAGCGCCACCATTGGGAAGGCGAACGCAACCGGATTTGTCGCTAGGTCCGGTATTGGGGTGTCGGTTTTCCGTGGTCCGGACGCAAAATTCGTCAATTGCACACGCACAGCAAACTTGCCAATACGCGAAGATGGAACCTACTGTAAATCTTGCTGATCGCTGTCAATGGCTTGGAGAAAATGGTGCAGCCGAGGCGGGCCGGATACTCGATTTCCTCGGCACTGTTGGCATTGAAGTGGTCGCAGGCGAGATTGGCGACAGCCTGTTAAACAGCATGACCGTTCGCCATGGAACGATCATTGTTGACCCGGCAATCCCGGCATGGCCCGGCGATTTGCTGCACGATGCCGGCCATGTCGCTATGACTGAACCGTCGGTGCGCAAGCAATTGGATAAGGTGTCCGATGATCCGGCTGAGGAAATGGGTGCGATAGCTTGGTCGGTGGCGGCGGCAATCGCAATAGATATCCCGCTGGAGACAATTTTTCACGAAGCGGGGTATAAAGGCGCCAGCCAGAATTATATTGACAGTTTCCGCAATGATCCATCGATTGGCGTTCCGTTTTTGGCCTGGCTCGGCATGACGGCGGAACCCAGATGGGCGGCGGAACGGGGTATTGCCGCATTTCCGGCGATGCAGCGCTGGTTGCGATGAAGTGTTAGGGTGACCGAGTTGACTCAACTGCTTGCTCAATTGTCTGCCAGACTTTTTCCTACAGTTCCGCGATTGATATTGGCAGTGTTATGTTGAGGTGCCACGGAATATATTCGCGCCAAGTCGGCAATTCCTTCTGGATTACGGGAAGGTTGGCGCAATGGTTGAACTTGGGCGGCAGCCTAGTGTTAATTCAACGGCTCAGCTATCTTTTGCTTTCAATTGATGCAAGACTGTGGCGCTTACTTTTGACGAGCGGAGGAGGTAGACGTGGCGAAAATACTCGGTCTGGGCGGACTGTTCTTCAAATCAGCCGATCCGGCTGCAACCAACGAATGGTATGGGCGCGTGCTCGGCATCAAGGTTGAGCCTTGGGGTGTCGTCTTCACCCCCGATGCCGCAGCGGCGCATCCTGGAGCAGCCACAGTGTTTGCGCCGTTCAAGGCGGACACGGGATATTTCGCGCCTTCGGACAAGGAATTCATGTTCAATCTTATGGTTGATGATCTTGACGGGCTGTTGGCGCGAGCGGCGGAACATGGCGTGAAACCGCTCGATACTATCCTCGAGGAAGTCAATGGCCGCTTTGCGCACATCATGGACCCGGAAGGCCGCAAGATCGAGTTGTGGGAGCCCAAACCGATGGAGGAAATGCCCGATGCGTAAATGGCTGTTTCGCATAGTGATATTGCTTGCGCTGCTGATCGGCGTTGGCTTGTTATTGTTCCGTACGCCCGACAGCGACGCGGCCGCCATGCAGGCCAAATATGGCGGTGCGCAGGCGCATTATGTCGAGACTGATCAGGCACGAATCCATTACCGCGATGTAGGACCGCGCGACGCATCGGTGCTGTTACTGGTCCACGGATCGAACAGCTCGCTGCAAACATGGGAGCAGACCGTCGATGCGCTGAAAGGCCAGTACCGGCTGATTTCGCTCGACCTGCCGGGGCATGGCATCACTGGTCCGAACAAGAGCCGTGATTATAGCGCAAAGGCGATGATTGGCGCTGCCACCGCTGTGCTCGACGATGCCAAGGTCGAAAAAGCGGTTTGGGTTGGCAACAGCATGGGCGGCTGGGTTGCTTGGCGCGCCGCGCTGGATGTGCCCGCACGGGTGAGCGGACTGGTGCTCGTTGATGCCTCGGGCGCAGTCGCCGAACCTCCAGTGAAACTCTATCTCGGCGCGCGGCTGACGCAAAGTTGGTTGGGGCGGCAATTGCTGCCGATCCTGACGCCGCGTTCGGTAGTCCAGTCTTCGCTAGAGCAGAATTATGCCGATCCCAAACGGCTGAGCGAGGCATTGGTCACGCGCTATTGGGATTTGGCCCGCTATCCGGGCAACCGGCAGGCAACAGCAGATCGTGCGATTGCTGATCGGGAAACCGCGAAATGGAATGATATCGGCAAGCTGTCAGCACCGACGCTGATTATCTGGGGCAAGCAGGACAGGACGATTCCCTGGCAGCATGGCAAGGCATTTGAGCGCGCGATTGCCGGTTCAAAAATGCACGTCATCGCCGATGCCGGACATCTGCCGATGGAGGAAGCCCCCAAGCAATTTGTCGGCCTGTTGCAGCCATGGCTAGCAAGTCAAACAGGGCCTAACGCTTCCGCACAAACTCCGCGCGCAATACCAGTCCCTTGATGCCTTCATAGCGGCAGTCGATTTCCTGCGCATCACCGGTCAGCCGGATCGACTTGATCAGCGTGCCTTGCTTCAGCGTCTGGCCCGCGCCCTTGACGGTCAGGTCCTTGATCAAGGTAACCTGATCGCCATCCTGCAGGATATTGCCGACCGCATCGCGGACCTCGACATTGCTGGCTGCCGCCTGCTTTGCCGCGAGTTCAGAGGCAGGCAGCCATTCGCCGCTTTCCTCGTCATAGACATAGTCTTCGTCATCTTGTGCCATGTGCGGCCTCTCTACCTTGCAGCGCCAAAGGTCAATCGCCGATTTTCAATGGACGCGTTAGCCGGAAGGGGAGGTTAGGCGAGGCAATTCTCGATTCATTGCCATTGACGTGGATGAGGGCCATTTAGCCAACCCTCGGTGAACTGCCAAATGCGTTACTAGCGGCAATGTGTTGCCGGGCGAAACCGTCTCGCAGCGATTCCCAGCTCATGAACATGCAAGCAGATTAGAAATGCAAACCGGGTCTGCGATGTTCGCAGACCCGGAAGGTTCCGCCGGGTGTGTGGGCAGCGGAAATAGGGTTCAGCGACGCTTGCGGTCGTGCTTTTGCCGACGGATATTGTGGCTCGCGCGGTCCTGCATATTCTCGATACGAACGCGTTCGGCCTTGGTCATTCCTGGGCCATCGGCACGGCTGCGTGCTTCATAAGCGGCGATATGCGCCTGTTGTTTGGCAAGCCCCTTTGCTTCGCGCTCGGTCAGGCTGCCATTTTCGACGCCGTTGACGATACGCACCGATTGGCGATCCTGCCTTTGGTTGACCCGCGCTTCGACGGGAAGCGTGCAGGCAAGTGATGCGATCGCGGCGATCATCAGGGCAGATGTTTTTCCATACAGCATTTCGGGTCTCCTTTTTGAAAGGTGGAGCAGCCACCTGTTCACTCAACGAATGGTTCTGGAAAAACCTTCGCTCAGATTTTCGATTTTGTGCAGATGCTGCGCACAGTGGGCCTGCGTTTGCGATTCTGCGAGCTTGTGGTTAACCCGAATTTTACCATTGGAGTGGCAGTATCAGCGGAATATTTCACAGGATTTGGTCACGTGTTACCAATGGGGCGAGGATTGAGGGCGGTTATGACCGCGTTGCGCACGATGCGTGCCGCACTCAATATGCCTGTGCCCTATGCCATTCGGCAAAAACTTGTTCTTGAACAATTTGACCGTGTTGGTGCGCTGATCCCGGTTTTATATCTGACTGTCGCTGTCATGGCTATCGGGGCAGGTGTTGCCGCGCAGGGCGATTTCCCTCTCGTCTACAAGTCTGTTTTGCCGACTTTACTCGTAGGCACCGCAGTAGTCCGCTATTTGCAATGGCGCAGTCGTTCCAAACGGAAAACGACTTTTGAACAGGCGCGTCGATATTTGCGTGGTGTCACTATAATGGCGATCACGATCAGCGTGTTTGCGAGCCTTTGGGCGGTGTCGGCCTATTATCAAACCCATGAAACACGGCGCGTGCTCGCCGGCCTCTTCATGACCCTCTCATCCTTTGCCGTCGCGTCCTGTTTGGCAAGCCATCCGCGTGCGGCAAATGCCACCGTTGTCATTGGCTCAACGCCTGTCTCTATCGCCATGCTTACGTCCCAAGATCTGGGAATACAGGCGGCAGGCATGTGCATAGTGGTTGTCTCATTTCTGCAAATTCATCTGGTGATTTCCAAATATAACGAGATGGTTCGGGCTCTCACCTACCAGCACGAAATGCAATATCTCGCCAATACCGATCCGCTGACCGATCTGGTGAACCGGCGCGTATTCGCGGCGCGACTGGAAGAGGCTGTTCAAAGCGAAGATGACAGACCCTTTGCCATTGCGATGCTCGATCTTGATGGCTTCAAACCGGCAAATGATCGCTATGGCCATGCGGTGGGCGACGAGATCCTTGTCGAGATCGCGCATCGGCTCAAGGCGCTGTGTCGTAATGCGCAATGCGTCGCCCGGTTGGGTGGTGACGAGTTTGCCGTTCTGTTCCCGCGTGGCTTTGATGTTGAACTGGTTGACGACCATGTGCAGGCAATCCGTGCAATACTGGCTTTGCCTTACGCCGTTTCCCGCAAGGTTAAGGGCATTACTGCCAGTGTCGGTGTTGCCTTCCATCCCCAGTCCGGCGGAACGGTATCCGACCTAATGCATGTGGCTGACCAATGCCTCTATGCAGAAAAGACACTGCGTAAATCCCAACGATCGGTCTCGTCAGTTCGATAAGTTTTCTTTAGACTTGTTTCGTTTTCCCTCTTGAGTATCCTTGGCCGATAGGGGCCGCCAGAGGGATTTCCATGCCTGACGAAGACAAACACCCATTACCGACGGGGTATCAACTTTCAGCGCTCGATCCTGTGTATCGGGAGACGCCTTGGGTTCCGCTTGACCGGCTGCGGAGCGAAGATCCGGTCCATCATGACCAGCAATTGGGACGCTATTTCCTGACCCGCGGGCAGGAAGTCACTGAACTGATCAAAAATCGTGATCTTAACGCCGATCCGCGCAAGGCGAATGAGGGCAGTTTCTCTCGCACATTATATGGAGCAAACAGCAAAGAGCTGTCGATCCTGATGCTCGACGATCCCGAGCATAAACGGCAGCGAACTTTGGTGCAAAAGGCCTTCAACAAGCGTTCGGTCGATGCCTTGTTACCCAGGATAGAGGAAATCGCAAACCGGCTGGCAGACGACATAGCCGCGCAGGATGGCGAGTTTGATTTCGTCGCAACTTTTGGCTCACCCCTACCGACGACGGTTATGGCCGAACTGCTCGGGATCAATCCCGACGACCGCAAGGATTTCCGTCGTTGGTCGCTGGGTTGTATGCTGGCACTTAATCCTTTCCGTACGCCCGAACAAACGGCGCTATACGAAGAATCGACGACGGTGCTGGCCGCCTATCTGGCGCGCGAGGTCGATATCCGACGCAGCAAGCCATCCGACGATCTGATCACACGGTTGGCGCAGGCAGAAGAGGAAGGCGACAGCCTGACAACGCAGGATATTGTGCTGTTGATCCGGCTGCTGCTGATCGCAGGCAATTCGACGACAACCGATATGCTGACGGCAGGTGTGGCACAGCTTTTGAAAAACCCTGACCAGCTTGCGAAATTCAGGGCGCGTCCTGATTTGCATGACAATGCCATGGACGAAATATTGCGCGTCGAGCCGCCAGTGTCGCAGGTGTTGCGCAGCGCGCATGAAGATATGCAAGTCCATGACAAACAAATAAAAAAAGGCGACACCATTCACATGTCGCTATTCGGCGTGCATTTTGATCCCGAAATGAATCCGGATCCGCTAAGCTTTGATATCGAACGCAAGAATGTGCAGCATTTCGCCTTTGGCGGCGGTGCGCACTATTGTCTGGGGGCAGGGTTGGGCAAAGCGCAAGCAAAGATTGCGCTGCCAATGCTATTCAATCGCTTTCCCGATCTGGCCTTCGCTCCCGGCCGCGAGGTCAAGCACAAGGTTGCCCCGGCTTTTAACGGCTATAGCGAGCTTTGGCTGGTCAAGTAGCGCTCAGCCGACCTTAGGCGGCCAGGGAATGAAGCCCGAAGTTCGCTCGACGTATTCGGCATAGCCGGGCCGGCTTTTTGCCAACCCGCGTTCGAGCAAGGGTTTGCCCGACCATTTGGTCAAGGTGAAGGTCAGGAACAGAGGTCCAATGACGCTCACCCAGCCAGCCGGGCCGGTTTCTGCCGCCACAAGCCAGATACCCCACCAGGTGCAGGCATCTCCGAAATAATTGGGGTGACGGGTATAGCGCCACAGGCCAGTGTCGAGCACTTTACCCTTGTTCGCCGGGTCGGCGCGGAACGCCTTCAGCTGTGCATCGCCGACAGTTTCAAACAAGATACCGATAAGCGCAATGACGATCCCACCCCAAGCGACCGGCCCCATCACGGTGCGCCCGCCTTCGCTCGCCCAGATGCCGATTTGGGCCGGCAGGCTGGTGATGAAAAGCAGCGGTGCCTGTGTCAGAAAAACCAGCAGCAACGCCGTCTTGGCCCAACTCCAGTTCTTGTTCTGCATGGCGTGGCCGATAATCTTGGCATAGCGCGGATCTTCGCCATGCGCGCGCCAGCGGCTGTAGAGATGAAAGGCCAGCCGCAATCCCCATATCGAAGTGAGAGCCAGCAAGACATCGGCCCGTCGTCCCTGACCATCGATCTGCAGCCAGCTCACCCAGGCCAAGACCACCATGCCGAATGCCCAGAAGGCATCGATGAACGAGACGTCGCGAATGCGGACGGCATAGGCCCACAGCAGCAGGATAAATGCAATCA
>Ga0209812_10001220_pt1 | contig 18844 bp, 15 predicted proteins | sample JI71714BDNA_FD_187502 | JGI IMG/M metagenome (GOLD analysis project Ga0209812, IMG submission 187502) | Wastewater effluent complex algal communities from Wisconsin, to seasonally profile nutrient transformation and Carbon sequestration -... | ecosystem: Engineered > WWTP > Effluent > Algae...
TGCCTAAAATACCTGTAGATTATATTTTTGATGTTGACGATGACATTTTAGCAGGTATGTTACCATTTGCTAAACGTATTGCACATGCTATGGAAAAAGTAATTCCGTGCGAGCGAATCGGCGTTTCTGTAATTGGATTGGAAGTTCCTCATGCACATATTCATTTAATTCCTTTACGCACTATGGACGACATCAATTTTAGTCGACCAAAACTCAAAATGTCTAATTCGGAATTAGCTGAAATAGCTGCGAAAATTGTCAGCCACCTCCAATAAATTACTTCACTTTACCCGGATTTGCCTGGATAAAATCATTCCAGTTTTTAAATTGTTTTCCGGTTACGGCTATTTTTTTGGAAGCATTAATATGACAAACTGCTACTGCTAAAGCATCAGTTTCATCAAAATATTTTGGCAATGCTGTCAGTTGTAAAGTAGATTGTAACATTTTAGCAACCTGCTCTTTACTGGCATTTCCTCTGCCGGTTATACTCTGTTTTATTCTTCGGGGACTGTATTCAATTACTTCTAAATTATTACTTGCTCCTGCTACAATAGCAGCGCCCTGGGCACGTCCAAGCTTAAGCATTGATTGTACATTTTTACCAAAAAAGGGTGCTTCAATAGCCATTGCCGTTGGTTGGTATTCTTTGATTAAAGCACATAATCGCGTATAAATAATACCTAACCGAATAAAATGATCATCAGTTTTTTTTAACTGAATTACTCCGTTAATCAATATTTTGATAGTATTTTTATCCGAAGATATAATACTGTAACCCAATATATTCGTTCCAGGGTCAACACCCATTATAATTTGTTGCTTAGAATTAACCGACATTTTTTTACCAATTGAAAAGCCGAAATAACAAAACGATATTCTGGTCTGTTGCCATAAAAGTAACGGTTTTTCTATTATTACTTTTTGCGCTTTATAAACAATTGTACCTGAATAAAGAGGCGCAAACCATACCTGATAAATTACTTAATGTTGGTGCGGCTGAATTGATAGGTTATGTTTTGCTTCTTACCTTACTCATGTTATTAAACTGGGGTATCGAAGCTTACAAATGGCAACAACTGGTTATTAAAATTACCCCTATCCGTTTTTTTAGAACTTTTAAGGCAGTATGGACCGGTGTTACATTAGGATTATTTACACCAAACAGAGTAGGTGAATTTGGCGGGAGAATTTTATACGTTCCGCGGAAGTTTAGAATAAAAGCTGTAATCGTATCGCTAATAGGTAGCTTCAGCCAAAACCTGGCTACTATCATAATTGGTATCATTGGATTAATTATCTATCTCCACCAGGTTGAACAAATTACCCTTTCTGTAACCTTTGCTGTTGGTTTGGTGAGCGCAATTGCCATTACATTGCTGTTACTGGCCTATTATAATCTGGATGTAGTAGTGCAGCTGTTTAAACGCAGCAAGTATCTGAAACGCATTTATCCCTACACGGCTATTCTAGCAGAATATCATTCCCGCGACTTAACAAAGCTACTCCTGCTTGCATTTTGGCGGTATTCGGTATATACGGCACAGTATTTGATTTTCTTAAAAATGTTTGGTGCAGAGATAAATATTGTGAGTGGGATTTCAGCTATAGGCGTTATTTATCTGGCTCAAACAGTAATACCAAGTTTTGCAGTTGTAGAACTGTTGACACGTTTGCCGGTGGCCACATTAATTTTTTCGAAATATGGCATTCCAATTGGAACATCGCTGGCAGCAACAACAAGTATCTGGATACTGAATTTGATATTACCGGCAATTTTGGGATATATATTTATTATTAGATATAATTTTTTTAAAAACAGACAATCATGATAAAACCATTGTTAATTACGTCGCTATCATTTGGTACGTTATTATCCGGAAATGTAGAAGAAACTATGCCTTCGCGAATAATGCCGGCAAGTGAAACCTGCGAAATTCCTCATATGGCTTTTCAGGCAGGTGAATCGTTAACTTATAAAGTTTATTATAACTGGGGCACTGTTTGGTTAAGTGGCGGTGAAGTATATTTTAAACTTACTAAAGAAGATTATAAAGGAAAACCTGTTTTGCACGCTTCCGGTGAAGCAGTAAGTTATAAATCGTTCGACTGGTTATTCAAAGTGCGTGATAAAGTAGATACCTATATGAACGAAGAAACATTGCAGTCATATAAATTTAGCCGTGATGTATATGAAGGTGGTTATACCTTCTATCGATCATACGATTGGGACAGAGAAAAAAATATTATTTATTCATATCAGGATAACAGAAAAGGTAAAAAAACTTCCAAAACAATTACCGATGTTGATCCATGTGGGGTAGATTTAATGTCAACTTTTTATTGGATGCGTACGCTTGATATTGCCAGTGCAAAAAAAGGAGATAAAATTCCGGTTAAAATGGCAATTGATGATAAAGAATATGATATGTATGTGCGTTATGAAGGTAAAGAAGTGTATGAAACTAAATTGGGTAAATTTAATTGTATCAAATTAAAACCATTGTTACAGGAAGGCGAAATATTTAAAGAAGGTGAGGGGATGACACTTTGGTTAACTGATGACGATAACCGCATTCCGGTGCGCATCGAATCTGAATTAAGAGTTGGAAGAATAACCTGTGACCTAAAAGCATACGGAGGAAATAAATATCCGTTTACTTCTAAAGTGAATTAAGTTCTGTCGTGATTATATGTAAAGGTTTATCAGCAATGGTGAACCTTTTTTTATTGGTAACTTAATAAAGTGCCTTTTGAAGTTATTTGTAATTGAACTTTTCTTCCAAACACCATTGCGCGATTATCGTCAATATGCCCTGCCGGAAATCCATAACATACTGGTATATTATAAGGCTGAACATGAGTTGCAATAATTTCTTCCGCACTTGTTCCGAATTTTACTTTGTTGTCTTTCATGTCTGTCATGCCACCAACAATAATGGCTTTAACTGCATCTAATTTTCCTGCAAGTTTGAGACTAATCATCATGCGGTCGATATGATAAAGGTATTCATCAATATCTTCAATAAATAAAATTTTATGCGCCGTTGAAAATCCGAAACGAGTGCCTAATAATGAATATAAAATAGATAAGTTACCTCCAATTAATATTCCTTCCGCTGTGCCAAAATTATTTAATGGATGAGGTTCAGTCTGAATATTTAATGCATTACCAAATAATGCATTTTCTAATGTTTGTTTCGCCAGCATACTATTTCTGGAAAATGAAAATGGCATGGTGGAATGAATAGTCGGCAATCCTAATTTATCGTTGATATGTGCATGTAAAACAGTGATGTCAGAATAACCACAAATAAATTTAGGATTAGCCATAAATCCGGTAAAATCGATGCGGTCAATAATGCGAATCGTACCATAGCCACCACGTGCACAAATAATGGCTTTAATTTCAGGGTCATCTAAAAATGCTTGCAGGTTTTCAGCCCTCAAACTATCTTCGCCGGCAAACTGATTAAATTTTGCACCAATCGATTTTCCGTAAACAGGAATCAGGCCCCAGCTGCGCAGTAATTCGTTTGCTTCTTCTAGTTCTTGTTCTTCAATCCAACGCGCTGTTGAAAGCACGCCAACTTTATCTCCTTTATGTAATGCCATACGATTGAGCATATTATCCTTATTTTTGCGCATAAAATTGAGAAAAACTTGCAAGTACCTGAAAGATATTTAATAACATCTGCCCTTCCTTATGCTAACGGCCCTTTGCATGTTGGGCATATAGCCGGCGCATATTTACCTGCCGACATCTATGTGCGTTATTTGCGTAAACAAAAGCGCGACGTATTGTTTATTTGCGGGAGCGATGAGCATGGTGCAGCAATTACAATTCAAGCGAAAAAAGAAAATACCACTCCTCAGGCAATTATCGATAAATATCATAAGGTTATTGAGACTGCTTTTAAAGGTTTGGGAATTAGTTTTGATATTTACCACCGAACTTCATCTCCCATTCACCATGAAACATCACAGGAGTTTTTTTTGAAACTCTATAACAATCAAGTGTTTGAAGAGAAGGAAAGCGAACAGTATTACGACGAAGCCTACAATCAATTTTTAGCGGACAGGTATATTATGGGAACCTGCCCGGTATGTGCAAACCCTAATGCTTACGGTGATCAATGTGAAAAGTGTGGGACCTCCTTATCGCCTAATGATTTGATTAATCCGGTTTCAACTTTAAGTAACCAGCCACCGATTAAAAAAGCGACCAAACATTGGTATCTGCCATTAAATAAATTTCAAAATTGGCTAAACGACTGGATTATCAAAGGCGAAGGTCAAACTGAAGAATGGAAAAAAAATGTGCTTGGCCAATGTGCAAGCTGGATTAATAACGGTCTTCATCCACGTGCTATAACCCGCGATTTGGATTGGGGAGTAAAAGTGCCTCTTGCCGGCGCTGAAGGGAAAGTGCTCTATGTATGGCTGGATGCACCTATTGGTTATATCAGCGCTACTAAGCAATGGTCGCTCAATACCGGTAAAGACTGGGAGCCTTACTGGAAGTTGAATACCAGCAAACTCGTACATTTTATCGGAAAGGACAATATTGTTTTTCATTGCCTCATTTTCCCATGTATTTTAAAAAGCCATGGCGACTATATTCTGCCTACCAATATTCCGGCTAATGAGTTTATGAATATGGAGGGCGATAAAATGTCTACTTCCCGCAATTGGAGTGTTCAATTGCATACCTATTTAGAGGAGTTCCCGGGCAAGGAGGATGTGATGCGTTATGTATTATGCGCTAATATGCCGGAAACTAAGGATAGTGAATTTACCTGGAAGGATTTTCAAGCCAGAAATAACAATGAGTTGGTAGCGATTTTGGGAAATTACGCCAACCGGGTTATGGTGCTTACGGCTAAATACAACGATGGTAAGGTTCCTGAACTCAACGAAGCACTGCTTAGTGAGCCTTATGTGGTGGCTTATCAGGCACAAATCAAGTCCTTGATAGAAGAAGTTTATTGCCCTGCTATCGAAAACTATCGATTTAGAGATGCACTATCAGCTATGTTGGACATTGTGCGTTTAGGCAATAAGCTGCTTACCGATTATGAACCTTGGAAGCTTATCAAAACAGATGAAGCTAAAACCCTTGGTATACTTAGGTTATGTCTGGAGAGTTTGGTTGATATAGCGATAGTCTGCGAACCATTTTTACCTTTTTCAGCAAATAAAATCCTGGGCTATTTCAACCTGAGTGACCCGGGTTTCAACTATTTAAACATAAAACTTTCAACCGGTGCAGCTTTAGGTGCTCCGTTTTATTTATTCGAAAAGGTTGAGGATGAGGTAATTGCAAAAAAATTAGCGGAATTGGAAGAAATCAGAAAATCGAGAATGGAAAAGGAACAAAGTATTGATAATCAGCAAGTTGAGAAGGTAAATCCATTAAAACCAACTATTGCATTCGAAGACTTCTCAAAATTGGATATACGTACGGGTAAAATTACCGCTGCTGAAAAAATACAAGGAGCCGACAAACTACTAAAACTCCATGTAGACTTAGGTTTTGAACAAAGGGTAATTGTTTCGGGTATAGCCTTACATTTTACACCTGAGCAACTTATTGGTCAGCAGGTCGCTGTTCTTGTAAACCTGGCTCCACGTAAGATGCGTGGTGTTGAAAGTAATGGTATGATTTTGATGGCAGAAGACGCTCAAGGCAAATTACATTTTGTTCAAACCCCTGACAGCACTGAGTCGGGCATGCCAATTAGTTAAACATATTAAATATTTTTCATAAGCAACTAGGTTGTCTTTTGCTTCGTCTAACGGTGGTTGTCTGTCACAAAACAAGCTTGTAAAAATGCAAAATTGTTTTTGTCAGATAGCATTAGATTGCTTTATTAATCCTATCTTTGCACGAAATTTTAAAAAAGTTATGAAGAACCTTTCTTCGTTGTTATTGATTGTTTTCACGCTTAGCGTGGCTGTAAGTTTACAAGCACAAACTCCTCCGGTTGTTCCACCGGTTTCATCAGGTACATTAGAATCGCTTGGATTTGATACTGAAGAAATTGATGCCATTATGGGCACCACAGGAACTTCAACGGCGGTAGATGCAGCCAGTCAAATACAAGACGCACAGCAAACTGCTGTTCAGAATGCGATGAACCAAGAGGCTACACTTGCTCCTAATACATCTTCAATCCCACCAGCAGTTGTTGCAGAAGTAATTGCAGAAGCAACTGACGGCGGTTCAGCTCCTGCAGCGTCTTTAATCTGGGGACATGATTTCTTTAGAACAGGTGCGGTTGACTTATTTGACAAAGTACCTAATCAAAAAGTGAGCGATAATTATATTATTGGTGAAGGTGATCAACTTACTGTAGCTATTTGGGGATATGCCTATTATAATTACAACTTTACAGTAAACGATGAAGGTTATATTACCACTGTAGAAGTAGGTCGTATCTATTTAAAGGGTTTAACCTTCAGTGCTGCAAAACAATTATTACGTCAACGTTTTGCTTCAGCATTTGATTTAACCAACTCGAAATTTGATGTGAGTTTAACGTATTCAAAAAGCATCAAAGTAAATATTGTTGGTGAAGTAATGAATCCGGGCTCTTATAATATTTCATCTTTAAACACAGCTTTTAATGCACTTGTTGCAGCAGGTGGTGTTACTGAAATAGGTTCCGTGCGTAACATTCAAGTAAAACGTAATGGTAAAGTAATAAAAACATTAGATGTTTATCAGTTTTTAATGAATCCAGGCGCTACAGACGATACTTACCTCGAGGCAAATGATTATATCATTGTAAACGGCGTTGGTCGTATTGTGGAAATGCAAGGTGAAGTAAATCGCCCATTTAAATATGAATTAATAAAAGGTGAAAACCTGAATGAAGTAATTGCTTATGCAGGTGGTCTTCGTTCTACAGCATACAAACGCAACGTAACTATTTTCCGATATTTTGAAAATGAAAATATCGTTATGGATATTAATCTCGATAGTCTTGAACGCGAGCGCATTAATTATCCGTTATTAGATGGTGATAAAATCGTTTTTGCCCGTATTCCGGAGGTTATCGAAAACATTGTTACCATCCAAGGTTCATGTCGTTTCCCTGGTAATTATCAGTTAACAGGTGGCATGCGCATTTCTGATTTGATTATCAAAGCCAAAGGTTTAAACTACGAAGCCTATACCGACCGTGCCTATTTAATTAGAAAGGATGCTAAACTTAACGATGTTTATGTGCCGTTTGATTTAGCAGAGGTTATGGAAAATCCTAATTCTCCATTCAATTTTGAGCTTAATCGTTTTGATGTAATTGATATCTTTTCTAAACAAGAATTTAAAGAAACATTTAATGTTGCTATCAACGGTGCAGTGAAAGTTCCCGGAACTTTTCCTTACTATGAAAAAATGACATTAAAAGATTTATTATACTATTCAGGTGGATTAAAAGTTGAAGCTGCAAACAGCAAAATTGAAATTTCACGTATTGTGAATTTTAATGAAGCTAATAATAACAATGAACCTACGAGAGTAATTGTGCAGTCTGTTGCAGTTAGCAAAGAACTTGAAATTGAAGACGCGGCTAACACATTCCAACTCCAACCATACGATCAGGTTTTTGTGCGTAATACGCCAGAATTTGAATATCAAAAAAACATTACCATTTTAGGTGAAGTAAAATATCCTGGTGTTTATACATTAACATCAAGAACTGAAACTTTAGCTGATATCGTTGAACGCGCAGGTGGTTTAACGCAATGGGCTTACGCCGAAGGTGCAACGATGAACCGTCAGGATGTTTCATCCACATTAGTTTTCTTGAAAAAAGCTATGGAAGATCCTTCCTCTAAATTTAACTATGTAATGCGTGAAGGTGATGTGCTTACTGTTCCTAAAGCTGGGGACTTAGTTGCATTAAAGGGAGAAATTAAATATCCATTTGTTGGTGATCCTGGAACTGTTGTTGTTCCTTTTGAAAAAGGAAGAAGTGCACGTCATTTTATCAGAAAATATGGTAAAAACTTTGATGATGATGCCAAACGCAGTGAAACATATATCGTTGAACCAAACGGATATGTTCGTCGTACACATAATTTCTTATTTATCCATTTTTATCCAAGAGTAAAAGTGAAAGGTTGCCAGATTGTTGTTCCACAGAAACCGGAGGAAAAACCTGAACAGGAAGCACCAGAGGCACCAAAAGAACCATTTGATTGGAATACTTTTGCTACCACACTTAGCGCAGGTATCCTCAGCTTTGCTACAATCTTTGTATTGTTACAACGAGGTAATTAATCTATTAAGTTAAAAGGCAGCAGAAAATAAAATTATGCAATACGATCGTCCATATAATGATGAAATAAATATTGGTGATCTCTTTACCAAATTTGGAGAGTATAGAAGGTATGTATTAAAAAAATGGTGGGTAGTGCTAATATTTGCAATCCTCCTCGCTTTTTTACTACGGTTTTATGCTGTTTGGAAAAAAGAGCAATATATTTCTCATGCCGATTTTGCGGTAAAGGGAACTGAAGGATCCTCTACATCTTCATTAGCATCATTAGCTAGTTCATTTGGTATTGGTATCACAACAGGTACTGAGTTTACTAATGAGTTGTTTTTAGGTATTTTGCAGTCAAGGTCTGTAGTAAAAGAAGCGTTGATGCAAAAACGCACCATGTCCGTTAAAAAAGGTGTTGCTCCTCGTGAAGATTACTTGGCGAATTTTTACACCGAGATGTACCCTAAATGGACAAAGAAGAAAAAATTAAAAAATTTCACATTAGAACATGGTTCTCTTGACTCAATAACTGTCTATGAAGATAGCTGTCTGACCATTATTTATGATGAGTTAGTAGAAAAAGACCTTACCGTTGAGTTTAGTGATGATGCCGGTATGAATCAAATGGAATTCGCATCACTGAGCCGTGATTTTTCATTCCACTTTGCCGACTACATTACCTACGCCAGTTCTGATTATTATATAAACGCACAAGTACAAAATGAGCAGAAAACAGTAGCATTGATGGAATCCAAAGCTGATTCTCTGAGAGGTTTGCTAGAATCTAAAGAAGAACAATTGGCAAGAATTCAGGATGGTTCCAGTTTCCAGGTGAAGTTTGCCGGCTATGTTTCTCAAAACAGATTATTACGCGAAATAGGATTAATCACAACTGAATATTCAACTACTTTCGCTCAGTTGCAATTAGCTCGTTTCGACTTACAAAATAAAACACCATTGGTTGATATTATCGATCAGCCTAAATATTCAACCATTAAGGAAAAAGAACAAACAACTATGTTCATGATTATTGGTTTGATATTAGGTGTCATTTTCTCGTCAATCGGATTGAGTGTGCGTAAATACATTCGCGATAGCGTTGAAGAATCTAAACAAAAGCAATTAGTTATTGAAAAATATAATAAGGAAAAAGATAGTCAGTCATTAATTGATACTGACAGCAATAAAATCTAATTTTCTGTTTTAACGATTACAACCAATAGGGATGATATTCAATTCATTACACTTTTTAATTTTTTTACCGGTTGTAATTTTCCTTTATTATTCGCTGCCGTATAAATGGCGCTGGTTATTATTATTGTTTGCCAGTTACTATTTTTATATGTGTTGGAAAGCTGAATATGCTTTCCTTATCGTTTTTTCTACTACAGTAGATTATTATACTGCTAATAAAATGTCGCGGCTTAGCGACAGGAAAAGCAGGCTGCCCTATTTGATGATTAGTTTGATTTCAAATCTGGGTCTCTTATTTTCATTTAAATATTTCAATTTCTTCAACGATTCGGCACGTGCCGTTTTTGAGCAGTTTGATATTTTTTATAATGTCCCTGAATTTAATTTGTTTTTACCGGTAGGTATTTCATTCTATACATTTCAAGCACTTAGTTATAGTATAGATGTTTATCGGGGCGATTTTAAAGCTGAGAAAAATTTTGGCTACTTCGCTCTATTTATATCGTATTGGCCTCAGTTAGTTGCCGGACCAATCGAACGACCGGGTGATTTGCAACCACAGTTAAAACAAAATTTTGATTTCGATTACGATAGAGTTAAACAAGGGTTAATCCGGATTTTATACGGCTTTTTCAAAAAGGTAGTTATTGCGGACAGGCTTGGATTATTTGTTCAACAGGTTTATGGTAATACAGATGGTCATGGCGGATGGGTAGACCCGTCGTATGAACATGGAGGTTTCGCTATTATTTTGGCAACTTGGATGTTTGCCATTCAGGTATATTGCGATTTTGGCGGTTATTGTGATATTGCAATTGGTAGTGCCAAAATTATGGGGCATAACCTTACCGACAACTTTAAAACACCTTATTTTTCAAAAACAATACGTGAATTCTGGGAGCGATGGCATATTACGCTTACGGTCTGGGTGCGCGATTACCTCTACATTCCTTTAGGAGGTAGCAGGGTTTCGTTTGGCAGGATGTTATTTAATAACTGGTTCACCTTAACTATTATGGGATTGTGGCATGGTGCCAACTGGACCTATGTCATGTTTGGTTTTATTCACGGCTTCTTTATAGTCATGAGCCGGATTTGGGACCGGTATTTTCCTAAACTCACATTACCACAATTATTGCCGGGTATGAAAGCATTTACCGGCGTATTTCTAGCATTTTGGATTTTTAACCTGACCTGTATTCCGGATATTTTCTTCCGTTCTAATACAGTGGGTGATGCTTGGGGAATTATTCAAAATATTTTTTCACCAGATACTACCAGTTATTTAATTCATAACAGTGCGGCTAAAGGTGCTGTGCCAAGTGTAATTGAGTTTTGGGTTAGCATTGCATGTGTTGCTTTATTATTGTTTACAGATTATAAATTATACACCAATAAGAGTGTAGGTATTGATAAATTTGTAGTAGCTAAACCATTTTATGCCCGTTGGAGCTTTTATGTGGTATTTTTAGTAATCGTTACCTTATTTGCCTATACTTCTAAATCGGTGTTCATTTATTTTGCGTTTTAAACTATGAAAAAACTCTTTTTAAGAATCGGCATTTTATTAGTGATTGTTTATGCAGTCTGCCAGCTAGCTATTTCTAGCATGCCGTTTTCATGGGGTAATACGAGGTTGAACACAAAATTTCAATCATATAAAGAAAATCATGAGCAGTACAATACCTTGTTAATTGGTGCGAGTACTACTTATCGTCATATTAATTCAACAACGTTTGACTCAATTGTAAATGCACAATACCCGGAATTGCAAATTAAATCCTACAATTTTGGTATTCCTGCAAACAGAACACCACAGTCGCTGCAAATGTTAGACGCATTACTCGATTACGACATGAGTAATATTAAACATGTTGTGATAGACATGTCGGAATTAACTAAAATGGGTGCCGACAACTTGCATAAAAAAGAAATGTTGTATTGGTACAACTGGGGTAATATAGGTGATGTAATGAAGGCCTCTTACGAATCAGAAAAAGGGGTAAATAAATTTGGCGTGCCAATGTTACATGCCTTTTCATTTGGAGAAAAATCGTTATTATTTGGCAATGGCCCAAGTGTTATCATGCAACACGCAGGTTTAAACATTGAACCACTTTCAGTTGGCCCTGATAACAATGGATTTTATTCCTTAGACCAGGAAATGCATGATGACCCGGAAGGTGATTTAGCTATTCGTTATAATGAATTACGCACACCTGATACTATTGCCTACAGAACAAAACGTTGTCAGGAATTAGTTGACCATTATAAAACGGCAACAAAAAACCCGAATAAAACGATAGAAGATAATTTAAAAGATGTAATTGAATACTGTGAAAAAAATGGCATCTCAGTTACCATCATGTTATCTCAGCGATTAGGCGAACGTTATGAATATTTAATTCCTTTATATAATCAGTTACCTGAAAAAAACAGAATTGGTTTTCAAGACCCAAGTGCATATCCGGCATTAAACGACCGTGATAACCTTTTTGACTTGGCTCACTTAAATGAAAACGGTTCAAAAGTATTTACACAAATTTTTGCGGGCGAATGGTTACAACGTCTGGAAATGCAAAACATTATCCAGCCAAAGCCAACTCCTGTAGTTGAACAAGATACTCTAAACCTGAATACAACTGCGGATGGAAGTGGCATATGATCTCCAAATTAAAAAAGAAATTTAATAAAAAGTTTAAGGACGAAGATTTTTCTGAAATCCTGAAAAAAGGCTCTGGCGCTTTCGGAATTAGTATCGTCGGTAGATTTATCGGTTACCTGTTATTAATGGTAATTGGTTGGATTTACGGTCAGGAAGCTATGGGCGTTTACACCGTAGGTTTAAGTATTTTAAGTATTGTGGGCATTTTTGGTCGTTTTGGTGTCGACATGGCATTATCACGATTTGTTGCACAGTATGGTTCAATTGGTCGCTGGGATTTAGTACAGCATACTTACCGTAAAGCACTAATAATTATTATACCACTCGGTATATTTTTATCAGCGGCTACCTATTTTATTTTACCATATTATACCGATAATTTATTTGACCCTGCAGATGCAGATTTTGATAGATATACTTTTTACATGCAGTTATTTGCAGCTTCCATTATTTTTTATGTATTGGGAGGTTTAAGTGAAGAGTGTATCAAGGGCCTGAAAAAAACAGCACAATATAATTGGATTGCCCATGTGGTTAATCAGTTAGTAGCTATTTTGTTTTTGTTGATTTTCGGATTGTTTTCTAAGGACCAGCTTTGGGTTAATTTATCCTATTGCCTGGGTATTTTTGTAGCCTTTTTAATTGCACAATTATATTGGTTGCATTATTTAAAAAACCCTGAAATTGCAGGAACTGAATTTAAAAGCAGAAAAGACAAAAAGGGAAAAAATAAAGCATTACAAGTTGAAGGTGCAAATAAAATAGTTGCCCCTGAAGAACCTATAACTACAGCTGAATTACTTAAGGTTTCAGCACCAATGATGTCTGCTAAATATCTTACCATGATTTATACGTGGTTAGATATTCTGATTTTGGCTTGGTATGCTGCAGAAACCAAAGTGGCTATTTATAGAGTGGCAACACGACTAACATCATTAGCTACTATTCCTTTAATTTCTATCAACTCAATTGCAGGTCCTAAGTTTGCAGAGGCATATGGCAAAAACGACCAAAAGCAATTGAAAAACAGCGTTAAACAATCTACGCGATTAGTATTTTGGTCTTGCATTCCAATTCTAGCTATATTCTTAATTTTTCCGAAATTCAGTATGTGGACTTTCGGTAAAGATTTTACAGGAACAGAAGCTGTTTTAGTGTTTGTTATCGTAACTTTAGGTCAGGCGGCAAACGTATTAACAGGCCCGGTTACAGTTTTACTAAATATGACCGGCAGGCAAAAAATTACTATGTATTATGCATTTGCCACTGTAATTATTGATGTGAGTTTAAACTTAATTTTAATTCCGCTTTATGGAATTATTGGTGCTGCAATCGCAACATCGGTAGCCAGAACGGTATTAAATTTTGGCTTGGCGTTTCAGATATATTATACAATGGGTATTGTTACCATCTATAACCCATTTTCTGATATTCGTGATATGCTTAAAAGAGGAAAGAAGAAGAAAAATAAATTGGACATAAATCAAAGCGACGAAAACGAATAATATGAACAGGTGGCCTAATTTTTTGATAGTAGGTACTGCACGTGCAGGAACAACATCGTTGCACGAGTTTCTCGGCGGGCATCCTGATATTTATATGCCATTGCAAAAAGAACCTTGTTTTTTCACTTTTTACAATGAACAACCCTCTTTCAAAGATTCTAAACACAGATATACTACAACAGTAGAAAGTTATTCGGAATTATTTGATGGCCATCAGGAAAAAATAATGGGTGAATCATCAACTCCTTATTTGTATTTCCATCAAAAATCAATTGAGCATATTAAACAATTAGTTGCTGACTACAGAAAAGTAAAAATACTCATTGTTTTACGCGACCCGGCAGAAAGGGCTTATTCGCAATACATGCACAACCGCCGCGATTTATTGGAAACAGCAACTTTTGAAACGGCTATTGCTGAGGAAAAAAAACGTATGGCAGAAAACTGGCATTTCGATTTTTTTTATGTAGATAAAGGATATTATTACGAACAAGTAAAAAGTTATTTGGATAATTTCGATAATGTAAAAATTGTATTTTACGATACGCTTGAAAAAAATCCGGATAAATTGTTGTCGGAAATTTATGAGTTTTTAGATGTGCCTCAGCAGGGCCAAAAAGAAATGGTAAAGCGCAACCAAAGTGGTGAAATGAAAGTGAAATGGTTTAAGCAGATAATTACCACGCGTAAAAACCCCATATTAAATTTTTTCAGAAAACTCATGAGCCGCGAAACCAAAAAGAAATTGCGCAATTGGGTTAAGGATAAATTGCTGAGATATAATCTCAAAAAAACAGAAATGAATCCTGAAACCAGGAAACAATTAATTGAATTATATAAAAACGATATTATTAAATTACAATCACTGGTGAACAAAGACCTCAGCGATTGGATGAGAATATAACTTTATGCAACAGAACTTTGTTTGTATTGGCGCTCAAAAAGCAGGAACTACTACGTTGGCAGAAATACTCAGCCAGCATAGCGATATCTGCATTCCGCCAATAAAAGAAACAAAGTATTTTTTATTTGATGCTGATTATCAAAAAGGGAAATCATTTTACGACAGCTATTTTACCAATTTTAATAATCAAAAAGCTGTTGGAGAATTCGATCCTGATTATTTGTTGTTTCCATTTACAGGTCAACGCATACTGGATACATTGGGAGCAGATGTGAAAATTATTGTGGTGTTGCGCAATCCTGCCGACAGGGCTTATTCGCATTATTTGATGACTAAACGCAAAGGTTTAGAACCATTAGATTTTATGGCAGCAATTAAAGAAGAGGCGAATAGAAAGTCAGATATTAAAACACAGAAAATTTTCGCTTATAAGGAACGCGGTATGTATGGCCAACAGCTGAAACAATTTTTAAATACGTTTAAGCCTGAAAATTTCCTGTTTCTCGTTTTTGAAGAGGATTTTTTAAAAAACCGCCAGGCTACTATAGCCAAGGTGCAGGAGTTTTTACAAGTTAAGGAGCAAAACCTGAACCTCGATGTACATAGCAATGAAGCGGGTGAAGCTAAAAACGAATCATTGAATGAATTAGTTAGAAAGCCTAACTTTGTTAAACGGGTTTTAAAGGTCATTTTGCCTTCTAAATCGTTTAGGAAAACGGTGCGTAAGATGTTTATCAAGCAAAATATGCAAAAAGTGAGTGCGCCAAAGCTGGAAAATGAACAACGCAGTCAGCTTATTGCAGATTATTATTTTGATGATATTAAATTAACAGAGCAATTAATTAACCGAGATTTATCGGTGTGGTATAAATAATATGAGTATATTATCACAGGAAAAAGGAATGTTTAAGGAACCAATGTCGGTGTTTGGTAAAACACTGATGCTGGTGGTGTTTATCCTTTTTACTACCCGATTGCTTACCAGAACACCTTTGGTTGATTTTTATACGCCCTTTGAAATTTTGTGGTATACCTTCATTATTACATTCACTTTTATTTATGCGTTTTATTTGTTTTTGGTACGTAAAACAGTGGATGAAATCCACTTTTATTATGTGCTAATTATCCTCATGCCCATTTGGGCCGGATTTTTTGCTGTATTAAGCGAAGGGCAGCCTTTTATGCAGGGTTTATCATCACAAAGGCACTGGTATGGTATATCAGGAATTTTTGTAATTATTTATATGCTCCAAACACGCTTTATTACCATCGGCGATTTGTTTAGAGCTATGAAATGGCTGGGTTGGGGCACCATGGTGTATTATTTATTGTGTTACATGTTTTTGGACCCGAAGCAATATTTGGATTACTCATTTGTAGGTTATAGTGATATTAAAGGTGGATACCGTTTTAAATTTGGTATCGACTTTATAGCGTTTTTATCTGTGTATTATACCGTTAAATATGTAAAACAACGCGACAGTTCAAGTTTGTTTTATTCAGGACTCAATTTATCCTATTTATTTTTCTTACATCAGGGACGTTCTGTAATGTTGTCGGTTGTTGCAACACTGGCGGTATTTTATATGTTTGAAGTTAACTGGCAAAGAGCATTGCGAATTTTTATAACCATTGGCGTTGTATTTATGTTTGTTATGGGTGTGTTATTCGCTATTATGCCGACCCGTGTTAATGATTATATTGTTCAATATACCAGTTTGGCAACAGTGGTTTTTACCGGTAATGCTTCCGGTGAAAGTTCCGTTGATGCCCGATTGGAGGAAATAGGTATTCTGTTAATTTACTTACAAGATTATTCCATTGGCTGGTGGGTAGGTGTTGGAAAATTAGGCGCAGAATCGCAAACTGTTGGTACAGAACACGACATCACAACAGTGCCACCCGGTGATATCGGCATATTAGGGTCAATTATGACTTATGGTATTATTGGGTCACTAATTATTTACATGCAATTTTTAATTGCATTTAGAAGTGGGAAGTTTATTAGACGATTCAAACATGAACCGTTTATGATAGCCTCCAAATATTTTTTAATATTTAGTTTTTTATCTTCGTTGGCAAAGGGATATTTGTTTATGCAACCCGGTTCAACGGCGATATTTATTATGGTTATTTACGCCTATAAATTATTAGAGGTGCAAATGGATAAACAGGGATTACCTGAAAATTTAGTTATTAAAAATTCATTTTAAAAAAATTAATTATACCATGCAATTAATTAGTGCAGATAAACGAATACTGGTAATTGGGTCTTTAAATGCCAATCCTGCCGATAGAGCAATAAGCAGAGATAATATTAGGAGTATGCAGGTAATTGATGAAAATCAGCAAATATTACCACTCAATTATTTTAACTCATGGGGCGAGTTGGGCATGAGCAGCTTATGCTGGCATGAAACAGACCCTTATACTATTTACCTGGCTTCCAGTAACGAATTGTTTAAGTTTTATTTGAAGGAAAACAGGTACGAAAAATTGGATATTCCCAATTTGACTGACATACATGAAATTACCATGATTGGCAATAAAGTATGGATTTCAAATACGAAACATGATGAAATTGTCAGCTATGATATTGAAGCCAATAAAATAGGAGAACGAATTAACCTCACGGACTTTAAATCAAATTCACCTGAAGAAGGCGAAGGTGATGAGGACGTAGAAGTTGTAGATAAATTTCATTGTAACTTGGTATTTGAAGGATATGAAGGCGACTTATATATTTTAGTGCATCATACTTCAGGTCGTCAGTTAATGAAAAGAATTGCACAAAAATTTATTAAAAGTCAGGGCAATGGCGGTGTAGTAAATATCATTAAAAGAAAACGACATCCACTCAATTTCAAAGCACCACACAGTGTTAGAAAAATTAATAATCAGTATTGGGTATTTGACAGCGGCCATTTCGAACTAAAAATATTCGATAAAAACTGGAATTACCTCCGTACCATGGATACAAAAGGTTTTGGTCGCGGTGGCGATTTAGATACTAACCGTAATATTTATTACGCCGGAGTGAGTGAAACAAGAAAACGTTATCTCGGTCTATTCCCAGGTGGTGAAGCAGTGCCTAATATGGTTCAGGTATTTGCCGTTGGAGAATACAAATTATTAGGTTCTATTAAAATTCCAAACATTGAACAAATTAACAATGTATATTGCATGCAAAAAGATGTAGTAGATTTATTGTTAAACTTTAAAGGTTAATGCAAGCCAATACTTCCATATTACCCAATTTTATAGTAGTCGGCGCAAATAAAGGTGGAACCACTTCTATTTACCATTACTTGCGTCAGCATCCTGAAGTGTATTTGTCCCCGGTAAAGGAACCGCATTATTTTTCAAAAGATATTGATGTAGATTTATTCAAACGCGAGTTTGCCCAAAATAAATTGCAGGATATTGAAAAATATGTGAATGGGGATATGAGTGAAGAATATCATGCAGCTTTTATCCGCGATGAAACCCAATACAGGAAGTTATTTAAAAACGTAAAAGGTGAAAAAGCAATTGGAGAGTTAAGTACTTCTTATTTGTATTCTACAGTTGCTGCAAGCGAAATAAAAAAGTTAGTCCCGAATTGCAAAATCATCATTTGTTTGCGCAACCCTATCGACAGGGCTTATTCACATTACCGCATGAACTTATGGACAGGTAATAGCAACGAATTTGATTTTCATAAAGCTTTACTTGACGATTTTAATCACGACCCGAAAGTGTGGGGCAATGCACATTTGTATACAGAAATAGGAATGTATTACCAACAGGTGAAACGCTACCTGGATGCATTTGGGGCAGAAAATGTAAAAATTATTTTCACTGAAGACATGAAAAAAAATGCTTCAGGGGTTATCAAAGAATTATATAATTTTATTGGTGTGGACAGCCGTTTTGTTGCCGATACTTCTAAACAATACAACGAAGTATATACACCAAAATACAAAAACCTGACCTGGTTTTTAAATAAGTCGGGAATTCGCCCATTGATGAAAAAGTTTTCACCAAGATTTATCAAAAATATAATTGTTAAAGCTTTATATAAAGGTAAATCAGACAAAGGTGAAATACCAGCTGCTGCAAAACAGTTTCTTAAAGAAAAACTACAAGCAGATGTAACGCAGTTAGGTGTATTGTTAAATAAAGATTTATCCAATTGGTTAAAATAAATTGCCATGAATCCTAAAGTTTGTATCGTTTTAGTAAATTATAAAACATGGCAGGATACGCTGGAATGTATGGAAAGTATATTGCGCAGCGATTATCGCAATTACCAGATTGT
>Ga0209812_10001221_pt1 | contig 18823 bp, 20 predicted proteins | sample JI71714BDNA_FD_187502 | JGI IMG/M metagenome (GOLD analysis project Ga0209812, IMG submission 187502) | Wastewater effluent complex algal communities from Wisconsin, to seasonally profile nutrient transformation and Carbon sequestration -... | ecosystem: Engineered > WWTP > Effluent > Algae...
AAAAAAAAAAAAAAAAAAAAAAAAAAAAAAAAAAAAAAAAAAAAAAAAAAAAAAAGGGAGCGAAACACACGTGCCAAAGTCCTGCTGAAAAGAGCACCTTCAAACCAAACTTAAACTCAACCCCAACCCGAACCCCAGCCCGCGCCCGAATCGCAGCCTGAGACAACCGCCGAACCGCCGCCAGCCGCGCCGCCCAGCGCCTCTACCATCGCCCGGGAACTGGTGACGGGCTATCAGGCCGCCATCGCTGAACGCAGCAAGGGCCCGATCCGCGAATGGCTGGCCCAGAACAACAGCATCACGCTCGACATTGGCGAGGACGGCCAGTTGACCCCCAGCGATAGTGGCCAGATCGCAGCCATCACCGTCGATCAGCGCCATGCCATCCTGCTGCCCACGGCTGGATTCGTGGTCGATTTCGCAACCCGCTTCGCCGGAAGCCAGATCAGCATGCGACAGGTGATGCGCGGCTGCTTTGACGCGGTCGTCGACAATAGCGGCGAGATGCGATTGCAGGCGCCCGCGATTGCCAGCCGCGATGGTGACCGCTGGACGCTCGAAAAGCCCGGTCGCCTGTCAGGCTTTACCGACGCCAGTTAGCGCGGCCTGCTCCGGGCCGGGGCGGCATTCCGGCGCAGGCTCAATCCGGGCGAAGCCGGGGATAGCGCCACGCCAGATGCCAACCGAGCCTGGCGTCGAGCTCGCGCTGATCGGCGGCGCATTGATCGAGCCGCGTCACCGCGCATTGGCCATCGCGATTGACAATTCTCAGCAGGGCAACGGTGCTCATCCCGTCCGCCGGCGTGTCGATACAGAACTCGCTGGTCGGAAGTGACGGGCCGGAGAGATTGACCCACGTCTCGCTGCCGGCCCAAGTGGCAGAACCCTGCGTAATGAAAGCGTAAAGATCGATCTGGGCATAGGCGGCCAGCCCCTCCAGATTGAAGCTGAGGCTTTCCTGGCCAGCATTCTCGTCAGCCAGATTGCCGGGCGTCACCAGCAGCCAAGGCGCAGCCTCCAATCGTCCGCGCCAATCGCCTGACTGGACTGCGGAGCGCGTGCCATCCGGCGCGATGCAGGCCGCGCCCAAGGACAGGCCCAGCGGCCGGATGCGACCATCCGTGCCGCCAATCGTGGAGCGCCAGTCGAGCGTGACCGTCAGCCGTCCGCCGTGCCCTGCACCGATCAGCGTATCTTTCCGGTCGAAAGGCTGGCTGCCCGGAGTCCGCACCGCCGGACGCGGCGGAGGTGGAGGCGGAGGCGGCGGGGCAGCGGGTTGCGCAGGTGGCGGAGGTGCAACAGGCGGGAGCGGAGGAGAGGGCGGCGGCGGAGGCGCGGGCGGAGGCGGCGCAGGCGGGCTGGCTGACGGCGCGGGCGCAGGCACAGGACCGGGCGCGGACGCCCCGCTATCCTCGCCTTCGACATCGACCCCGAGGCTGGTCGCCAGTGCGCCGAGGCCGTCGCGGAAGCCCTGCCCGATCGCTCTGATCTTCCAATTGTTATCGCGGCGATAGAGTTCGGCGACCATCATTGACACTTCGCTCGCCGAGCTCAGCGCCGGCTCGAAGCGATGGGCTTCTTGGCCACCTTCGAGCACGCCAAGCGCGGTCCCGACGAAGCCTGCCATCGACCGGCCCGGTGTCTCGACCGTTAGGCAGAAGACAATCTTCGCGATGGTGCTGGGCACATCGGTCAGCGCAATCGCGAAGCGAGCCCGCCCTCCCACGCTCTCGACCAGCCGCACGCAGCCCTTCTCGGCGCTCTCCTGATTGTAAAACACCATGTCGGCGTCAGAGCGCACCTTGCCATTCCCCGCGACGAGAAAGGCGCTCGGGTCCAGCGCACCCGAAGCGGTTGGCCAAGTGATGAGAATTTCGACATAATCCCCGGCAACCGGGGCATTCGCGCCGCTAATCAGCTGTGTCATCAATTGCTGTCTTGTTGTGTCGGGATCGCAGGATTGGGCAGTGAGAGCCCGCCTGCCTTCAATAGCCGTGCTGGAGCGGAATTGAAGCGCCAATCATCCGGCAAGGCCACCGAAACGAGCGGATAATCGCGCAGCGCCGCCTCACGGCTCCTGTAAACTGTAGTTCAACGGGCCCCTCAACCCTTTTCGAAACGGCCTCTAAGAAAACGGCAACGGCGGCGGCACCTCAAACCAATATATATATATTCACTCTGCACAGTGCCCCTCCTCCCAGTAACGCTCCCACGGCAACGCCACGCCCTGCTCAACTAAGGCGCAGGACAAATCGGTCCCGCTGGGCAGAGTACACCATGCTGCAGTGCGGCTCCCTCCAGCACTTCCATTGGACACGCAGCTCAACTCAGGGCCTTGAACCAACACATGACCGTTCGGTCCGATACCCGTCGGCTTGCCTATAAGAGACACAAGAGCATCTCGCGCATCGACAGCGCTCACCGCCGGACAGGGTTGATTAGGCCTGCATGTTTCGTCCATCTCGCGGGCAGCGATACCAGCTAGTCTGATGCGCGGACCTTCTGCACACCAGATCGGTCCGTCACCATCCCACACATGGGTAGGGGTGCAGCTGAACCTTACGGCACTTCCTACGATTGGTGGCTTCTTGGAGCGCGTAGGCCCGGCTACGCTCGGTGCTTCGCGGACATTTGCACGATCCGAGCCCCGAGCATCATCACTGCCTTGCTCGCTACATGCGCCGGTAGCGAGTGCCAAGCCGCCAGCAACCGTCATCATTAGGACGTTGCAAACACCCGTTTCGGTGCGTCCAGCAAGCCTTCGCCTCAAGGCGTCAACCATCAATTTGACCGTTCCTTAATGCAGATTCCGACTACCGCGCGCACCTATTCCGATCTGATGCCGCGCAGCGTTCCTATTTGATCGCACGCAGGTAAAGCACCTGATCGCTGGTATCTTGTCGCACTATGGCTGGACGGTGGTCAAGCGGTGGCAACTTAAGCGAGACGACGCATGGATTTGCCGGGCTGTTTGAGCCGATGGCCGTTGTGGACGAGACGATCGAAGATGGCATCGGGCATAGGTTGGATCGCCGATGATCGAAACAGCGCGCGATGGGAAGCTCGCTTGTGACCAGCTTTGGGCGCCGTCCATAGCGGTCTCCGAGGATTCCGAGCAGATCATGCCGGGCATTGTCATCGAGCAGCCAAGCCCACAGTCATCAAGGATGAGCAGTTCGATGCTGGCTAGGCTTTTGGTTCGGACAGCAATGCGTCCGTCGCCCCTGGACAGCGCCAGCTCGTCGAGCAACCGCGGCGGCCGCATGTAAAGAACAGGAAAATTGTGGCGCTAGGCCTGATGCCCAATGGCGCACGCCAGCCTGCGAACCGTTAGGTTGAGGGCATCACTTCGGCCAACGCAGGCGACTCGCGCAGTCCATCGGGCGTGACCGCAGGTTCCGTCATCAACACGGTCTGAACCCGGCGCAGCCCTGCAGGAAAGTCGGCCCTAGCCGCAGCGAAGGCGCGGATGACCAGCTCGCTGCAATAGAGTTCGCCGGGATCGGAAAGCCGCAGCCCGTAATCGAACGGCGTTCCGATAGCGCCGATGGCGGCTTGCCGGACGATCCGCTCCTGATCTTCGGTGAGGGTCTGATGCCGGTAGATCGCGAAATTGGAAACTTCCTGAGGATCGAGGAACTGCGCCATGCTTTCCCTGATGACGCCACCATCATTGCCGTCCTGATCAGGCACAGCATGAACGATCCAGACCCTCTCCCCTTCTCTCACGATCAGGCCGACATGGGAATAGCGGGCTTCGGCATCGGCGGCCAGAACGGTCGACGCCATGAGATCGCGGCCGCGCCGGAAGATCAGATCGCCGTCCTTCAATGATTGCGAGTCAACAGCGGCTAACGCAGCCCCCGCCTGGACGCTGACGGTCGTGTTTGGCGGTAGCGGTGCGAATGATGCCAGCGGACAGGTCAGAACGGCAAGCAGGAGACCTTTCAGCGCTGCGACGCGCCTACTTGTCGGCACTGATCTTCCACTCATCATCCATCTTGACGAGCTTGACCTTCTGCACCTTGGGTTCGCAGCTTCCGGCATAGGTGATGCTGACCGTGCCGCGCTGCACCGCCTTGTCGCCGTTCAGATCGGTGGTGATCTCGGCGATGCCTCCGCAAGCGGCGATCTCCTCGGTTTGCGTGGCCAATACGGCGCGCAGCTTCTTCTCGCCCAGCATCCCCGTCAGCTGCGGTGAGAGTTTGCTGATTGCCTTGTCGTGCTGCCCGTCTTCAACCGCGTGGTGAAATTCTTCGATCACGCCCTCAGGCCGCTTGGAGCAACCCGCCAGCAGCGCCACGCCGCAGATCAATGCGAGGAATCTGTTCATCGAATGTGCCCTCACCTCGTTTAATTCATGAATTCCAAGAAGCTGCACCCCTGTCAACCGGAATGGGCCAGCCTTTCATGTATGCAAGGACAACGGCGATGAAATCCGGCACCCACGTTTCCAGCTTCTTTACCCCACATCAGAGATGGCGCTGAACTCCGTCAGGGTCTCGGGGTATTGGTGGGCCATGTCACAAATACCGGATCACGGGAAATGGCATAGGCACGCACCCAGCCCCCTCTGACGCAACGCTTCCCTACTTCGCCCCGCACATTTAATTCCAAGAAGGCGCAGCAATATTTGAGGGCATTAAGCCTGTAGGATCCCACATTATCACAAGCATCTGATGAAATTAGAAAATTTGACTATAGAATAAGGATATATTATTTCTATATCTCTAAATTGTGACATCTATTGTATGAAATTAATGAAGGAGTTGATATGTTAAGAAACGCTACGGGCAAATGTTATTGGAGATATGATCAGGACGATGAATACAGGTTGTCATTCACAGCACGACATCCTGACGGAGGGGAGGAAGTTCTTTATCATTTCCGAGCTTTCGAGCTGGATAAGTTTCTCTCGATCGCGGTCTTGATCGGAGAGCACCAACACCAATGGGGGCAATGGCGCAAGGCCTGCGAGCAAGCCGAAGGGCCGGCTCTTGATGGCATCCTCAACTCCATCACGAGGACAGACTATTTTGAAAACGTAGTTGACGTGATCATTGCCAAAAGTCCTGGCCACAAGAATGCTGTGACTGTGACAGTGCGCCTGCTCCCCGAGAGGAAAGTTAACGTCATCAGACACAGATTTCAGACTTCAGAGTTGCGGTCGGCCTTCTTGGGTTGGGTGGAGAAAGGTGGATATGCCCGCCGCGTCCGCCTGAGTCTGATTGGGCTACTGGAGGGTAAGAAGGCGCTTGGTGAAAAGATGGACGCCTTTGCCGAAGCGGAACATAGCTTTGGGCAGAAAGTGATGAATGCAATGATTGCCGCCCTTGAAGAGGGCAGCGACTACGCATTCATCCCCGGAGACGAATGACCCCGCAAAGCAATGTGCCGCTTATGGTCACGCCGCAATGGTGTGGCCTGCTGCCAGTTTGATGGACGCCGAGCTGGGCTCATTTCGTCTACCTCAGGTTCTGATGCTCCATCGATTGGACTGAGATAACCAAGGGGCGAGCGGCGCCGGGTCGAGCCGCAACAATCGATGCAGATGGACTCGTCGGCCTTCGACTGCGCGTTGGTGCGGTACAGCTTCTTCCCGACTCGCTGGGTTTTGTGCGCCGAGATGGAGCTTCCGATGGCAGCATCAAACGTCCGGTCAGCCAGAGTTCCGATCCCGTCAGATCAGACGCAGATCCTCGCCCGCTGGAGCGCGCACCATGCGAGGTGTGCCGAGAACAATGCCCGCTGCTCCTTCGCAGAGCAGAACGAAGCGGCGTAGATCACCCACATGGCCTGCGCATGGAGCGGCGCCCGGCGACGCCAGCGCAGCGGCGTTGACCCGCGCCCGGGCATGTCCAAGCCTATCAGCATCCCTGCTTCGGCGAGTTCGTGCTCGTCGGCATCGAAGGCGATGACGGTATTGGTTTCGAGCGCCCGAGCAAGAAAGACAGCGTCGGTCGGTGGGCCAGCGATATTCGCCGGTGCCTGGCTTGCCTGCCTGATCAGCACGGTGGCATCGGCGGGGATGGAGCGAGCGGCACCCGCAAGGATGTCAGCAGCGGCATCCTCGAGGTCAAAGAAATGATGCTCGAGCGCGAAGGCCACATCGAGGCGGGAACGCCGGTTGACGGTAAACAGCGCCATCGAGCTAATTGCCGAGCGCGGGTCGGTTTCAGGGTGCGTGCGGATGATCGAAATGGATGTCAGAATATCGGGATGGCGATTAAGCTTCATGTTGTTTGTGTTTCCTTGAGCCGCAAACGCAGACAGGCGGCGCCTCAGTGGAGACGCCGCCTGCAGGTGCGGGATGATTGATAGCCTAGCCTTCGACGATGATGGCGACGGTATTCCGTATGCGGGAAGAGGATACTGCCGGATCGGCAATGCCTCCTTCCCGCCGGTCACCCGAGGTCGATCGTCTCGTCTGAGAAACGCAGAAGCAGCAGATGCTCGCTGAGCGCCCGTGATCCGCTATCCGCTGCCAATTCGCCCCATGCCGACCATCGGTCGAGATGGTGGGAGAGCCAGCCAAACAGCCGGTCACGCGCATAATCATCAGGGAACGTAAGCGTCCACAGAACGCGGCTCAAGGGAATGTTGTTACCCAGCTCGTAGCCGATGAGCGCGATAGCAGGCTGGTCTGCCACCGCTTGGCGAATGAAGCGATAGCGAAGCATCCGGCCCAAGGCCTCTTGCGCCGACATCACCCGCTCGCGTTGCTGGCGTGTTATCCCTCTATCGAGTCCGTTCCAAGGATGCAGCTTCGGGAACTCCAACGGCGCAAGATCGGGTGCGTTGACCTTCCTCGTCGCGGCCAGCATGCGCATTACTGCGCGTCCCTCGACGGTTACCTCACTGCCTTGGGTCAGACCTTGCCCGCAGAGCCAAGCGCGGAAAAATCGCGCCTCCCGCCAGATTCCCAAGAAGAAATTCTGGACGGTTTGCTCTTGCGTCACCAACCGAATGGACATGGCATGCAGGACTGCAAGCAACAGCTCGCAGCCCTCGTCGACCGTATAGCCCTGGCTGCCCGTCATGCCGAGCCGGGCCTCCCACAGATAGTTTCGCAGGCTTGGCCATACCCTGCCCTCTTCGTCCATGAGTCCATGGATCGCGGGATTCTGCAAACACCAGTAACCCCAAGGGAGGTCTGGGTGTCGCAAATCACCATAGCCCCGGGTATCTGGCGCCGACCTATTCATGGCGGCCCCCCTTGCGCGGAAGCCGCGCTTTGGGCTTGGGAGTGAGAGCCATCGGCACGCCGGTGTCGGGCATGCCTTGGCCGTCTACACTCGCCGTCTGATCATCCAGCGCATAGAGCGTGCTTGCGAGCTTCAGAACCTCTCCTGCGACATAGCCAATATCGCGGTAGACCTTGGGATTATCCTCACGGCGGTTGTCGTTATGGTTGCGGTCGCCGGGCAGGAAGTCGCCAGCCTTGTCGCAAGCAAATCCGAACCACCATGCGTCGGCGGAGTTATTATCCGCTATACTGGGCCCGTTCGTCGGGGAGGCATGACGCTGTCTCCCGGCTGCGTGGTGCACATGGCAAATCTGAAGCGCCGGTGGTCCCTTTTGATCGCACAGCGCCGCATAGGCGATCCCGCGGTGCGCCGTAATGCCAAGCACTGGCGGTATGGCGTCGCGCTCATAACACCATAGCGGATGGGATCGGGGCACGGCGACATAGCCGGCAAGTGCGCCATTCCGCTGCCGCAAGACCAGACAGGAATAGCCCGTCAAGGTATCGCGCCAGGCGACCCGATCTGGCTCATTCCGCCAGGGCCCCTCGCCATAGGGCCGGCGCCCAGGAATTTGCACGAATTGCTCAGGGTGGATTTCGGACCCGCCGAGTGTCAGGCGTTCAGGCACCGCGAGTTTAACGAATTGCGGTTTGCTGGGCACCAGGCTGCGGCTTTTGCTAGCTGTGCGGCCGCGTGGTGGTTTGGTGGATTTGGGCATATGATTTTCCTTACAAAAAAGCCGCAGCGTCCGGATTGGAGCTGCGGCGGGTGTGCTCCTTGTTGAGGGGAGCGATTGGGGCTGCGCATTGTGACGTTTGCCCGGGTGATGCGCACAGCACCCGAACGGCATGGATGGTGATCAGGTCATGCAGTTCTCCTTGTTGGATGAGCGTCGAGCTTGGCGGTCGATTCGTGCAGTTTCGGTTTGCTGGTCATGCTGCCCGGTAGACCGTGCCCTTGAGCCTCGCGCCTGAAGCCTGTCCGCGCGCCCAAGACGAGAAAGTATTCCGCACAAACGAGCTTGCGGGCATGGCTTTTGCCGCAGCTTCCGCAAGGACGAGAAGGCTGCGCTGCGGGTGAATGGCGATGGCGCCGTGTGAGGCCAGATGCCGCAAGCAGATCACGGACGTGGTGAGCACATCCGCCAGGGCCTGATCGCGCACCTTGTCCCACGCCTCGCACTCTACGAGTTGACCGATGAGCTTGGATGGCGAAGGTTTGCTAGGAATGCCCACGGCTGCCGCGTATTCCGGAAGGTGCGGGAAAGCTGCGCGTCCTGCAACCGCGCGGCACAAATCCAACCTTGTCCGAGCATAGGGGCTGAGATCCAGAAGCTGCGGCGGCAGCAGCAAGCCGTACTCGCTTGCAACCCGGCGAAGGACAGGCAGATCCTTGCCCTCCCCCGCCCAGGTTGCCAGCAATGCATCGGGATACAATTCGAGGGCAGCGAACAACCGCTCGGTGATCTCCTGTTCGCTCGCCTCGTCGTTCGCGGCGACCACGATCATCTCCACATCGGGCACGTCACATCCGGGATCGAAACGCAGGACGAACCAGCACCCGCAGACTATGCGATGGAACGGCCAGCGGATATCGTTCTCGGCACACTTGCCCTCGGCGGTTCGGTATCCCCCATTGCGGATCCGATCATAGCCGAACTCAAGATCGACCACGATGATGCGCAAAGGCCGCTGCCCGTTGCCATCACTTGCATGTAACCGCGCGGCGAACTGACGCGCTTCAAGCTCAAGGGCAGTCTCGAAGGTGGACGAGGCAGGGGTGATCGGCAAGGCCTCTGTATCAGGCAGGCCAGTGGTGGTGATGGCGGTGGTAGTCGTATTGGTAATGCTCATTTTCTGTGTTCCTCGAAAAGCAGAAGGCCCGCTTATTTGGCGGGCCTGCTGGGGGTGTGATGGTGATGGGATTGAGAGGATTATTCAGCGATGCCGCTCACGCGCGGTGATCGGCATCAGCCGCGGCGCAGGCAGGCCTTCTCGCTGGAACCACAGCTGTTCAGCCTCGACCGCTTCGGGCGGGATCTCCCGCCACCAGACCTTTCTCAAGAGGTGAGGGTCCCAGGAATAGCCGCGGGCCTGAAGCAGGTTTTTCTTCGCATAGGGGGCGTTCACGGCGTCCACCCTGATCGTCTTGCGGTCACTGGCCGCAAGCATGCGCTGAAGGTGTGTGCGTTCGGCGGCGGCAGCATCACCCTCGTTGCTGTCAAGATCTGAGCGCGACTGCTGCAGCAACCAGAAAAGGGCCCACACATCAGCCGGTGCACGGTGCGCCGTGGTGAAGGCACCATGCTGCAGGAGCAAATGATGCTGGGAGCGGCCTTCGAGCCCGAGCGACTGCCACGGAACTTCGTTGCACGAGCATGCCCATGGCTTCTCCCAAAGGTCGGGCCAGCGCTGCAATATCCATGCGAGGTCAAACCGCGCATTATGCGCAACGAGCAGATCGGCGCGATCTAGCAGGCGGCTGACCGCCTCATTATCGATCGCCTTGCCGGCGAGATCTGCATCGGTGAGGCCCGTCAATTGCGCGATGTTCCCATCAAGCGGATGGCCGGGATCCTGCAGCCAGCTGAAAATCGGGAAATGGCCGAGCAGGTTGCCGTCCCCGTCGACCCATAAGAGTTTGATCGCGAGCTCTATTATGCTTCCCGTCGCTGCATCGAGCGAGGTCGTTTCCACATCGAGCAGCGCAATGCAGCGCCCTACTGGCGGCGAACCATTTGCCGGCATTGACGCGTATGGCGGCGGAAGCGCGCGCAGGATCCGGTAGTCGGGGTATTCGGCGAGCCTATCGGCGAGTGCCTCGCCGACCGGATCGAGATGATGATGTGATGACTTCATGCTACGGTTTCTCCAATGGTGTTGGTGAAACCGGCGAGGCGAATGCCGAGCCGTTACGCTCACAGCTTCTTTTCCTCTCCTACGCCGGTTTCACCCGGCAAATCTCCTTCACTATGATATCGGCTTTGGTCCTGCCGGCAGGCATGGCCCGCTAAATTCTGGCGCGCGCATGGGAGCAACGGCCTCTTTTCCTGCTGTAGCGGCAAAAAAGGGGTGCTCTGGCGAGCGCATCTGTCAGGTATTGCTGGCTCAGCCTATCGGGCTGCGCGCAGGCGCGGCTTTTCCTCTTTGGCGGCAAAAAAAGAGCCGCTGCCGAGGGCCTCGATTGGGCAAGGATGGCCGCTCAATCTTCGCCCTTGCTGCCCGCGGCAGATGTCTGCTTCCAATCATCGCCGGGCAAAAGATCGTCGGCCTGACGCTTTGAGGAAGAACCCGTCGGCGGTGCGTTGGGATCCTTTCTTGGTCGACCACGCCCCCGTTTCGGAGACGCGGTCTGAGCATCCGGTTCGGTTCGCGCCTGTTCGGCATCATCGGACGGTGCAGGCCCTTGGCCAAGGTTCGCCAACAGCCGGTTGTTGAATTCTCTGGCCTCATCGCGCGCAGCCTCCGACTTGCCGAGTGCGCCCCGTATCTGCGCGAGTTCCGCTGCGAGCCGGGCATTCTCTTCGGCCAAAGACAGACGGGCACGTTCTGCGTCGTCAAATCTGCCACGAAGTTCGTTGTAGCGTGCCTCAAGATCATCGAAGCGTTCAGACCACTTGCCTGCGTCCCGCTCATGGGCTTCGGCATCCCCGGCGCGGTACTTGCCGACCAGACCTTTGGCGAGACGGCGGAAAGTCTCGAATGTCACGTCGAGGGCGGCATCCATCTCTGGCGGTGCCTTGGTGACGTAAGGCACACCTTCGGCGATCCTGCGCTCTTTCCAGTCCGCTACCGCTTCGCCTAAGGCACCATTGGCCTTGGACATTCCGATGCGGACGGCGACCTGATTGGCTACGACCTTATCGATGTCATAGCGATGCTCCTCGAGGAGCTGATCGGCAGCTGCATCAATGTCGGCCTGGGTAGTTTTGTCACGCACGCGATCATCTCCTTCCATCGTGTTGGCGAAAAATGCGACATTCGCATTCGTCGCTGAGTTCGCAGTTTTCGCAGATTCTGATGTAGCCAGCACTCAGAGCAATGCGCCCTAGCTATCAAAACCTTCAGGATATCAGCTTCCTAACTCCGGTATCGTCCACCCTGCCGCCCGAAAATCTTGGCATGGATGCGTTTGTCCCTCTCCCAGTCTGGATCAGATTGACCAGGCTTGCGGTAGGCATGGCCCCGATAGGTCTCGGCGAAACTCCCCTTGGTGCGGCGCAGGGGCTCGGCGTCGTCATATCCCATCGCTTCGAACAGCTCGTGGCGATAGGACCACGCAACTTTGGCAGCCTCTGGCGGGGCGGCGACGTTACGATCACGGGCGTCCTTCGCGACCTTGTTTCCATGCCGCACGGATGCGGCGAAGAATTCTTCGGCCATTGCACCGATGAGCTGCTCATCGCCGCGAGCACACACTGCCCTCCACGCTAGCACCTCTGGTCGCTCGTCAAGGTTGAAGGCAAAGCGATCAGGACGAAGCCGGGACACCGCCAGCAGGCGCTGAAAGCTGGGATCGCCCTTCTGGGCATCCCAGAACGTCTCAGCCCACTTGTCGCCCTTTTGGCTGGCGCTCAGGTTGCCATCGCTCAATTTCACACGACCGGAGAGAACAGCTGCGGCAATCCAACGGCGCTGTTCGATCTGCACAGCCTCGATCGCCTCAAGGCGAGATTGAACGACGGGCAGAATGATGCGGCGCTCCTGCCCGCGGTAGGACGCGCGCAGTGAAGGATCGTCGAGAAAGCGGGCGCCGTCGACATTGTAGCGGGAACGGACCAGATGAAGTTGGTTTCGGTCGATCCGGTCGAGCGTGCGCAGTGCAGCAAACCTGACGTCGGGCGGAGGGTTAGGCTGCCAGGGGGCATTCAATTCGGCATCATTCCGCCTGCGAAAATCGCGGATGGCTTTCCGATCGAATGACATGGCGTCTTGCGCGCGGCGCTGACGGTCCTGGTGGGTTTTCGATCTCCACCATACCAGCCTGTCCCGCTGCTTGGACCACGTGCGAGCACGCTCCACGATCCCAGAACCCGGCTGATTTGCGACTTTCGTGCGATGGTTCACCACCGCATCAGCGAGGCGCTGCGGCAAGAGTTCGATATCAAGCTCGGCGGCAATCCGCGCCAGAGACTCGCGCAGCTTCTGGCGGGCGACCAGGCGAAGTTTCTTGAAGCGGGCCTGCGCCAATTGGACTGCATGTATTCGGGCCTGTCGTGCAGCGATCAGGAGCTGGATCGTGCGCGCACGCTCGATAATGGCGAGCCGCCCGTCCAGATAGTAACGGGTCTCATCCCTGCTTGGCACGACATGATAGTGGTCATCCAGATGGTCGCGCGACCGCTTGCCAACATCGGTTGTTTCGCCCGCTTGCCACGGCTCGCCCCACAATAACGCAGATATCTCTGGCTTGGGCGGCGTACAGGCCTTGGGCCCTCGGGCGGCCGTGATCTTGGACGGCGTGACGACATGCTGCCGCTGCGCTTTGACGGCAGCCAATTCGGCCTGATGCGCCGCTTTTCGCCGCTTACGGGCCGCGTTGGCTCCGGCACCTTTCTCGGCGACGAGCTTCTTGTTGTATCTGACCTTGTAGTCCGTCTCGAGCCGTTCGACGAGCGCCTTGTATTCGGAGAGCTCCTCATTCCGGGCCGCTTGGTCAGCCGCATCGGCCTTTTCGGGCGCATTGTAGCGCGGCATGACGAAGGCGCGAACCTCAAGGTCGGGAGATGGCGGGACGTAGTCAGCCTTCAGCCGGTTCGATAATTTTCCCAGAGCGGCATTGGCGTAGGCAATGCCCGCTCCGCAGCGCGGTCCATCGCACTGCGACCATGGACCTCGGCTGCTGACCACTTCCAGAACGCCGGTGTTGCCGACTTTGACGTAGCGCACACCGATGGCGGCAAGGTTATTGTGAACTTCGGGCCAGGAGCTTCCTCTTTTGATTGCGGGGCCTGCGAGCTTCTCTATGGCGCGATCGAGTGGCCAGGGTGATCCGGGTTCAACGCTGGCCGGCGCCTCGTTCTTGAGGACCGCTTCGTCATGATCGCGCTGCATGGTGCGCATGGCTGTGCGGTCAAGCAGCAGCTTGCCCTCCGCGTCGGCCACCTTCGTCTGGGTCAGGAGGTGATAGACACCCGTGTCGTCAGCGACGTAGCGGCGGTTCGGCTCTGGCTCGAGGCCCAGACGATACTCGCACATGGCGATTGCGATCTGTGCCTTCTCCTTCCACCATCCCTCTCCGAATGCGACGGGTTCGTTTGTATCCGCGAGGAAGGATACGATAAGACCATGGTCATGCAGGTGATCGGTGTCCTGGTGGGTGGCCCAGATCATGGGGCACTCTTCCACGCCCAGCACTTTGGAAACCGTCCGCCGGATCGTCTCGCTCTCCTCCTCGGTCAGTTCTTCTCCGGGCCTGTGGCTCACCACCAGGTGCCAGAACCGACCGAGCCCAGCACTCGCCGCATGGCTGGCGAGCTCGTCGATCTGCGCTTCGGGTTCCTCTGCCGCGAGGTTGTAGGCGTAGCGGCCGGCAACGCGATCTGGCGCGCGATCAAAGTCTGCGACATAGTCGCCAACGGGCCTAACTAAATCGCCTACGGGAACCTGTGCTTTGCCATCGCCCAACCCGAAGATATAGCGACCGGAAGACAGCGAGGTGCCGAAGGCAAGGTTCTGCGCCGTAACACCGCCCACGACATCCTTAGCGCGGGCCTCGTAGCGCCAGATCTTGATCATCATGGCCGGGGTTTCCCCGACTTTGTGGGCTGGATTACGCGATCGGTCTGCACTCTTGATGAGATCGCCTGAGACGCCTTTTCGGCGAGCTTAAGGGACTTCCCGATGATCCGGAACGCCTCGTTTACGTCTTCCAGGAACTGCGGATCGACCTCGATATGGCGCACGTCAGGTCCGCCCAGAAGGACGTCCCACTTCTCTTCATTCCACCGCTTCAGCACCTCCCGCAAGCGCTTCATTTGCGCAGCGCTGGCATTCATTTTCGCACAGAGATCGAACAGCGGATCGCGGAAGCCCGCGCTCAGCAATATGCGTTCGCGGCACATTTCGGAGAGGCTCCGGCCGCCCGCATTACGCACAAGCTCAGCATATTCTTCCTCGCTGAAATAAACGGCAACACGAGGCTTTTTTGTCACCTTTTTGCGATCAGACGAGGACATGCATATCCTCCATTTTCAGCATGCCGAAGGCAGCAATTACGACGCCGTCACGAAGCGCAAGCGACACGACGGCGCCAAGTGTGTGGCACACACACCCATCCTGCAGAAGCTTTAGACCCCTTTTTCGTGACTTGATCATGGGACTTCCCACCCAAGCTGCGAGAATATGCTCTCGAGGAAATCCCTGTGCTCGGACGAACGCTGGCAGAATTCCCGACAGGCTGACGCGTCTTGCAGCAGAGAACTAGCGGCCTTCCTGAGCTCATCCGCTGAGACTTCCCGCTTGAGGAACTTGACCGCAGCATCTGCAAAATTATTCGCGACGCCCTGCCCGGACATGAAGGCGGGCTTGGGGAATTTCGTAATCTTGCCCCGGTCGAGTGAGACTGTCGCAGAGATCGCTGGCGCGGGCTTGCGGTCGATGGGAGGGCTTGCTGCCAGCAGTTGCTGATCGCCTGAGGGCGGCGATAAATTCGAACGAACTGAGGCGTCGCTCTGCTCTGGTGGCTCGACTGACGCTCGGGCGACACAACCGGTCGCCTGCATCGGTTCGGAGCGCGGTAGACCCACTCCTGACTGATTAAGGTGAGGAGCACGAGGAGGATCTGTTTCGGGCGGCTGACTGGATGGGAATGACGACGACTTCGGGGCCGTTCCAGCCTCTTTCGTTGTTGCCGTTCCCTGAATTTGCGCACGCCATTGCGCATCCAAAGCAGCTGTCCAGACGGCTGCGTTATCGGGGCGGGAGGTACTCCAGACCACGACTGCCGAGCGCCTCTCTTCTTGCAGAACCCACCTGCGCGCCCTAGCCCAGCCGAGCCAACGAAGTAGGAGGTTGTACTGATCGGCCGACAGCGAGCAGATGCGCGCAACCTTGTCGGCTATGCTCTTCGGCTTGAATCCTCTCGTAGAGCGAAACGCCTGCCGCAACAGGTCAAGGGCGCACATGATCGCTGCGGCAGGAAGCCCGTGCAGCGGCGGCTCGTTCGGGTCGAGGGGGCTGTTGCCGTATCGATCGCGAAGGCGCTTCTCCCGTCTAGCGGCCTTCTCGGTACTTGTTTGCGTTCGCCGTGCGCGCTTAAGTTTTGCCTCGCCTTGCGATCCTTGATTCTGTTGGTCAACTAAACTGCCATCAGCGGACATACTTCATCTCCAATAGAGTGAAGAGCCTTTATAGATTCGCATCTTTCCTAATGCCAAATCCGCTCCAGAAATTTTTTAATAACTGAGTGAGTTTAGCAATGACCACATGCTTGAGCAGACTCACTCTGTAGTGCGATTTATATTTTTACGAGAGCATCTAATTGTGTGAGGCAATTGTGCATGCGATCTAAGTCATGCAATCGAGCCTGACCCCGCACCAATGAGGAAAGGGCGGCAACCTGCCGGCTCCCTCCTCATTCAGCAGAACCTCGCCTAGTGCAGTAAAGGCGGGCCTGACTTCGCGGTTATCGCCGCAGGCCTTCGCGAAAGGTGGCATCAGCGGGGGACGCGCCGCCGCAAACCGGGCACTCGGGGTTCACGAGTTTTCCGGGCGCGCGGCCCATCATCGACTTACAGGGGCCCTGCGTCTCATGAACCTTGGATTACCGCCAAAGCGCTGATCGGAATTGCCAGTTGCGAGGGGATGAACCTGTGCAAGACAGGTGGATACCCGAAAGTTTTCGAAGGTCGGTCTTGCACGTCTGGCGAGGGCGATTCATAGTCGCTTCATCAAGGCCTCGACAGGGTACCACGAGTGGATACCACGGGGTTTTGACTCGAAGAGAAACCCGTTTCTTTTCAGTCGCTTGGACCTCAAGAAAAAGTTGGCAGGGGTGATTGGCTCCGCTGTTGGTTTGCCGGGATCGCCGGGGATGCTGTGGTGTATGTGAAAAAACCGTCATGCTGCACTCAACGATTTTCAATAAAAATATAGTAAAAAAGAAAATGAAGAGATTTGACAGTCACGATCTAGTTATATTCAATCGCCCCACATTTGCCGCACAACCGCAGCGTCGCTCTCTTCACGTGCTTGCCTTTGTGCTTCTTTTATGACTCTAGAAATATCAGCATCGCGTGGATTTTCAATTTTGAGAAGGCGGGCAAAGTAATTTAGCTCTATCATCGAGTCAATGCCACCACCGCCGTAGTCGGCCATGTAATTCATTATTTCTAATGGGCTGGGATGACTATTTGACTGCCTTGAAATGCCGACTGCCTGAAAAATTTGACTTCTTTTCTCAAAAGATTCAAAAGAATTACCTAGCATTAATTGAGTCTCAAACTCAATTATATAGTCAAGGGATCGATCCAGAATTGAGTCTTGCTTGCTTCCTTGATGCTCTGGAGGCAATTGATTTTTAATCCACATCTCAAGTGCATTTGCCGAATGACTGTCGACCGCAAAAGAAAGACGGCTCCAGCTAAGTCCAAGAGCGATCTCGTGAAGTTCGCGCGGAGAGATTTTCGCTAGCCGAGATGAGCTGGGCGCGGATCCTAAAGTTTCGCAATACGAAGGGGCGTCTCGGGCGATCCGTATAATTTCTCTACAAAGATATTCATCATCCTCTATCATTCGAACAAAGCCGAACTTCTGAGGCGCTGGAGCACTCGGTTCCAAAGGAACCGAAGGGTGAAAAAGGCTTAGGCCGCCAAAAGAGTCGGCAATTCCAAGCCATAATGCCTTACCTTTGCTGATCGGCGCGGGGTCGATCAGTTTAATGTAAATTGCAGGCATAATTGCCAGTGCGTAAATTGCCAAAAAAGGTAACAAGAATTTTGCGAAACGACTCATAAACCAGCCCTTCAAAAATTCTTCAAAGACTTGGAATCCTTGCATGTAGTTTTGGAAAATATTTTATGTGAAATGCGAATAAACCTAATGGAGAAATTTTTTCGGCCTAAAGAAGCCATTTAAAAATCTTATCCTTTAGAATTCGAAATTCATTACAATCATCCGTCGAGATATCCAAATTCCTAAATCTAATTCCTTCATAATGTCAGTTCTGACAAGGCCTGTATCGCTGCGCTTCCCGTCAAGTGCCCGTAGTGGCGTTCGATCATCTGTGCACTTGTCCCAGAGATTTGAGCGATGGTAAGCAGCGGCAACCCTGCAATCACCAAATCGGTAATGGTTGTGTGGCGCAACGTATAAGCAGTCGTTCCTTGGGGCAACCTCGCCGCCGTTGCAGCTCCTTGTATCGCATCTCCCCAAGTGTTCCGATCCCAAGGCTTCCCGGACGATGTTCGGAAGATCGGTTCTGACGGCTTCTTCCCCTTCACCTCTTTTTCGAAAAGCTTGGCGGCCGCTTCAGGTAAGGCGATTCGTCGTTTTGCCTTGGCCTTATCGACTCCGATGGACAATTCCGCGGTGCGCTTGTCGAAATCCCTTACCTGCAGGGCTGCCATAGCGCCCGGGCGAAGGGGGAGAAGGCATAGCGCATGAACGAACGGCTGAGCTTGGTGCTCCATCTTCCGAAGCAGGCTACGACGTTGAGCCTTGGTAAGGTAGAGCTCCCGCTTGTTGTCGGCGTTCGAAAAGGGGGTCAGAGCTTCCTGCCACGCGGCTTCGCTGCCCGGTGCTCCATGCGCCAGAACTTTGTTCAATGCAGCACGAAGGGGTGCCATGTCTCGGTTGACGGTGGAGGCCGCGCGCTTCTTGACCTGTGCCGGGCCATCCTTGCTCCGGCTGATTAACGCAGGAGCGTCCTCAAGCCGCTTTCGCCAGTCTCGGAGATGATGGCGCCGCAGCCTACTGAGCTTAACCTTCCCGATTGGGTCGTTATAAACGTGTCGGCGGAATACGCCCGCTGAGATCGTTGAGGGCCTTTCCCGGAGATACTCACGGCATGCGTCGGCCACCGTATCTACCTTCTGAGTGGCTACGCCCCCTGCTTCGATCCTCTCCGCAAAGGTCTCGGCTTCTTTCTTTGCGACGGTGAAGCGCTCATTCGGGAGGAGCGAGCCGAAATCGCCCAACGATTTGACAACATACCTGCGAGTGTCTTCGCTGTAGGCCCGCGCTATCCAAGTTCCGCCCCCTCCTGATTTGGACGGCCTGAAGCCCAAGAAGCAACCAGTCCGAAGGCGCTGCCAGTAGGGTTCTCGCTGTGGTTTGAGGGATTCTCTGTCTTTGACCCTGCTTAGATCTCGCGCCACCAGCCTGCCCCTCGCACTTGGTATGTAATTTGTATGGAATACCGCAGGGGACAATGTGGGGCAAGGGAGGAAAAAGAAATCACAGAAAACAAGAGTATGAATATCTCGCATTGTCCCAGAGGGCTTACATCTCACCCTTGGTAAGGGTGAGGTCGGGAGTTCAATCCTCCCCAGCAGCACCAGTCTTCAAAGCACTTGCCCGCGGCAGTGCTCTCCTTCCATACCGCCGTTATCCGAAGGCGCTGCGATCCATCGCGGC
>Ga0209812_10001222_pt1 | contig 18816 bp, 26 predicted proteins | sample JI71714BDNA_FD_187502 | JGI IMG/M metagenome (GOLD analysis project Ga0209812, IMG submission 187502) | Wastewater effluent complex algal communities from Wisconsin, to seasonally profile nutrient transformation and Carbon sequestration -... | ecosystem: Engineered > WWTP > Effluent > Algae...
ATGACCATTGGTTTGTAGGGGTTACTGTTGCATTTCATCCAAAGCAAAGCCTCCTGAGTCCCAGACATAGCTGTCGCTGGTCAGTAAGCGATTACAAACAATACAATTGGGGGAGGAATAATTTGGGGTAATTCAATTTAAGAAAAAAGTTTAATATGACGAAAAATTGGAATGATTTTTTGACTATACATGGATGATGCCAGGAGTTGTCAGGGGGATTATCTTAATACCTATAGGCCATCTATCACAACATCACATTCCCAATGCGTACATATATCCTATCGGGATTAGGGTTGTTTTCATAAGGGATACGCAATTGTACCGCACTCCTTCCTTTATGAGTAGTGCATCGTATGGATGGGATGGATAGAAGGAGAACTACATCAACTTGGCAACAGAAAGTAAATCATTAGCCTTAGTAATTTTGCCAGCAAACAAAGAATTACTAGTCATCGATTGTTGAACGGTAACACGTTTTTTAGCATCAGTTTTTTTACTTGCTTTTTTTGGGGGAATTGGTGAAAGTTTTTTAGCAATTGGCATATTCAAATTTAACTATTTAATTTAATAAAAAAACCAAAATAATTCTTGGAATCATCAAGATCAAAGGGAATTTCAACCAATATTCCATCTATTTTAAGTAGCGAAGTGATTTCATAATTATTTTTCAAATCGTTATTGTTACTTTCAATATTATCATCGATTAATCCATTATCAAGTAAGTCCCCAAAACCCAAATTGTAATACCCTTGAATATTTAAGGGTGCAAATTGGACTACTTTAGTAATAATTCTTTTACCTAAACTTTTGAATCTATACTCGTAAATATTACTAGATTCAAATTCATATATCTCACTATTCAAAAGCTATTCATTTAATTGTGCATTCGAAAGTAAAAAGCAACTATAAATTAAGCTTAGGTATATATACTTAAAAGTTGGAGTTATTTGAGGGGATTAAAGCTTTTGATAAACGATGGTTCTCCAGTTATTTTTGGACTAATATTATTGTAGAAAAATAGCAACTAATGAATTATCACATTCCCAATACGTACATATATCCTATCCGGATTTGGGTTGCTTGTCATTACTGTGTTGATGAAGGGAAGGGTGGTCATGAAGGGAGTGGTATGTTTGGGGGGGGATTGGGGTTGTGTGACTCGTCCTAGAAAAAGATGGTAGTCTGTGAGTTGGGCGAATGTTTTTGAAAGATATAAATTAATGCTTCTTAATATTCTTAATCTCTTTCAAATCAGCAATATCCTGGCTTCTGCCTGACGCAGTTTTATTCTCGATAAATTCTTTTAAACCTATATACTTTACTTCAATCCCATTCACATCCACAAGTAATTTGTTTGGAAAAGCATCCTCAAATTTTACACCATCAATTGTATTCAAAATATCAATTCTCAATGGCGGGTATCCTATTTGTGTAACATAACCTTCTTGCATAAAATCAGACTTAGTTAGACCTAAACTTGATAAACCAAATTCTTTTATAGCAATAACCAATTTTTCTGCATTAGTTTCTGAACTATTGATCCAAATATCTAAATCGCCTGTGTGTCTTGGTTTGCCATGAAATGCTAATGCGTAACCACCAACCACCATATAATCAACCTGGTGTTTATTAAGGAGCTTTACAAAGTCTTCAAAATCTTGGGCTAATGTCATGCTTTCAGTTTTCTTCTTACTACATGTGACTTATCCATCCTAGTAGTTTTTAAATCTACAGTTTGAGATATTAAAAATGTCACCGCTTCAAGCCTTTTTATCAAAGGTTGAGCTAACCAATAGTTTAAATCATTCATTTTTTCATCAAATGATTTTAGTGGCGCTTTATGCAAAACTGGTGCAATATTCATATTCAGAATTGACTATAAAGTTACTTAAAATAATGCGTTTTGGGACTCTAAAATTTCTTCTTTGTTATTATCAGGAAGCATTACACCATCACATTCCCAATACGTATATATATCCTATCGGGAATTGGGTTGTTTGTCATCAGGGACACACATTTATACTGCACTCCTTCCTTTATGAGTAGCGCATCGTATGGATGGATAGGTTGGTAATGAGGGGGATTAAAACTGTAGCAGAACGGAAGCTATCTTGATTGTTAGTAGCTAAATTATTGGGGGGCAACGATTTTTTAGTCCGCTTTTAGCAGAAAGCCTCTAAGAGTTATTCTTAAAGGATATTGATTGATTGATGAATGCATCTACAGATATATCCTCATCAATTAAAGGCCAATGGATGCCATATCCAGTAGGTGAAATTTTAAAATAAGACCTTTCAATTTCGGTTGCCAAAGCTAATTTGGTAGAAATCTTATCGATTGGATATTCAAATAAATGACCATCTATCATTACACGAATTACATTACCGTCAAAGATTACTGTTTCGATATGATGTGCAATGAGCATATTCTTTATTTATTAAAATGTTTATCCCAAGATTCTATTATCAAATCAAAATGTAAGTATATAATTTTTTTAATTTCTCTTCGTTCCGCCGGTGTTAAATTATATGAAAATGCTTCTTTTATTTCTAATGTTTCATTTATAATCCAATATTTGCATTCCATATTTGCCTTTATAGCATGAATATGAATTGGTTCTGAACCTTCGTTTGAATAAAAAAACAATCTCCACCCATCAACAAATAATATTGTTGGCATAAAATCTCGACTTTATAAAGTTAAGTAAATTATTAAACTGTTTATTCATTGGATTACAATATCGATAATCGAAAATAGCCATATTGACTATTTTGATAACAGGTATAAATACCTAATCAAGCAGCTATTAAACCATCAGATTCGCAATACGCACATATATCCTATCCGGATTAAGGTTGGTTGTCATCAGGGATACACATTTGTACTGCACTCCTTCCTTTATTAGTAGTGCATCGTATGGATGGATGGGTTGGTAATGGAGTGTAGGGTATTCATGGGGGTGAGCGAGAGGGTTTGGGGGGATTGGAGTTGTTATGATAGGGAGTGGCTTCGATTTTATTAAATTAACTATCTTCGTAGAAGTCAAATTGCATGAAAGATGAAATACAACATATCCTTTCTGGAAAGAGCCAAGTTAAGCACCATCATCTTATCCAAGCAGCCTGCAGTTACCTTAAAAGAAGCCAAGGAACAAGCTCAATGGCTAAAGACCAACAGCAGCACAAAGAAGAAGAAACAAAGAGCCTAATTCAATTTGCAGAAGAGAATAATCTTTGGGTAGAAAATATTAATATAGAATTATACGTCTCACAAGGTGCCGAACAAAAGGTTTACTTGAAAGATGGCACAAGTGTCTTAAAACTAAATGATTCTATTTATTACGCTAGTTGGGTCGATTATTTTCACAACCTCTTACTTAACAATTTATTTTTTCCAGATACTGCATACAAACTTCTAGGGTTCCATAAAGATGAAGATATATTATACGCTGTTGTAGAACAGCCGTTCGTTAAAGCAACTGAAAAAACAGACTTAAACTTAGTCAAAGACTTTTTACTAAATAATGGATTTAGAAATAAGAAGAATCACGATTACGTTAATGATTCACTTGGTATAATTTTAGAAGATCTTCATGATGAAAATGTTCTTACTCAAGATGGAATGTTATACTTTATAGATACAGTATTTTATATAGTTTCAGCCACCTGACCTAACATCTTTCACACCATCACATTCCCAATACGTAAATATATCCTATCCGGATTAGGGTTGTCTGTCATTGCCTTGTATACAGGTGGTGGAAACCAGACCATGAAATCCCTATCCTTTTTCATTAGGGATACACATTTGTACTGCACTCCTTCCTTTATGAGTAGTGCATCGTATGGATGGATGGGTTGGTAATGGAATTCGAGAGTTAAGGAGGTGAACAGATTTGCGGATAGTGTGTCGAGGATGGTAACGATACCCGCTTCTACTAAGATTAATTGATTGGTAGATGGCATGATTGGATCCATCAACGCTGGCATATCTAGTTTCCAGAGTCCGTTGGTGTTGATGAAGGGAAGGGTGTTCATGAAGGGAGAGAGGGTTGGGGGGATTGGGGTTGTGGTGTTACGGAGGTTGTCGGGTTTCATTTAACAACTTAAAGGACTAAATTAAGAAGGTTTTTCAATATGGTTCTCCAACCAAGAAATAATAGCTCCTAATTTAGTTTGCCCAGAAGCTACCCCCATTACAAACTTGTATTTTTCGTCCTGGCTCGCGTTTATATCTAAGCCATTTTTAAGTAAGAGCAATCGCATCAAAACATATCCTGTTCGCTTATTCCCGTCTACAAATGGATGATTGGTTATAATACTCTCGAACAAACTTGTAGATTTTTCAATCATTGTTGGATGAAGCTCTTTACCATCAAAAGTTTGAAGAGGTCTAGCCAGAGCGGATTCAAGCAAGTTCCTGTCTCGAACGCCTTGTGAACCACCAAATGATGTCACAAGCAATTGATGAATAGTTAACACATTATTGACTGAAATCATTGGGCAAGTTTTTGTAATAATTCTTTATCCTCAGATATGATTTTGATTAGCAAATCGTGTATTAAAACATTTTCTTCATTATTCATGATGGTATTTTTTTGGTTTTAGACTTTCAGCAAGATGGCAGCTATGAACGCCATATCCTGACGTGGTGCAGAATTATTATTGCTACATGAAATATATCGTTCAACCACTGAATAGAAGGAAAAGAAAAGATATCGAGCCGATTGGCAATATGATTGCCCAGCAATGGGGCGTTTGGTTTCTTTATGGAAATGCCAAAGTGGGCAAGACATCCTTAGTTTATAAAATCCATCGATGGATGTATAAAAGGGGATTCGAGAATCCAGTTGTTCATGTTCCAATGAGTATGCTTAAAGAACATCATATAGAACATCTTCTATCGAGATTGAATAATTGTAAATGGGAGAAGGCAATACCTTACTATATTTTTTTAGATGATATTGAATACCTAAAATCGGATTCGCTTAAACAAGCTACGGTAAACCTTATTGAAAAAATTACTAGCCTATCAAATGAATATAAAATTTTATTATTTCTCTCAAGCAATACTAAAACCACGCTAAAAGAATATATAGAACCTTTGAAATTAGAAGAGAAGGGAATGACGGATAGATACCTTCGCCTCCAAAGACCCGCTTATATAGGAGGCGTTATCAAATATTTTGGCGATTGCATTCTTACAGTAGAAAACTAACTGTAAAGTTTTAGCGTTTTCGTTAGTAATGATTTTAGCTCATTTTTCAAGCTACTAGGATATAACACTTTCATATTTGGGCCAAAGGATAGCAACTCTTTTACAAAATCCCAAGTGATGTAGATGGTTAGCTCTACCACTACCCTTTCATTTGAGTCTTCTACTAATGATTGGCTTTCATGCAGCGTAAAGCTTTTAATATACTGCCCCTGCTCATAATCAAAGCTTAGGCGAACGCTAGCGGGTTCTGTCTGGCTTTCAGTATTAATCCCAAAGGCATGGCGGAAATACTCATTTAAATCATAATTATACTTGGCTTTAAAAATTGATTTATGAATATCTATCCCATCCATTCGATCTAACCCAAAAGTTTTTAAGCGATTATCCTTGGTATCCACCGCAATTAAATACCAACGACCTTGGGCCTCTTTTAAAGCTAGTGGATGCACTACCCGTTTGGTAACAATATCATCTTCAAATTTGGTGTATTCAAAAGCCAAGGATTTTTTTTCATTTATAGCATATAACAATCCCGTAAAATGTTCAACGCCCTTAGGTTGTCTTTTTTCGAGCAAAACTACTTTTTCATATCCGCGTGCGTTTTGTAAAGCATGCATGATTTGATACGACTCTAGTAAACGTAGAGAATGTTGCTTCTGTTCTGGTACATCTGCAATATAGTAACGTTTATCCCCCTTTTGTTCGTTCTGAATATCATATCCGAACATGGTATAAATCTCTTTAATGTCTCGCTGAAATGTTCTTTGAGAAATAACCAATTGTATTCCCTCAATCTCAGACTGGTTTTCCAAATAATGTGCAATATCTTGAAAAGTGGCTGGCCCCCTTTCTAAACGCTTTACAATATGCGAGTATCGGCTTAAGTAATTTTCTTTGGGCATATTTCTTTATAGTTGAGATACGATGATATCAATTAAGTTTTTAATAGCTACAGATTCCTTATTTGAAGATCCTTTAGGTAAAGATCGGGGATGAATGGTCCAGATGATACGGGTGGGATAATTTTTTAAATTGATTACAAAAAAATATCCATTTAAAACAATTCGTTTCTCAATAGTATATTCTAATCCCTCTAGGAATTGCTGGTAATTAGAACTCCAATCAAATATGAAAACCATGTCTGGCCGATACGCTTGAATAGTATGTAATAAACAATCAAAAATCCTAGATTTTTCCTTTACCACTAGGTATTTAGCTATATCAATTTTCGACCAAACACCATTCTGCTGAAGTGTTTGCTTTACTTGAATGGCATTAGTATTGCCATATCCAAAATCATTTAATTCTCCAACTAAATCGCTGTTACCGTATTCTTCCCAGATAATATCCATGTATTGATTGATACCTTTTATTCGCAGGTGCAAATTCAATACCAGCAACCAAAAACTTCGTGCTTCTGTTTCCCGCAAAAAGAAATCCTCATTTAGCAAAGCGTGATTATCATAAATATAGGATTCAAGATTGTTGTTCCGATACGATTCCATTAGGTCAATGGGTTGATAAGAACGATTGGTATCTCTTCCAAAATAGAAAATCTTCTTTGAAGCATCCGCATACCTTGACATCGTCTGTGGTATGAAAAGCGTAGGAAACTCTTTATCTATATTTAAAGTAGCAATATTTGCACAATATTGCTTTAATAATGGGATAAAGATTGCAGCTTCTTTCTCTACATTTCGCATTGTATTAGATTTTGTTTTATTGTTCTAAATCCAATAGAATTTACTGTCTGATGTAAGCTTTCCTCTTTGCAAAAGCCGAGAATGGTTTCAAAATCAACTGACTTCCCATAGAGCAACTCAGCGATTTCTTTTTTTCGATAAATATTATCAATTTGGCCACCCGTAAAAGAAAATGATTGCGCCAGTTGATTCGCCTGCTTATTGGTTAATTCTGGCAGCTTTAATTTCCAGATACTGGCTCGATTCACTAGGGTTGGTGGATGAAATTTAATTTTGAATAAAAAGCGACGATCAAATGCAGGATCGATATTATTAATCAGATTTGTAGTTGCTATCAGAATACCTTGAAAATTTTCCAGCTCCTCTAATAAAATATTTTGAATAGCGTTTTCGGTTTGCTCCACATTGGAGCCGCGTAATTCCTTCCGCTTTGAGATAATAGCATCAGCCTCATTAAAAAAAAGTATCGGGTGTGTTTTAGTATCCTTGGAATAGGCTTTATAATCTGTAAAGATTTTCTTAACAATTTTTTCGCTCTCTCCAAACCACATGGTCTTGCAGTCACTAATATTTACGTGCATCAATTCTCGATTGGTTTTTCTGGCCAATTGTTTGGCTATTTCTGTTTTACCGGTTCCTGGTGCGCCATGCAATAGTATAGATATGCCGATAGGTAATCCCTTTTGGCTCAAGCGGGTTTGCATTTGTTGAAAGGATGTTTCTTCAATTAATTTCTCCAGTCTTTGAATTTGACTTAGTTCAACATCACTAAATATCAATTCCTTTTCTTTGATATCATCGGGTTTAATAATGTCTTTTCGATGCTTATTAATTTTTTTAAGATTTAATCCGCAATCTTGTAAAATTTGAAATGCTTTATCTGTTAATTGACAAGTTGTATCAGTAGTCATTACTGCAGGATTGACTTCTAGCAGATCATGCGCAACTAATTCATTTTCTCCGTCTAAGAATTTTTGCAATTCTGAATAGCGGCAAGCATTATTATCACTAATTCCTTCCATCATTCTGAATACGTCAACAGAAGAAGAACCTGTTACTGTTTTCCAAATAACATGAAGGAAAATGAATTTATTCTGTATTTCTAAATCAAATTCATTCATCTTGCTGACTAAAGGGAAATGCGAATTCGCTTCTAAATATTCAATGAGACAAGTCAGTATTCGGAAAGTATCTACTTTTCGATCATCTCGCTCCAATCCTAACTTGTAAACCAGTTCTAATAATTCAAAAATATCCTTTGGAGGTGCTATGGTTATGATTGGCATTGGCTTATGGTCTAATATAGCATCCATAAGGACCCTATTAACCATATAACTGAGCGATTGACTACCCATTAACCTCATTCGTATATTAACCTGCTCTTTAGCAAGTATTCCGAGTTGAAAGAAGTTATCTATGATTGTCTTAAAGGATAGAATCTTAAGTTTACTACAACCAATATGTGCAGCCAATTTCTGTAAATCAACATTGTCCTCTTCTAGCTGAATTGCAATGAAAAGTGCTAATAATAAGGATTCATCAACATCTAATTTAAAATACTGCTGTAAGGTGATTGATTCTTTTTGAATTGACTCTAGAAAGCCCTGGGAAAATTTGGAATCATTGGCTTGTTCGTAAATTGAAATGATTGAATTGAGCGTGGGGTTGTTTTGCTTGATTTCCATCTTCTTGGTTTGTAGAGCGAAGATGAGATAAGAGGGCGTCAAGTAGTGTCGCTATATGGATAGTCTATAAAAAATGTTTAAATTAGGGTATGGAAAAGAATCAACCAAAGAAGAAGACATTACAAGATTTAAGGGAGTTGTTAATTAAAGAAGGGAAAAAAGAACTGGAACGCCTTAAAAAGAGGCGGGAACTTGGACCTGATGGAAAGATGACTCCCTATCCGCAGAAGATGTATGATATTAGAGCGGAAATGGATTAGGGGCTAACCATTATTAGCTGAATTTATATCGAAAAATCTAATTACTTGAACCAAAGGTTTTGAAAATAAATTCTTTATCAGTTGAAGAATCCAATACGACTAGTAAATAGGTTTCATCAGTGCTTGAACCAAAGGCATTTATTGAGGATTCAATCTTATCAAAAAGATTTTGGATATCCGCTTTAGTCCATTGACAAATCATTACTTTCAAAGGACACTTAGAAATCAGTAGTTTTTCAAAATCATATTTTATTCCTGCAAAACTTTTAGCCCATTCAGACTCTAAAACCATTACCAGTTCAATAAGTTGTCCTTTTTCGTTCTCTTTATACCAAGTCATATCAAAAAGCCACTCTGCTTCGAAATATTTTGGGAAACCACCTGTTGCAACATTACAGTTCCATGCAGCACTCATACCTAAATCACCCAGTCTTTCCTTTAACTCTTTTGTCCAAGGGCCATCTCCTTGTATTTGTTGAGATTTAACATCAGCAAGAAAATTGTTGAATATTTCTTTTAAAGAGTTGATTAATAGTTGATTTTGTGACATAATTGTTTGTTTTAATCAAAGATGAAATCATTTGGCGCCAAAAGGTGGCGGGAGGGGATTATGGCTGAAGGATTATCGGAAATGCGCTATTCGTTTATTGCACTCAATCATGCAAACGGTCATGACAATTTTTGCAGACTGAAACTAACCAGTCAATAGGTTCTGATCCTATATTGAGTTTTGCATACCGCTTATGATGAACCTGATTTGCAGTTCCTCCGCAGTAAACACATTTCCAATTATCTCTTTTCAAAACAACATGTCGCTTTCTTTTCCATTCATCTGATTGAAGATACTGGTATCTGTAATAGGCTTGTCTATCAGATAATGAATCTAATTGTCGCAATAACGCATCGCGCTTTGGGTTATTCTCTCTATCCTCAGTCCAACCTAAAGACTTAATATACTCATTCTTAAAGTAGTTATAAGGCTTGCGAGAATCCCTACCTATTGTCAAACGTTTAGCAATAAAAATTGCAATAATACTTACAGTGATAATTATACCAGTAAATAATAAAGGGGATATACTATTATCGTTTTCCTTTTTAGTTAGTCTTCCAGGATTTACTTTATGAATATTACTACTTGAAACTATCCTTTTTTTCTTCTTCTTTTTTTGAATCTTAGAGGGAATAGTGGTTTCGACTGTTTTATTCGCTGTATCAATATTTAAACTATCTTGACTGTAGCAGGAAGTAGATAGTATGAGGAATAATATAATGAGTTTGAATTTCATTTGGATAAAACGTTAAGTTCCCCAATCATTTGCCATTTAAACATATGCAAGATTATTTTTTATATAATCATTTATTCCTTTTTGCAATCTTATTTTATCATTGTAAGTGCACTCAATTTTAACATCATATAAATGACCGATAATTAGCTCTATCAAATGTTTCTCATCTAAATATTTAATGGTTATTTTCCGGTTAAACTTTTTATGAATTGATTTATTTATACTTTCTTTATTCAATTTGATTACATCAATATTTTTTAATAATTCTTTTCTATTTTTTTTCAAATGAGCTTCGAAAATTTTACCAAAAATTAAATCAATTTTTTTGATGATTGTACCTGTACCCATGTACCAACCAAAAGTATCTTGATTTATTTTTTTGTTTTTATAATAATCAGATCTAACTTTTAGTAAGTCCGAGTCTAATCGAGATTTAGAATTTATAATTTTCGTAATCGCACTACATCGATCAAAATAAAAACGACTTAATTTATCTTTTTTGTTTGGGTCACGAATATAGATTCCATTGTTTAACTCTACTCGATACCCTCTAAAATAAGGATTGGCTTTTTCATCTTTGTAATCAATTGGCAAAACGAGAAACTGTTGAAGACCAGTTTTTGAGTTATAACCTATAATTTTTGCTACATCCCCATTATGGCAACATTCAATAATATTCTTTTTATGTCTCAAAGGTGTGGGAAGCCGCTTTGAATTAGTCATTATTAGCCATTTATAAGTAATCTTTAAGTTACTGAAGAGTTCTAGGAATTCAAAAACACTAAGTCAAAAAAAAAATGAACAAGTCATATTGTATTGTATTTCAATAAGTTAGAATCGTTTTTTTATAAAATTTGACTGAAAAATAAAGTTCAAAAAATAAAAGAGTCCATGATTACCCTCTATTTTTAGTTCGCAAAACTATTTAAACAGTTACAAAGCTGAAAACTGTAAACCACAATAATTAATAGTTTTTACTAACAACCTAAACCAAAACAAATGAAACACTTACACACTAACGCAGACTACAACTTTCCAACAGTTAATGACACATTTCTCGGAAGATCAATCCCCAATTATACTGACTATGTAGCAGACCAATACCTGCATTTTTTAAGATATCTGTATTATATGTGCTGTATGAATGCAGAAGGTCTTTATCCAGACGAACTATCAATAGAACAAATACTTGCTGGCTGGAAAAACCATGAACATAAACCAAAAATCAACAAGATCTTGATTGGCGAAGCACCTCCGACTGTTAGTTTAAATTATTTTTACAACCCTTTATCACCTTGGACAAGATCAGGTAATCCAGGAAGTGGTGGAAACTACACAAGATCAATCAAAAACTCACTTTTCCCTGGAATGGCATTCCCCACAAAGGTTGACTTTTTAATCGCTTGTGCTAGGAACGGCTTTTTATTATTAGACTTATTTCCATATGCTATGCCTTTCAGTGGAGGACTTAGATCAACAAGAAGGTATGCGAATGCTTGTGTATCAGCTTTTGGGGGAATAGCTCCATATACCATAAACGTACTTTCTTTCTTAGACAGTATTAAATATTGTATAAAAAAGGAGTTTTCAATTGGGTTTGCACAAATTTCATTTGGCAACATAATCTTACTGAATCCAACTTGTGTTGCAAACTTTGACGCGTGGTTAATAGCTAATGGCAAAAATATTGACCCACTTGGTCCATTAAATGTATTACGTCCAATCGCAATTGCAAATACATCAGCATATTTAAGAGTATGTGGCAAACGAGGATCATTTGTCCCCATACCTACTTTGTTAAACTATGCTGGAATTGTTTAAAGTAATTTATCAGTTTAAAAATGCAGGCCTTGTGAGCCTGCATTTTATTGGCAAATTAAACTGATGATTAGAAAAAACGAATGGACGTTACTATCTTGCTAAAGAATTAGGTTAAAAATCACCTTATAATATCGTAATCATAAAGACTCCTATAACTCCTTACAGATCCGCCCTCTGTCACTACAATGAGTCTATCACCACTCCAATAAGCATTAATGGCACCATAAGGTAAGATGGAATAAGTTAGGCCTGGCCCAAGCCATACCACTACCCTTCCCGCTACACCTCCATTTTGAGGGATTACTTCAACTAAACCAGTATTTCTGGCTGCTTCAAAATAGTCATTCATAATTGTTTTATTTTATTGGGTGGATGGCAATTGTTTCTTGCATTCCAAGAAGTTATTTGTGTTTAGTTCAGCGTTTCCATTTTCCATAAAAACCCTTATACTTTATAAGGACCTGTGAAAAAAACTATTTATATTATTTAATAAAGCTAATAGTAGCGGATAAGAGAACTCTGAGTCCTTACCATCGTTAGTCATATAACCATTGAAAACATTTTTGAAGTCATGCCCCTTTGTATAAATATTTGGATGGCTTGGACTTCTAAAGAATATTTTCATAGCATCAATATTAATATACTTAGGAATCTGCCCCCCTTTAAAGTCACAACCTGAAATACGAATAATATTTCGGACATTATCAATTGCAGTAATAATTTCGCAGAACACAAAGGTTTCACGATCATATTCGTGTCTAGATTTAGCCATTGGTTGAAACCGCGAAATAATAATAGCTTCTTTATCACCAATGTAATCAGCCTTCAATTTTTCAATTAATTCGTCTTGTGTCACAGATTATTTATTTTTTTGATTAAGTAGTTTATGATTGCAAAAAGATATTACCCGTAACTTCTTCTAAATAATAAGGATTTGACTTATCAAAGCCACACACACTAGCAACACCATCATACATTTTAAAGTGCAGTGGTTCATTGTTACATTCACAACTAAAATAATGGCTAATTGAACCCTTTTTATATTGAAAAAGCTTTAAAGCAGCTGCTTTAATTGGTTTTTCTCTACAGATATAATCATCGGGTCTTGCGCCAAACAATCCTTTTTCATGATTATAATTTGACATAAATGCAGGGTCATTTATATCTATGTGATATCCCTCGTATCCTGCAATTTCTGAATCGATTCTCCAAAAGTCAAACTCTGATAACATTTTATCTTTAAAGGCATAAAACGCATCATCTTCGTTTTCATAGTCATCCCAATTGAACATTGAACTACTATCATCATACACAATAGGCCAAAGCTTAAATGGGTTTTCAATCTGAGCATTCACAAATAGTACATGATGTTCTTCATAATTAGGTATGATTCCATTAGTTAGAATACTTTCTCTAAAACAAGGGTACGATAAATGCCAAAGATATTTTTCCGGAATAATAGACGGAGAGAATTTAAGCATGTTACGCTCTTTTTGGATACACATCTTTTTATAGGTCTTCCAACCATATTTTGAATCATTATTGTAAAAAGCGGATTGAATTTCTTCAACCTTATTTACTAAATTAGAGTAGTAAAATGTTTTCATTATTTGAATATCAATTTGTGTCCTGGAATTATTTAATGCATTTCCTGTCTCTTTTATAATACTACATCAGAACTCTTCAAACATACAATTCAAGTCTGCAAATGATTTGCAGACTTGAACAACTTAGAGTAAATTGTAATTATGGAAAACACAGAAAATTATTATACTATTCGTATTAAATTGATATGCAAATTTTTAGACAAAAAAGGTGGAACAATAGATGAAATGTTAAGCGCTGTGAATGATGGATTGGAAGATTTAAAATTAAAGCCGATTCAATTACGCACCTTAAATGAATGCTTAAGAAAGCTTAGAGAAGGTAATTTTAATCATTCTCTAAGAGATAATTCAAGTAAAAAATCTCAGCTTTTTAAAGTAAAAGTTGTAGATAAAAAATACTATTCATGGGATAGCAATACCCAAAAACCAATTTTTGGTGATTTGGATACATCAGAACGATTTACTGTTCCATTTTTAGTAGGAATCCTTAATAAATATCAAAGTATACCAGCTGTACAAAAAGTTATTGACCGCTTACCTGAAATATTTCATATTACAGATGATGAAATGAATAGTAGCGCTGCTATTGTGCATTTAAATCCAGATTTATATGATTACAAGAGGAAAGATTTTCAAGAGCAAGTAATCAATTGCGTAATCAAAATACTATCTCATATTCACGAAGCTGAGGTGATTATTTTTAATTATTCTAAAGTAAATGAGAGCAAGTCACATAATAATTTTGAGATAGTGCCTCTCCAGATAAGATTCTATGAGAATTACTATTATTTAATTGGTGAAGATTATAAAAGTGGAGAAATTATCCAATTCAGAGTTGATCAAATTACTTCATTGAGAGTAGAACCATTATTGGATGATGATGAAAATCGAGTAATATTTGACCCCAATAAATATACTACTGTCTTAAAGAATCGCTACAAGAATTCTTTTGGCATATGGTTTAACAAAGAATGGAAAACATATAAAATTGACATAGAATTTTCAAATTGGGCAGCAGCGTATGTAAAGCATTTACGCTTTCATCGGAGTCAAGAAGTTATATCTGAAGATAAAAATTTATCAAAAATTATAGTTAGGTATAAGTTACAACTTAATAAAGAAACATTTAAAGGGCAACCTCCCAATGAAAGGAATAATGAGTTAGCCTTTTTTTTAGGTCGATTTAGAGAATTCGCAAAAATATTATCATGGGAGGTGGTTTAACAGATTTAATAAAAATATGTAAATTCAAAAAAAATCTTAATAAATGCCAATGCTTTCACCAGCACAATACAATGATCTTTGGACACTTCCAGCACCGAATGGCTTTGGCCAAAGTTTAACTATCATACCAAACTATGATTACTACCTAATCCGTGAACAGATGTTTGAGGATTATTTGGATTTATTTCGAGGTGTAGATACTAGAGCGGCAAGACTTGCCGCAAATCCCGTTGAAATGCCTTATAATCACCCATTTCAACATACTTTAAAACAAATAGAAAATAAAGAGTTCGAAAAACCATGTATTAAATACATATTAATTGCAGAAGCCGCTCCCCTTTTTAATCCAAGAAGGTTAACTTCATTTGGTTTGGACACAAACAACTCCTACTTCTACAGCATAATTGATAAAAAGGGAACAAATTATTTTAAAGCCCCTATTACTGCTTTCGGGATAGCAGGAGCATTAACAAAAACTGAAAAGCTAATTGAACTCGCTAAAGCTGGAGTTATTTTAGTTGATATATTCCCATTTGCGATAAACTATGACCCGCCTTTTCGACACATACTGATTGCTACTGGTATTTTACGGGAGTTTTGGGATGGAGTGATGAATCCGTATTCACTAAAACTGCGACTTAAGAACTTAGATCCTTATTTCTGCATAGCCGCCCCCCCTCGAGCCGCATTAGTAGCTCCCCCTAAGATTAGTCATGATTTAGCAGATAATATGAGTACCGGATTATATCCGTTGATTCCGGGCATAAGATTTAATCTTTCATTAAACCAATTTGGTTCAATGGGTGGTCCATTAGTAGCGGGAACTCCTCCAGCAAAGAAAAGTTCTCACACACGATATTTTTACGATTGGCCAATAGGTCAATTTCTTAACGGGTTAATCCCATGTTCACTAAAAGTTGCTCCTATTTATCGTTGCTGTGCATTTGATGGAAGTATGATAGGCCCGCATTCAATTTTTATTGAAAATGCAATAATATAAATGCTGGTATAAAATAATGGACAAACCTAAAATCATTTAATTCTGCTCGAAAAATCTGCGCCCCTCATTGATAAGCTTATCAAATTCCCACAACCGCAAATCCGTCCTTAAATGATATAGCATCTTTATATATTAGCGGAATTATCTCATCTCCTTCCTCATTCACATATCCCGCACCTTGGTCTGAAAAAACGGGAGCTAAACCTTCGCTGAAATGCCAGCAATGGTTATAAACAAAGGGAACTTTAACTTTTCCGTGCTTATCGATAAAACCTGTAGAAGGGTTATGTATAAGTTTTTCTTGTTTATGCTCAACTATCAAACCATCTTCATTCACATGTCCTTTTTCTCTATTCAGAACTGCATATGCAAGTTGATTCCTAAAACTATATTCAAAACAGTCGCCCAAAAGGCCAGATTTAAATACAAATGGGATACGCGTATTGCCTAGTTCGTCTATTACTCCAATATCTTGTTTCTTACTAACAAAACAAAGTCCATCATTAAACCCTATTGCTGTGCTATCATACATTGCTGGTATCACCATTTCCCCCAGGCGATTTATAAAGCCCCACTTTTTTTGCGCTTTCACAGCTGCGAATCCATTTTGAAATGATTCAGCAGCACAGTACACTGGTGGAATAACCAACTCATCGTCCATATTAATAAAACCCCATTTTCGATTAATTTGAACTTTAGCTAACCCATCTTGCATATTCGACAGTTGAGCATACTTGTTTTTAATAACCCATTCTCCTGCTGTGTTTATTATCCCCCATCTCCCTTGATACTTTACAGATGCAAACCCATCTTTAAAATCATTGCAATACGAAAAATCAATATCGGAAATCATTCTTCCATTTACATCCATGAAATGCCACTTCTGCCCTATTCGCACAGCTGCAACTCCATTACTGTAAGAATGAGCATCATCATAAATCAAGGGTAATACTTCTTCGCCCTCATAATTAATATAACCATATTTACCTGTTGCGGAATCTTTTACAAAAGCTTTCCCCTCTGAAAATGTAGCAGCAAATGCATAGCTGGCATGTATTACTATTTCACCCCGACTATCAATATATCCATAGTTTTCGTTCTCACTAATTCTAACAACCGCTAATCCTTCATTAAAATCTTCTGCTTGTAAAAAGCCAATTGTATTGATGCACTCTCCTCTCTTGTTTATAAAATAATAACGCATATAATAAGAAATTTTAGGAATAGCAATTTAATCTCGGAACATAAGCAATGTGGCTACTATGAGTATAGTATTTAAAAAAGCAGTGATCTGCTTGTATATGTTCTAGAATTCTACCATGCATTTCTTGATTTTTTAGGTAATATCATTTTTTAAGTTTTGGTTATGTTATTACGTTGATTGACTAATCTGTAAATACCCTTTGTACTCACTCAATATTTTCAATTGATATGCTGAAAATTCCTTCACATTAGGTAATATGATCTTGCTACTTTTTGCAACTAAAAACGCTAAGGCATCATCATCAACTTCTGTGAACTGCTCCCAAGTCCTCCAGAATATATTCATCATCTCACTGAATCGAACCATATACTGCGCCTCCTCTAATGTTAATCTACTCATAATTAATGTTTAGTAATCATTCTGTTACCTGCTAAATATGTATACAAATCAAGCTGGACGTTCTAAAATTTACTTCCTCAGTAAAAACATGGAAACTCAAATGTAAGTCCGATGATTACCACCTATTTATTGAGTGTTGTCCTAATAATTGTAAATTCAAGACAAACTGATTCAGGAAGGCAATTTGACTGAATTTTCTAGGATTGAGATATTGTCTAAATTTTGGAACAATTAATTATCATAAAAAATATTAAAGAAAAGTAAAAAAAGTAATTACTACTTTACCAAAAAATATACTTATTACAATTTCGACTTATTCCATTCTTGGATATATTCCTCAAAAGATAGTTCCCCTTTTTCATATCTTTTTTTGAGTAATTCTTGTGCAGAGTTTGGCTTATAATAAGCAGGATTGGGCTTGTTATAAACAGGATTTTGCTCTGGTAAAGAGTTCTCACTTCTTTCTAGAATTCCTGAATCTCTAATACCATTAACAACTGCAGTCTTTATGACGAAATACAAAATTAACATCCCTAAAATAAAACTAACTATCCATAAAATAAGAGAGTAGATTTCCATATTTATTCAATTTATTGTTAGTTACAGACTTTTATTAATTAATTCAATTTCCTGTTGAATTATGCTAATGGCTTGATCTGGGTTTACTTCATTCTCTTTAAAACCATTAATATCCTGCTTACAGCCAACACAATATTGTCCAATATCATTAACCGTAGTGCACTCGCAAATCCAAATAACTTTTTCTTTAGAAGATAATAGTTGTTTCGTAGATGAACGTGTTCCTCTTTCCGGAAAATTATTCTCTAAGAAATTTTTAAGACTTTCCAAATCGGTTTTATCTTGTAATGAGTAGGTAGACTTATTGAATGATGAAAGGAGAACCCCCCTCTTCTGCACAGTAAAATCTTCTGATTTCAATAAATCCATACATAAGTGATAGTTAAACAGGTTCAATTCATTTATCATTCGAGATATAAATTTTACCAACTTCTCATTATTACTATCTCGAATAATTGTATATAAAACAATACTCTTTAGCGAATCATCTTGTGCATCGAAGTACACTTTTAAATTATCATAAAATTGAATTGATGCATCAGGAGCTATATCATGATATTGTAAACGACTTTCAAATTTCTCAAGAAGATATGGATACACTTCAATTATTTGATTGACAGTAATAAAACTCCAGACATCCTCATCTAAGGAAAGTGACTTATTATTTGCTTGTTCAATAATACTTAACTTCCATTTTAGTGAGTAAATACTATCCAGACTAACATTTTCAGTAATTTCCTCAGAAGCTTTTGTTGAATTCAACACTGATAAATCTTCAATTACAACTGCAGTACCAACTGCTGTAATCATAAACATTGTCTTATTCTTACC
>Ga0209812_10001226_pt1 | contig 18732 bp, 17 predicted proteins | sample JI71714BDNA_FD_187502 | JGI IMG/M metagenome (GOLD analysis project Ga0209812, IMG submission 187502) | Wastewater effluent complex algal communities from Wisconsin, to seasonally profile nutrient transformation and Carbon sequestration -... | ecosystem: Engineered > WWTP > Effluent > Algae...
CCGACGTTCACCCGCATGCCGTTGCCACCGGTTTCGGGCAGGCAGAACCACGCGCCGACCATCAGGAACGCCAGCAGCCAGCCGAAGCGCGGCGGGCGGATGCGCTGGCGCAGATCGGTCGCCACCATCGCGCCCCAGCGGCGCAGCGTGTCCATCAGCCGGCCTCCGTCAGATGCAGGCAGGCGAGGTAGGCATCCTCCAGCGCCGGCTCGATCGCCACCGCCGAGGCCAGCGGCGCCGCGCGGGCGATGACGTGCACCCGCAGGCCACCGTCGACGCGCTCGACGTGGCTGACCGGATGGCGCTCGCGCAGCCCGCTCAGCTCAGCATCCGCCACTGCGCAGGCCCACACCTGCCCGCGCGCCCGCTCGATCAGCACCTGCGGCGTGCAGTGCGCCAGCAGCCGGCCGCCGCGCATGACCGCGATCGCGTCGGCGCTGGAATCGACGTCGGAGACGATGTGCGTGGACAGGATCACCAGCCGGTCGCGGCCCAGTTCGGCGAGCAGCTGACGGAAGCGCAGCCGCTCCTCCGGGTCGAGGCCCACGGTCGGCTCGTCGACGATCAACAACTTCGGGTCGTTCAACAGCGCCTGCGCAATGCCGACCCGCTGGCGCATGCCGCCGGAGAAGTCGGCCAGCCGCCGGTCGGCGACCTGCGCGAGCCCGACCGCGGCCAGCCCGTGCTCGACCCGCGCCTCCGCCTCGCGGGGGCCCAGGCCCTTCACCGCCGCCAGATAGGCGAGGAACTCGCGGGCGGTCAGCATCGGGTAGACCCCGAAAGCCTGTGGCAGATAGCCCAGCTCGCGGCGCAGCGGCGTCGGGTCCCGGGCGATGTCGACGGCGTTCCAGTGCACCGTGCCGGCGCTGGGCTTCGTCAGCGTCGCCAGCACCCGCATCAGTGTGGACTTGCCGGCGCCGTTCGGCCCCAGCAGGCCCAGAATCCCGGCGCCCTGCGCGAGGCTGATGCCGTGCAGCGTCGCCGGCTTGCGCCCATAGCGGAACTGCACCCCGTCCAATCGCAGCGATACCGCCATGGCCCGTCCCGCCCGGTGAAAGTCGACCAGCCTAGTGAAGACGGGCTTCACGCGGATGTGCCAGCAGTGGGGTGCGCGATGGACCCCGAGGCTGGTCGCGATCGGCGTGCCTACCCTCGGCAAACACGCGGTGACTCAGCGGATCGGCCGACTACTCCGCGCCGGACTCGATCCTGGAGAAACCGTTGCGCACCCAGGCACTGGCGCTGTCATGGTTGAACGGCGTGTTGGCGGCGACCCGAATGCGCGCCAGCTCGACGCCGGTGTCGTCGAACGCCGCCAGTTCGGCGTAGGGCTCGTCCTCGTCCGGAACCACATCGAAGGTGACCCGGATCCGTCCTTGCGCGGTGGCCACCCGGGTGCTCTTGTGCAGCGCGGCATGCGCCTGCTGCTGATGGCGTCGGACCACTTCACTGGCGGTCTTGACCAGCGTTGCAAAGGCATTGGCATCGAGGGGCTTGGGGTTCTTCTTGTCGCGGCCCATCGTCCACGGCCCGACCAGCGCCGGTTCCGCTTCGCCGTCCAGGGTCATGGCCACGGCCCAGCCTTCGTCGTCCTCGTTCTTGAGGACCCGTGCCGTCCAGCCATCACCACACCACACCAGGGCACTCTGAATCAGCGCGCCGGAATCGGGGGTGTCACTGTCGGGTAAAGCGGCTTTGGCCATGAGGCGTCTCCATCACTGCGCACGTGGAGAGCGTAGCGAGGCTCCGGGCCACGCGCGCACCCTGCGGTCAGACGGGTTACACATCGCGCTCCGCGGTGCGAAGCCCGACTGGCTGTCGGTGCGCGCGGTGCTCATGCTGCAATGCGCGACCTTTCGAGCCACGACCCGCGGACCATGGATCCCCGACACATCGAGATCAGCAAGTTCCTGAGCTACGTCCTGCGGCATGCGCCGCAGCGCATCGGCCTGACGCTGGATCGCGATGGCTGGGCCTCGCTGGAGGCGCTGATCGCCGCCGCCCGTTCGGCTGGCCAGGATCTGGACGCGGACAGTGTCCGCGCGGTGGTCGCCGGCAACGATAAACAGCGTTTCGCCCTGTCCGAGGATGGCAGCCGGATCCGGGCGGTGCAGGGCCATTCGACCCCGGTCGTCGACCTCCAGTATCCGCCCCGCGTGCCGCCCGAGGTGCTGTACCACGGCACCGCCACCCGCTTTCTGGCGTCGATCCGGGCGGAGGGTCTGCGTCCCGGCCGACGTCATCACGTGCATCTGTCGGCCGACATCGACACCGCCATCGCCGTCGGCCGGCGCCACGGCCAGCCGGCCGTCCTGCGGATCGACGCCCTGCGCCTACACCGGGACGGCCAGCCCTTCTTTCAGGCCGACAATGGCGTCTGGCTGTCTGGCCCGATTGCGCCGCGCGACCTCGCCGAGGTCGAACTCCGCTGAGCGCCGGAACGCCGTCGCCATCCCCGATTCCCGAGCCGAACCCATGCGAACGCCCCCACCCGCCGTCGAAACGCCGCTGCCCGACATCGACCGCGAGGCCTTCGCGGCGGAGATCCACGCGCTGCGCCGCGAGCTGATGGCCGATCTGGACGCGGAGGACTGGCAGCACCTGCAGCGGATGGAGCGCTGGGGCCGGCTCTGCACGGTGGCTGGCTACGCCTGCGCCTGGCTGCCGCTGAATCCGGTCGCGGTGTTCCTGATCGGCATGGGCAATGTCGCGCGCTGGACGATGATCACCCACCACGTGATGCATCGCGGCTACGACCGCGTGCCCGGCGTGCCGGAGCGGCTGACCAGTCGCCGCTACGCGCAGGGCTGGCGCCGCTGGCTGGACTGGCCGGACTGGATGGATCCGGCCGCCTGGGCCTACGAGCACAATCAGCTGCACCATTTCCACACCGGCGAAATCGACGACCCGGATCTGGTGGAACACAACGCCGCGATCCTCCGCGCGAAGGCCATGCCCCGGCCCTTGAAATGGCTGCTGGGCCTGATCCTGATGCTGACCTGGAAATTGACCTATTACGCGCCCAACACCCTCTGGGCGCTGCAGCAGCGGGACTTGCGCAAGGCGCAGGCGCCAGACGCGCCGCCCTTGCCGACCCCGGGCCATGTCCGGCGCTGGTTCTATCCGGGCGAACGCCTGCTGCTGCCGGTGACCCGTCGCGGCCTCGCCTTCTGGGGCCGCTGCGTGCTGCCGTACGCGCTGTATCGCTTCGGCCTGATCCCGGCGCTGTTCCTGCCGCTCGGCACCTGGGCCTGGGCCGCCGTGCTGATCAACAGCCTGCTGGCCGAGCTGTACGCCAACGCCCATTCCTTCTTCATCATCGCGCCCAATCACGCCGGCGACGACCTGTGGCGCTTCGATGCGCCGGGTCGGGATCGGGCGGATTTCTATCTGCGTCAGGTCACCGGCTCGGTCAATTATCCTGGTGGCAGCGACCGCGCCGATTTTCTGATGGGCTATCTCAATTACCAGATCGAGCACCACCTGTGGCCGGATCTGCCGATGCGCAAATACCGGCAGGCTGCGCCCCGCGTCAAAGCCATCTGCGCCCGCCACGGCGTGCCCTACGTCGAAGAAGGCGTATTTCGCCGCTTCCGCCAGCTCTGGCGCATCCTGACCGGCGCGGCCTCGATGCGTCGCGCACCGGCCGAGCGATCGGGCGCGGTGGGCCCGGTGCGGCCCCCGGATCAGCCCGCCAGCTGCGCGAGGTAAGCGTCGAGATCGGCAGCGACCACGCTGTCGACCTCGAACTCCGGAGCAAGCGCGTGGACCACCGTGCCCGCCCGCGGGCCGCGCAGGCACAGCGCCCAGGAGGCGTAACCACTGGCCACGGAAAACCGCAGCGGCAGGTGGGCATCCCAGTACTCGGTGATTTGCGCGGTCCAGACCGGATCGCCCTCGGCCGCTTCCAGCGATTGCCGTTCCGGTTCGTTCCAGGCGTAGGCCGAATCGTCCACGCCGCGCATCAGCGCCGGCGTCACGAACCAGGACTGCTCGCTGGCGTCGGCGCAGAGGGCGATCGTGGCGAAGCAGGCGGTCCACGCCGCCGGCAACGGGCCATGGCGCGCCAGAATCGCGGCAGGAATCGTCAGGGCAGGATCGGCGACCACTGACCAGCCCTGGGCACGCAAACGGAGGAGAGCGGGATGCATGCCGGCAGTATCCCGCCGACACGCGCTGCCGTCACATCGCCGGTGGCGCGGGCTGGTGACGGCCGACGGCGCACCGACGTCTGATCGCATCCGCCGCTGATTGCTCGATTCGTGGCCAGCATGCGCCGGGGTTGGATGCGCCCATTCTGGTGACCGGAGCCCTGCCGATCACGTCACCCCCAGGGGTCGGCATGCAGCGCCGCGATGCGGGTCGCTTCGGCAGCCAGCGCGGCGCGCAGGTCGGCGGGCGCCAGCACCTGGACGTGGGCGCCGAGCCGCAAGAGCTCACGCACGGCGTGGTCGCCGGACTCGACCGGCAGGTCGGCTTCGCGCCAGCCCTCGGCGTCCGCTGCACCGGCACCCCGCTCGGCGGTAGCGGCGAGTTGCGGCTGTTGCTCATGCAGCAGCCGCCAGCCGGTCGCCGACAGCCGCACCCGGACGATGCGGGTGCGCAGGCCGTCTTCGAAGGCGCTCACCGACTCGGTCCAGTGCCGCGCCAGCTCAAAGCCCGCCGGTCGCGGGCTGGACCCGTCCAGCATGGTCATCGACTGGATCGCGGCTACCCGATAGGTGCGCAGGCCGCCATCGACACCCGCCACCAGGTACCACTCGCCGGCCTTCAGCACGAGGCCCAGCGGCGCGACCTCGCGGACCACCTCGCCCTTCCAGCTGCGGTAGCGCAGCGCCACTCGGCGATCGGCCCAGACCGCCTCGGCCAGCGGTCGCAGCCACGGCGGCGTGGTCCGGCGTCCGTACCAGGGCCGTGGATCGAGATGGAAGCGCGCAGCCACGCGCTGCGCCCCGGCCCCGGCTGCCGCCGGCAGGCTGGCCAGCAGCTTGTGGCGCGCCGTCTGCGCGTGCTCGCCGAGACCGAGCTCCGCCGCCGCCTGCGCCACCCCCATCAGGCCCACGGCATCGGCCTCGGCGGCGGTCAGCCCGGTCAGGCGGGTGCTGTAGCCCTGCAGCAGGGCAAAGCCGCCGCCGCGCCCGCGTTCGGCATACACCGGCACGCCGGCCGCACTCAGCTGCTCGATGTCGCGGTAGACCGTGCGCACCGACACCTCGAACTCGCGGGCCAGCGTGTCGGCGCTGAGGCGGCCGCGCAGCTGCAGCAGGATCAGGAGGGAGAGCAGTCGACTGGCGCGCATGCCGTGCATCTGAGCACGAATACCTGACAGCAGGTGTCAGGTGACCGCGCGTTCCATGACCGGGCGGGATGTCCCCGCCTGACCGGAGCCTTCCATGGACGAACACCGTCGCCTGCTGCTCGGCGCCACCGCCGCGCTGATCCTGTCCCGCCACGCCGGCGCCAGCGCCGGGAGCGACCTCGACGCCGATCTCGACGCCGATCTCGACGCCGATCTCGACGCCGATCTCGACGCCGATCTCGACGCCGGACCCGATACCGACCTCGACGTGCCGCCGCTGCCGGCAACGCCCAGCGCCGGAACGCCGGGCGACTTCGATTTCCTCAACGGCGAATGGCGGATCCGCCACTGGCGGAAACCGACGCCCGACGCCGACTGGGATCACTTCGAGGGCGAGGCGACCTGCTGGTCGATTCTGGGCGGCATCGGCAGCGTCGAGGAGCTGCGCATTCCGGCCCGCCAGTTCAGCGGCATGGGCCTGCGCCTGCTCGACATCGAGCGTCGACGCTGGTCGGACCATTGGGTGAACGCCAAAAGCGGCGTGGTCACCGCGCCCGGCCTCGAAGGCAGCTTCGAGCACGGCGTCGGGCTGTTCGTCTCGCGCGAGGAGGAAAACGGCAAGCCGCTGCTCGCCGCCGGAATCTGGGATCGCATCCGCCGCAACAGCTGCCGCTGGCGCCAGGCCGTGTCCCGCGACGATGGTCAGACCTGGGCGCACAACTGGGTCATGCACTGGCGGCGAGCCTGAGCCTCTGGCCGGCACGCCGATCCGCTGCATCTCACGTCCCTGAAAAACGGGCGGATCGCCACGGACGTCCAGCCATAGCGACGTGGCCGGCGTGTGCTAGCTTCGTCGGCCACCATGAAAGCCGCGGCGTCATCTCGTGCGATGCGCGTTCATGATTGAACCTGTTCACCCCGAGCGCGGAGCGTCCGATGCAGCTGACGGATCTGGAGGGTGCGGCCCTGGCCGAGATCGCGGGGCGCGGGGTAGCGACCAGCTATGCCGTCGCGCGGGCTTTTCGGGAATCGCCTTCGGAGTATTGGTCGGGCTCGGCGGGTGCGGTTTATCCGATGCTCAAGCGATTGATGGAGCGCGGATTGCTGGTTGCCGATGCGGGCTCACGCGGGCGCCGCGCCCACACCGGATATGCACTCAGTGACGCGGGGCGTGCGGCACTTCAGGCGTGGCTGCTGGATGCCGACCGCGCCAGCGGACTCGGGTTTGATCCGCTGCGGACGCGGGCAGTCCACATGCGTCTGGTCTCCCCCGAGGCTCTCGAACAGTGGCTCGAACAGGTGCAGACTGCGATGCAGGCCCAGGCCGAGCAGGTGGTATGGCCAGACAATCCCAGGCTCCGCGCAATCCATGACGCGGTTCTCAAGAACCGCGCCGATTTGTTACACCGCCTGAGTGCAGTACTGCGAGAGCATTCGAATTAGCCATCGGTCGAGCCGTCCCTCGTCCGACCGCTGGCGCTATTCCCGCTCCGAGGCACTCTTTCTGCCGTCGCGATAGCGGACTTCCATCACCAGCGGGCCAGTCGGATTACGCACGAAGGCGATGCGCACATCGTCGATACCGACCACGGCGTACAGATCGTCCCCGATCGGCGCCAACTCCAGCGGTGGCATGCCGCTGCGCTGCGAGATCAGTCGCTCACCTTCGATGCGAACCTGCCGTTCGCCATAGGTGCCGACCAAGGCACGCAGGTCCGTCACGCTCATTCGAACCGGGGACTGCCGCGCCCGGATCAGCGGCAATTCCCACGCCATCTCCGCCTTGATCTGCGGATCCGGGCTGAGCGCCAGCGTCTCCATTGCCCGGATGAGCGCCGCATCCAGTGCAGCCGGACCTGGGACCTCGATGTCCGGCGTGATTCCGACACCCTCCCAGTTGGTTTTGCTGACCGGATGAATCGCGCGCCCGTAGGAGATGCTCGCGACAAATCCTGCCGGGAGCGCCACGAACAGGTTGTTGTTGGCGCCGCCGCGGGTGGTTTCCCCGACCAGCGTTCCGAGCTTGAATTGCTGAATGTGATAGGCAAATTCCTCGGCTGCGGAAAAGCTGCCGCGGTCGACCAGCACATAGACCGGACGATCCGTGATCCGATCAGCGGGAAGCCGGGCCGTGGATCTTGTGGTTGTCGATTCGCCGCTGCGCCCATCATAGAAAGTCATCAGCGGAACGGATTTCGCGGGCATCAGATAGCTGATCAAGCGCTGGACGGCCTCCACATGCCCGCCGCCATTACCACGCAGGTCAATGATGACTGCCGACCCTCCGGACAGGAATTGCGCGGCGGCGTCGATCACCGGCGCGGTCAAGGTTTCGTTCCAGTAGAACAACTGGATCCGCACATAGCGGATATTCCCGGGCAGAATCTCCTGTCGCACATAGCCCTGGTTGTGGCGTAACCCCTGCGCATCCATGAAGCTGCTGTCCACCGGGTCGGGGGATTCTTCCAGCGCCGTCGAGCGGGCGGGATCGAATACCACATTCAGATGCTTGTCATTGGACGCCGCCAGCAATGCGTCATTCAGGCGCTGCATGAACTCCACGGGGGTGAGCCCCGCAAATGCGCCTTCCTCCTGTTTCGTACGAAGGGCCTGCAGGATTTCAGCGCGCTTTTCAGGAAAAACGTACAGCTTCTCGATTTCCGAGCCCAGGCGATCAATGACCTGATCGACCTCGGCTGCACCCAGTGCCGGAGGAGTTGCCCAGGCGCTGGGGGCGACAGAAATCAGGAATGCGCAGCAGAGCGCGACCAGGCGCCTCATGACCGTTCTCCAAGGTGCCGACTTGAAACCCGGGACGACGCGCGCGGGGCTGTCTGTTGCGGTTTGAACCGGACTGCCTTCACGGCCGAATCGCCGGCCGTGGGCGCTTGCCGGAGGTGGGTATCGAGCGAAGCGCAACTTGCGGTTGCGCCCGTAAGCGTGGTCGCGAGGGTCTGCATGCGGGGTCTCCAGATAGTACGATTCGCACTATATTTCGCGACCCCGACACGGGCGTCAACCGTGCCGGAAGGCAGGCGTCGCACCGATCGGCTGCGCCCCGAAGGTCAGCGCGGCGGCTTCGCCGGAGGCACCTGGATCGCGCAGGTCCCGCCGAGCAGCACGGGCTTCAGCGCTTCGCTGACGAGGTCGGCACCCGGCGGGTCGAAGTTCGACAACACGATCAGCCATGCGTTCGCCTCGGGGTAGACCCAGAACCCGGCGTTGCTGCCGGCCGCGCCGCCGGCCTGCCCGAGCTGCCAGCGCGTCGCGCCGCGCGGGAACACCGCCGCCTTGGTCGACGCGCTCAGCAACGCGTCGCCGATCAGCGCTTGGGCCAGCGCTTCCAGATCCGAGGCACTGCTCAGCGCGTCGCCCGCTGCCGATGCCTTCAGCGCGGCGAACTCGATCCGCGGCTGCGGGGTCGGCGCTGGCGGCTGGCCGGGCGGGCTGAGGCGCGTCAACGGCGTGGCGGCGCCAGCCCCCGGGTCGAAGCTCGACTGCGGCATGCCGACCGCGTCGAACAGCTGGCGCGTGATGAAGTCGCGGTAGCCCTCGCCAGAAACGGCTTCGATGAGCGCGCCGAGCAGCAGGTAACCGCCGTTGGAGTACTGCTCCCGGCTGCCGGCTTCGAAGCTGATCGGCTTGCTGGCGACCAGGCTCACCAGCTCGCGGGCAGTCGTGGCCTTCGCCATGGCCGGGCCATCGGCCATGTCGGGGCGGGTCATCGGCGCCACGCCGGACCGATGCACCAGCAGGTGCTCCACCGTGATCGCCGCAAACGACTCGGGGAGCTCGGGAAGGTGGCGGCGCACCGGATCGTCCAGCCGCAGCTTGCCGGCGTCCACCAGCAGGCCGACGGCGATTCGGGTGTAGACCTTGCCCACCGACGCGAGCCGGAACGGCGTGTCGCGGGTGATGGCGCGCGTGCCGTCGGCATCGGCGTAGCCGTGGGCCTGCTCGAAGCGACCGCCGTCGGTACGGGCGGCGACGAAGCCGCTGAAGGCGATCGGCTGCATCTGCTGCTCCAGGCATTGCGCCATGTCGCTTTCGAAGGATGCGGCCGCCGTGCCGGCAGCGAGGGTCAGACCGATGGCGAGAAACAGGGCTCGGTGGAGGCGGGTCATGGGGGCTCCGGCGTCGGGAAAATCGCAGGCTAGGGAGTAAGCTACTCCGCATGCAAAGCCCATCCCTGAGTAGCCTGGTGACAATCCGCGACCCCCGTGCGGCGATCGTGTTCACCGACTCGCATTCGCGGCGGATCCTGCTGCAGTTCGCCCGCAAGCCCCGCGCACTGGCGGAGGTCGCGCGGGATATCGGCATGGATCTGAAGCAGCTCCATCATTTCGTGACCCGCTTCCATCGCCTCGGGCTGGTGCAGATCGTCGAGGAGCGCCAGCGCACCGGCCGCAGCATCAAGCTGTACCAGTGCACCGGCGATCGCTACTTCATCCCGGCCGCAGCGACACCCGGAACCTTCAGTCGCGGCCTGGCCAAGGAGCTGCGCAGTGCCATCGACCGCGATGCCGCGGCCAGTATCGAGGGCATGGTCTTTGCGCTCGACCCCGATGGCCGCGTCTGCGGAACTTGGGTCGAGAAACCGAATGCGCGCCCCTCGCCGATGGACAGCTGGCGGATCCTGAGTCTGAGTTCGGCGCAAGCGCGGCAACTCAAGGAGGAACTGGCCGCCGTACTCGACCGGTTCCAGAACATTCCCGAGGCGCGCGGCGAGGTGTATCTGGTGCACGCGGGCATGGCCCGACGACCCGACCACCAGGGCGCCACCGACAACCCGCCGCCGGCCGATCCGGGGATGCGGGTCGAGGACCCGACGCCAGCGGGGTGAGCGCGCCGCTCGTCGACGACCCGGCGATCGCACGCTTCCGGACAGTCGCGTCCGATTGCGGACACCGGCGCCCCAAAACCCGAGCAGCGCCGACCCGCACGCCGCTGGCAACAACGCTGGCCCGGTCCGTGCTTCGCCGACACCACCTTGGTGGAACCCAGTCCCGCTCGGCTTTGCCCTGCCCGTCCTGCTGCAGCTCGCACCGAGGCACCCACCACGCCACTCGATTCCGGCCCTGTGCGCCGCCCCCCATCATCTTTCGGAGCCCGCCCCATGGTTCTAGTGTGGTGTCCCAAAAGTCATTGGAAGTATTTCCGATGGATCTGGTCCCGAGGCGAGGCGCGAGGAGGAAGCTGTAGCAGCGCTACAGCGACGACGAGCAACGAAGCATTCGGGACCAGAGACGCGGAAAGGAATTTCTGGGACGCCACATTAGGGTCAGCCCCCGCTGGCTACAGTGCCGGCGATCCCTCCATGACAAGCATCACGGATGCGAACCCTCCTGCACCTGCTCTCTGCTGCCGGCGGCGGCACCGAGCGCTACGTTCGCGAGCTGGCGGAGGGTTTGCCGGGCTGGCGCCATCTCCTGCTGCTGCTGGGCAGCCACGGCTCCGCGGTGCTGGAGGACCCGGTGCAGGGCCGCCGTGCCCTGCTGCGGGAGGTCAACGTGGATCGGCGCCGGGTGCTGGGCTTACTGGACCGCTACGGGGTGGATCTGCCGCACCTGCATTGGGTCAGTCCGGACGCGCTGCCGTGGATGCAGGAGCTGTCGGCGGCGCAGCGACCGTTTCTGGTCAGCCTGCACGATATCGGCTTCCTGCGCGCGACGGCCTTCGAGGCGGGAGACGATCCGCTGATGCTGGACCCGGACTGGGTGGCGACGTGGCAGCCGATCTGGAATGCCGCGACGGCGATCACCTCGCCGTCCGGCTTCATCGATCAGCAATGGGCACGGGTGTGTCCGCAACGCCCGGTCATCCGAGTCGCCCCGGGTATTGCCGATGCCACACCGGTGGTCGAGCAGGCACTCGCAGAGGTGCCGACGGTGGGGATCATCGGCGCCCTCGGTCCGCACAAGGGGAGCGAGCTGCTGGACGCCGTCCTGGCCCTGGCCGCTGCCACCGAGCTGCGTTTCGTTCTGGTGGGCTACCAGGATCGGCAGCTGTATCCGGGCGTCAGCCACGAAGGACGGCTGACCATCCACGGTCCGTACCTGCCGGGAGAGGCGGCGGCGCTGATCGATCGCTACCAAGTCGATCTGGTGTGGTTTCCGAACCGGATGCCGGAGAGCTTCAGCTATGCGCTCTCCGAGGCCTGGGCCGCCGGGCGGCCAGTGCTGGTGCCGGATGCAGGCGCTCTGGGCGAGCGCTTGCAGGCGCGAGGCGGTGGCTGGCTGCTGCGCGACCCGGATGATGCCGCCAGCGTCCTCGGCGATCTGCGCAGCTATCTGCCGATCGCTCGCTCACCTGAGTACCGCGCCCGGCTGCGCCGTGAACGGCCGTCGCGGGTACCGACACTTTCAACCATGTTGCACGCCATGCAAACCATCTACGAGACCATTCCTCTCGTCAACCCCAGCCGAGAGCCCTGGGCCGATGCCGAATTGAACGCTCAACTGGCCGATCAGCTCGGCGCGTTGCGCTTTCGCCAGGAGAACGTCCGCCTCGCCCGCGATTACGCCCAGGCGAGGGAATGGATCGCGCACCTGGAACGCGATCTGGACACCCTGAACATCGCCCGCCGCGAAGAGCAAGTCGAACTGCGAGTGGAAATTGCGCGTCGTGATGACCGGATCACGGCGCTGGCGCAGCAACTGGCCGCCAGCACTGCCGAACAAGCCGAATTGCAGGCCGCCATAACCGCCCCGCTGGAGACGCTGCGACAGCACGCCGAGGTCCAACAGCGGCGCATTACCGAGCTGGAACTGGAAAAAGCGCTGGCAACCCGGGCTCAGCAGGAACAGCTTGCCGCGATGCAGCAGCTGCAGGCGCAGTTGAGCGAGGCGCGCGACGCGCTTCAGCAATCTGGTCAGCAGCTCTCCACCCTGTGGTCCGAGCGCGCAGTCCTGAGCATCAAGGCCCATCGTTACGACCGGGTGCTGCAACTGATTCCCGGTCCGTTGATTCGCCTGATGCGCGCGCTGCGCCGGCGCCTGCCCGGAGGTCGCTGATGCGGACCGACCCCCGCTTCCGACCCGGCTATGTCGACGGGCCGGCGATCGCGACGACGGTCGTCGACGTGCAGGTGGTGACCTGGTGGACGAGCGCCGCGCAGCTCCAGCGCCTGCTGGCGGGGCTCGATACCTATCGACACCCGAGGCAGCTCAAGCTCCATGTCTGGGACAACAGCGTCGACGCCGACGCGCACCGGCAACAGGTCGACGTCCTCGCTCCGGCGGCTCCGCGCTACGGCGGGCTGAACCTGCAGACCTCGCCGCGCAATCTGGGCTTCGGCAAGGGCAACAACGCGCTGCTCGCGCACGGCTCGGCCGAGTGGGTCCTGCTGCTGAACCCGGATGCAGCGCTGGACCCCGGTGCGCTCGAACAGGCGCTCAGCATCGCACTGAACGACCCTGAAGTCGGCGCGGTCGAGTTCCGCCAACGGCCTTACGAGCATCCGAAGGATTACCACCCGATCACGCTGGAGACTGGCTGGGTCAGCGGCGCGGCGGTGCTGCTGCGCCGCTCCGCGCTCGCGGCGATCGGCGGCTTCGATCCGAGGCTGTTTCTGTATGGCGAGGACGTCGATCTGTCCTGGCGGCTGCGGGCTGCGGGCTTCCGGCTGCGCTACGTGCCGTGGGCCACCGTGCTGCACGAGACCTATGCGAGCCCGGGCCAGATCAAGCCGCAGCAGACGCTGGGCAGCACCTTCGCGAACCTGTGCCTGCGCCGTCGCTATGGCAGCGCCGCGGATGTGCGGGTCGGACTGAAGCTGCTGCTGTCGGAAGTCTTCCGGCCGCAGAGTTTCCCCGGGCGTCGCCGCGGTTTGCTGTTCAACCTCGCCCGCTTCGTCAAGCACGAACGCCACTTCGCGCGGACCCGTGTGGCGTCGACCGCCGAGTTCGCGCCGCACTTCGCGGCCTGGGATTACGAACACCGCCGCAAGGGGGCGTTCTGGCCGGTGGTGCTGGCCGAGCGGCTGCGGGACGGGCCACGGGTCAGCATCCTGATTCGCACGCATCGGCGGCCTGCCTTTCTGCGCGAGGCCCTGCTGAGCGTGGCGCGTCAGACCTACCGCAACGTCGAGGCGGTGGTGGTCGAGGACGGCGAGCCCACCGCCCGCGAGATGGTCGAGCGCGAGTTCCGAGGCGTGCTGTCGGTGCGCTACCACGCCACCGGGACGCCGGTCGGGCGCTCGCGCGCCGGCAATCTGGCGCTGGCCATGGCCACCGGCGAATGGTTCAACTTCCTCGACGACGACGACCTGCTGTATGCGGATCACGTCGAGACCCTGCTCGGTCATGTACTCGGCAGCGAGTTGGCGGGTGCTTATGGCGTCGGCTGGGAAGTACCGACCGAGGTACAGTCGCTGGAGCCGCTGCGCTACCGCGAATCGGCACCGCTGACCCGCTACCAGATGCCCTTCAACCACCTGACGCTGTGGACCCACAACTACATTCCGATCCAGTGCGCGATGTTCCACCGCCGGCTCTACGACACCCACGGCGGTTTCGAGACCGACATGGATCAGCTCGAAGACTGGAATCTGTGGACGCGCTACACGCTGGCGGACCGCTTCGCGCTGGTCGACAAGACCACGTCGCTGTACCGCGTTCCGCTGCACCCCGAGCAATCCGCGGCACGGCAGACCCAGCTGGATCAGGCGTATCGGGATGCGCTGGCCCGCCAGGCCGCGATGCGCCTGCAGTTGAGCCCGGCGGTCCTGCGCGAAGCGCTGCCGCAGACCACGCTGATCGCTCGCCCGCCAGCCCCGAAAACCCTGCGTCGGCAGATCCTCGAAGCCCTGCCGCTGGTCCGCAGGCTGCTCCGCTGGCGTGACCACTGGCGAGGCCATTGACACCCCCATGCAGATCGGCCCCTACACCTTCCCCAGCCCGACTCTCGCCCTCGCGCCGATGGCCGGCGTCACCGACCGGCCGTTCCGCGTGCTGTGCAAGCGGCTGGGTGCGGACATGGCCGCGACCGAGATGACCACCTCGGACCCGAGCCTGTGGCGAACCAAGAAGAGCGTGCTGCGCCGCGAGCATGCGGGCGAGCCTTCGCCGATCATCGTGCAGATCGCCGGCTACGATCCGGCGATGATGGCGGAAGCCGCGCGTTTCAATGTTGACGAGGGTGCGCAGATCATCGACATCAACATGGGTTGCCCGGCCAAGAAGGTCTGTCATGTGCTGGCCGGCAGCGCGCTGCTGAAGGACGAGGCGCTGGTCGGCCGGATTCTGGAGGCCGTCGTCCGTGCAGTGCCGGTGCCGGTGACGCTGAAGACTCGCACCGGCTGGAACCCGGAGCAGCGCAACGGCGTGCGGATCGCGCGGATTGCGGAAGCCGCCGGCATCGCCGCGCTGGCCGTACACGGCCGGACTCGCTGCGACTTCTACGAGGGCGCGGCCGAGTACGACACCATCGCCGAGATCCGTGCGGCGATCCGGATCCCGCTACTCGCCAACGGCGATATCGCTGACTCGGCGCAGGCTCGCGCGGTCCTGAAGCACACCGGCGCCGACGGCGTGATGCTGGGCCGCGCCGCGCAGGGCAAGCCGTGGATTTTCCGCGAGCTGCGCGCGGCGCTGCGCGGGGAAGCCGTCGAGGTGCCCGACGCTGCCAGTCAGCGCGAGATCCTGGTCGAGCACCTGCAGGCGCTGTACGCCTTCTATGGCGAGGCGCACGGCGTGCGGGTCGCGCGCAAGCACATCGGCTGGTATCTGAAGGCCCACCCGGCGCTGGCCGAGGTCCGCGAGCGGGTCAACGCGGCCACCGATGCAAAGAACCAGATGGCCGCGGTGGCGAGTTGCTGAGCGGTCGGGCCGGCGCGACTGCGCCGGCGCGCTGGACGACGGATCAGCTCAAGTAGGTGTAACCCGTGAGCCCGGCTTCCAGCGCCTCCAGCATCCGCCGCGATTCGTCGAGCGGCAGCCCCGCCGCCGCGACCTTCGCGCGGTACGCGAGCTTCAGTCGGTCCGGGTCGTAGCCCACATAGCGCAGCAGCTCGTGAGTGCTGTCGCCCTCGCGTGGAGCATCCAGCCGGAAGCCGTCGGGCGTCAGCTCGACGCTGACCGAGTCGGTGTCGCCGAACAGGTTGTGGATGTCGCCCAGCGTCTCCTGGTAGGCACCGATCATGAACAGGCCGAGCAGGTAATCCTCGCCCTCGCGCAGCGGATGCAGGGCCAGCGCCTGCTCCAGACCCTGCGCCTCGACATAGTGATCGATGCGGCCGTCCGAGTCGCAGGTCAGGTCTTCCAGCACCCCGCGGCGATCCGGCCGCTCGTTGTGGCGGTTGATCGGCAGGATCGGGAACACCTGTTCCAGCGCCCACACGTCCGGCACCGACTGGAACACCGAGAAGTTCAGGAAATACTTGTCGGCCAGCTTGTCGTTGACCTCGTCGAGCAACGGGCGCTGGCTCTTGACCGCCGGCGACAGCGCATCGCGAACCCGCCGCAGGATCGCGTAATGCAGCTCGTCGAGCGCGGCCCGCTGCGTGAGGCCGAGTTCGCCTGCGGCAAAGGCAGCCTGACCTTCGGCGAGGTAATGCTGCGTCTCCGAATAGACCTCCGCCGGCGGTCGCTGGCCAACCTGGGTCAGCAGCTCGCGCAGGTGCTTCAGCGTCGGATGCGGCTCGTCACCGACCTCCATCACCGAGCCGGCCGAAGTCTCCTCGACCGCGGTGACGTTGGCGACCAGTACGGCGTGGTGCGCGGTCATCGCGCGGCCGGCCTCGGTCACCACCCGTGGATGCGCAAGACCTCGCTCGCGACAGATCGCCGCCAGCGGCTCGACGATCGCGCTGGCGTACTGATCGAGCCCGTAGTTGATCGAGCAGTAGGAGCGCGAACGCGAGCCCTCGTAGTCGACGCCGAGGCCGCCACCGACATCGACGATGCCGATCGGAGCGCCCGCATCGATCAGCGCATCGAAGTAACGCACGGCCTCATGCATGCCGGTGGCGATGTCGCGGACGTTGCTGATCTGGCTGCCCATGTGGAAGTGCAAGAGGCGCAGGCAGTGCTTCAGCCCCGCGGCCTCCAGATCGGCGAGCAGCTCGACCACCTGCTTCGGCATCAGGCCGAACTTGGCCTTGTCGCCCCCGGTGTTCTGCCACTTGCCGGCGCCGATCGAGGTCAGCCGCACGCGCACGCCGAGGCCCGGTTCGACGCCGAGCGCCTTCGCCTCCTCGATCACATGCTTCAGCTCGCCGGCCTTCTCGATCACGATGATCACGTCCATGCCGAGCTTGCGGCCCATCAGCGCCAGCCGGATGAACTCGCGGTCCTTGTAGCCGTTGCAGACCACCAGCCCCGGCGGCGCCAGCGCCAGCACGGCCAGCAGCTCCGGCTTGCTGCCGGCCTCCAGACCGAAGCCGGGGCCGGCGTTCTTGACCAGCTCGCTGACCACCGCCTGTTGCTGGTTGACCTTGATCGGGTAGATCGCCGTGTACCCGCCGGCGTAATCCTCGCGCGCCATCGCCCGGGCGAAGGCCTGCTGCATCCGGCCGAGCTTGTGGCTCAGCATCGCCGGGAAGCGCAGCAACAGCGGGATCCGCAGACCCTGACGGCGCGCGGCATCCACCACCGCCGGCAACGACAGACTCGGGCCCTCCGGTCCTTGCGGCTGCACCAGCACATCGCCCTCGGGGCCAATGTCGAAAAAGCCCTCGGACCAGTGCGGAACGCTGTAGAGGGTGCGGGCGTCGTCGATGGAATGGCGGCTCACGCGGGTCTCCTGGATGCGAATCGATCCCGGGCGGGCCGGGCGGCGGCGCAGTGTAGGGCCCGGGTCTGCAGCTGGATGGCGACGACGCCGATCCACACAGGTGCGGTTGGCGACTTCACCAGCGCAACGTTTTGCAAAACCGTGGCGGAAGCGCCCGATGGAGCGCATAAGCAGCGTCGACGCACGTCATTGACCTTCGTGCTGAGCCTAGACTGAAATCCAGTTTGGCAAGGGAGTAGCGCAACATGCTGGCCATCCACGAGCACGAACGCCGGGAAATCGACCAGCAGCGACCGTTGCCGCTGTACCACCAGGTCTACAGCCTGCTGCGCCGCAAGATCGAAGCAGGAGAGCTGCGCCACGGGGTCCTGCTGCCCAGCGAGATCGAACTGGCAGCGCAGCTCTGCGTCTCCCGGGTCACCGCCAAGCGCGCCCTCGACGACCTCGAAGCCGAGGGCTACGTCGAACGTCGCCGCGGTCGCGGCACGGCAGTGACCTGGCGCTACGAGCCGAAACTGATTCGCGCGCCCTTGAACGGCATGCTCGAAGGCCTCGCCGTGATGGGTAAGGAAACCCGCATCGGCGTGCTGGCCTTCGCCACCGTCCTGGCACCGAAGGATGCCGCCGAAGCGCTGCGACTCCCACCGGGCAGCGACGTGCAACGTGCCGTCCGCCTGCGATATCTGGACGGCCTGCCCTTCGCCCACTACACCAGCTGGACGCGACCGCTCGGCCCGGCCTACAACGCCGGCGCCCTGAAAGACCGTTCGCGCCTCGAGCTCTTCAAGACTCTTGGCCTGAACGTGGTCGAGGTCGATCAGGTGCTCTCCGCCTGCGGGGCCCCGTCCGACGCCGCGCTGGCCCTCGGTGTAAGCCCCGGTACGCCGCTGCTCTCGGTCAGCCGCACCTACATCGACCAGCACGAGCGCCCGATCGACCACCTGATCGGCCTGTACCGGCCCGATCGCTTCCAGTACCACATGAGGCTGTCCGCCAGGCGCTGAGCGGGTACCTGCCGGCTGAAAAGGTCGATGACCACCGCCAGATACAGCCAACCTTCGTCAGTGGCGATGTAGTTGATGTCGCCCACCAAGATCTTATCGGGTTCGGCCACCGTGAACTGCCGGTCGAGCACATTGGGCGCGATCGGCAGGTCGTGGCGGCTGTCGGTCGTGACCTTGAAGCGCCGCTGGCCCCGGGCCCGGATGTCGTGCTGCTGCATCTGCATCTGCACGCGCTGCTTGCCAACTCGAACGCCCCGCGACCGCAGCGTGCGCCAGATCCGCGGCCAGCCGTGGCTGCCGTGCGTTTCGGCATGAACTGCCCGGATCTGCACCACCAGCGCGGCGGCGCTTTGATGACGACGCGGCGCCTCGCAGGTCCGACGCGCCTGATGCCGTCGGGGCGACTGCTGGGACAACGCTTGCAGCGATACGTTGTTCGGGTCGCTGAAGGTGGAGCGGCTGCATGGAGAGCGCTTCGGAACCCGCCGGCAGGCAATGGAAGCGGTCGTCGCCTGGATCCTCTAGTGTGGTGTCCCAAAAGTAATTTGAACTAATTTACGATCGGGTTATCGTATGGACCCAACAGTCGGAGGGTGTGACGATGGGCCAGAGAGGTCGACCGGTACAAGGACTTGAGGTCAGCGCCGAGGACCGGGCGGAGTTGCTGCTTCGCTTGTCCAAGCGCAAGGGTGTCGG
>Ga0209812_10001227_pt1 | contig 18715 bp, 10 predicted proteins | sample JI71714BDNA_FD_187502 | JGI IMG/M metagenome (GOLD analysis project Ga0209812, IMG submission 187502) | Wastewater effluent complex algal communities from Wisconsin, to seasonally profile nutrient transformation and Carbon sequestration -... | ecosystem: Engineered > WWTP > Effluent > Algae...
TTCCGGCAGCCCTCGCCAGCGATCGCCACGGAATGGCAGCGCTATCTGGCCTTCGGCCTCGCCTGCACCTGGCTGGTCGGGGTGGGCCGCTATTGGGACAGTCCCGCTACTGCGCTCTGGCAGAAATTGGGGCTGGGTTCCGTCGCCTACGTGTTCGTACTCGCCTTCCTGCTCTGGGTGATCATCTGGCCGCTGCGCCCCGAACGCTGGTCTTACCGCATGGTGCTGATTTTCCTGACCATGACCGCATTGCCGGCGCTGCTGTACGCGATTCCGGTCGAGCGTTTCCTGCCGCTGGAGGATTCGGCTCGATTGAACGCCTTGTTCCTGCTGTTTGTCGCCTGCTACCGGGTGGCGCTGTTGGTCTGGTTTCTGCGCCGGGTGGCCGGTCTATCCGGGGATGCCTTGATCACGGCAGTCTTCCTGCCGCTGACCCTCATCCTGTTCCTGCTGTATGCCCTGAACCTTGAGCACGCGACCTTCCAGTTCATGGCCGGAATGCGCGACGTGGATGAAACCAGCAACGATGCGGCTTACATGATTGTGACGTTGCTCAGTGCCTTCTCGATGTGGACGTTTCCCTTTGTGCTGTTTTTCTACATCGTGCAGATTTTCCTCGCGCACGAAAGGACTCGCGGGACTCGCGGGAAATGAGTCGTCAACCTCGGGCAAACATCCGATGACGCAGGCTCGAAATCGTGTCCAGACGTTTGTCAAGGTGCTGGCGACGACGGTGGTGATCGGCGCAGTGATCGCGGCGATCTCGCTCTGGGCACCGCGTCGGCAGGGCATCGAGTTCGGTAATCCCTGTAAAATGCAGAAGGTCATGCTCGATTTGATTGGCGCAAGGATTCCGTTCGAGTTCGACGGCCGCTCCATATTGGTCAACGAGCGGAATGGGCCGGAGCTCAAGCGGATCGTGGACGCTGTCGAGGAGTGTCCGGCGATCCGGCCGCACGACTGGGAACCGCGCTGAGGTCTTTCACCGCCCGAACCCGCAATGCCATTCACTTGAGCGCGATGCCATGGTTTCGTCATTGCGAGCCGGGATTTCCGATGGAAACGCGCACGCGCCTTGATGATTGCCGCTGTCCCCAAGTCCGCGTCACTGTGACCGCGGTCGCGATGACGAATCGTGGAGTGCGTCTCGAATGCCGATCCTGTCACTTACATTCGAATCAATGGCTTGCCAATGACATCATGGAGAACGCAGTGAAGCGGTTATTCGAAGCGAGCGGAGATCGCCACGTCGCTGCACTCCTCGCGATGACGGAACTTTTGCGCGGCTTTCTCAAGTTGATGGCACCGCCCGCACCCGCGGATGCCCGTCGCCGAGCACTTCACGCAGCAGCGCACGATCGGCGTCCGCGCCGGGGCCGGGTTCGACGCTGAGGCCGGCGCGCTGACGCCATAGCCGCAGTTCGGCGCGTTCCCAGTCGGCCAGCGTGGCGGCGGCCGGACTGTTGGTGGCGCGGACCAGCGCCGCGCGGGCGCGGACCGGGTCGCCGCGGGTCAGCGCGGCGTCGGCCAGCAGCAGGTCGGCGCGCACGGCCTGCCGGCGCAGCAGCGGCGGGCCGGCGGCGAGGCGCTGGATCGCAGCGTCGAGGCGGCTCAGGCCGTCGGCGCTACGGCGCGCAACCGCGATGCGGGCTTCGGCCAGTTCGACGCGAGCCAGCAGCGGATGGCTGGCGCCCAGTCTGGCCTCGAAGATCCGGCGGGCGCGGGCCGTGGCGTTGATGGCAGCGCCGGGCTCGGCCCGGGCCAGCGCGAGGTCGGCTTCGGTCAGGGCGAGGCTGGCGACGTCGACACTGTCGGCGCCGGCGTAGCGCTCGGCGAGGGATACGGCGCGGGCGAGCAGGGCGGCCGCGTCGTCGAGCCGGTGGCGGGTGATCGCCAGCCGTGCGTGGTTGCCGAGCAGGGCGGCCAGCGCGGCGTTTTCGGCGGTCAGCGCCACAGCTAGGGCGGTGGCTTCGCGGTAGTGCCGATCGGCCTCGGCGAGTCGCCCGAGCAGCTGCTCGACGTTGGCGAGGTTGCCCAGCGTGGTGATGGCATGGCCGGAGCGCTCGTGGCCGGCATGGCGCCAGGTCAGCAGCGCGGCCTGGAACTCGACGCGGGCGGGCTCCAGCTGGTCTGCCTGCAGCAGCGCCAGCCCCAGATTGCTGCGGGCGATGCCCAGCGACAGCGGCGTGCCGTCCGGGGCGGCGGCGCTGAGTTGCACCACTTCGCGCTGCAGGGCGAGACCCTGTGCGAGGTCGCCGCGGGCACGGACCAGCTGCGAGCGGGCCGCCAGCAGCTGCACGTCCAGATCGCGCGGCGGATCGGGCGGCGGCCCACGCAAGGCCACGGCGGCGGCGAGTTCGCGATCGGCGGCGTCCAGTTCTCCCAGGCGAACCAGCACCTGCGCCAGCTGGCTGTGGGCCAGGACGCGGTCGGTTGCGGCCGCCTCGCCGGGGTCGGCGAGAAAGCGGGTCAGCATCGCGCGGGCCGCCGGATAGTCGCCGAGCACGAAGTACAGCTCGCCGAGCGACAGCAGCACCGAGCGACGGACCTCCGGGTCGTCGCCGTACAGCAGGTCGAGCTGGGCGGCGCTGGCATCCAGCAGCTGCTTGGCGGTCGCGCCGCTGCCGAGCGCCGCACCCTCGCGGAAGGCCAGCTGCAGGTGCTCGCGCAGGGCTTCCTGCCGACGAGCTTCCAGCCGCGCGGCATCGCGTTCGGCGGCGGCGATCCGGGCCTGGCCGGTGCTGTAGACCGTGGCGCCGATCAGGCTGAGCGCGCACAGTGCGGCGAGGCCGGCCGGCAGCCAGTGGCGCTGGCTCCAGCGCAGCAGCGCATAGCCCAGCGCCCCGCGGCGCGCCTGCACAGGCTGCCGCGCCCGGTAGCGCGCCAGATCCTCGCGCAGCGCCTCGACCGAGGCATAGCGGCGGGCCGGGTCCTTGGCCAGCGCGCGCTGCACGATGGCGTCCAGATCGCCGCTCAGCGTACGCGCCGGGTAGGGCAGGTCAGGGCGCGCCGCGCGCGTCAGCGGCGGCGGGTCGCGCTGACCGATCGCCGCCGCCGCGCCGCCGAGGCTGTCCAGCGCTTCCGGCCAGGGGTGGCGACCGCTGAGCAGCAGGTACAGCAACAGCCCGAGGCCGTGGACGTCGACCGCAGTGGTCAGGCTGCCACCGGCCAGCTGCTCCGGCGCTGCCCAGGCCGGCGTCAACAGCGACCGCGTCGCCTCGCTGGCGCCACCGGCATCCAGCAGGCGGGCGATCCCGAAATCCAGCAGCACGGCGTGTCCGCCAGCGTCGACCAGCACGTTGGCCGGCTTCAGGTCGCGATGGATGATCAAGCGGGCGTGGGCATGGGCGACCGCACCGGCGACCTGCTCGAACAGCGCCAGCCGCCGCGCCAGCGACCAGCGCCGCGACGTCAGCCACTGATCCAGCGGCTGGCCGTCCACCCAGCGCATCGCGAACCACGGCTGGCCGCCAGCGCTGATGCCGCCGTCCAGCAACTGCGCGATGCCCGGATGGGTGAGCTGCGCCAGCAGCGCCTGCTCGACGGCAAAGCGCGCCGCCCAGTCGGCGCCGGCGCGATCCAGCAGCTTGATCGCCGCCGTCTGTTCGAAGGGGCCATCGGCGCGCTCGGCGCGATACACGCTGGCCATGCCGCCCTGACCGGCCGGCGCCACGATCCGCCAGGCGCCGAGGCGCGTACCGGCGGGCAGCGAGGCCACGGACGCCGCATCCGCATCCACGCGCGGCAACGGCGGCTCCAGCGTCGGCGCCTCTGCCAGCGCAGCCAGCAGTGCCGCCAATGCGGCGGCCAGCGCAGGCGCCTCGCGCTCGGTGCGCGCCAACAGTTCGGCCTGGCCATCTGCGTCCAGATCCTGCGCCTGCTCCAGCAGCGCATCGACGCGCTTCGCGTCGGCGGTGCTCAGGCCGCGCAGCGGGTCGCCCATCATGAGGAACCCAGCGTCACCGCCAGCCACGCCCGCGCCCGATCCCAGTCGCGGCGCACGGTCCGGTCACTGACGCCGAGGATCTCGGCGGTCTCGACCTCGCTGTAACCGCCGAAGAAGCGGCAGTTCACCACCTCGACCAGCCGCGGATTGACCTCGGCCAGCCGGGTCAGTGCGCTGTCGACACCGACGATGGTCGGCAGATCGGTCTCCGCCACCGGCATCGCTGCGTCGACCTCGACCGCACCCAGCAAGCCCGCCTCCCGCGCACTCAGGCGCTTGCGCGCGTGGTCGGCCAGGATCTGCCGCATCGCCAACGCCGCCAGCGCGAAGAAGTGCCGCTGACTCTCGACCTTGAGGCTGCCGCTGCCGGCTAGCTTCAGATACAGCTCGTGCACCACCGCGGTGGTCGACAACGTCGGCGGACTGAAAAACCGCCGCCGCTGCGCGGCCGCCAACTGCCTCAAGTCCGCATGCAGCGCCGGCACCAACCGCGCCAGCGCCGGCCTCAGCGCATCGCGCAGGGCCGCCAGGTCGGCGTCGATGTCGGGGGCCGGTCGCATGGGCACGGAGGATGCCAGCGACCACGTGAGCTTCGGCGGTGACCGGAATCGCCTGGGCTCACGGGTCGGACCGGCGTCGGCAGGGTGACCGCGACCTGCCACGCGCAGAACGGCCGCGTGGACTGACAGCCCTCCGACACGGTGCGGCTACCGGAGGCGCATCGCCGGATCCCCGAACAGCGTGATGGCGTAGTTGGATTCCACGTGCTCCGGCGCGCTGCGGGCCAGATCGCGCTTGGCGTGCTGGAGCGCCTCACCGAGCGTGTTGATCGGCACGCCAGCGTCATCTTCCATGCGCCCATCTTCGAGCAGATCGAACAGGCGCGTGCCGAGTGCGAGGAGACTGGCGTCTTCCGCCAGACTGCTCGACCCGATGACCGCAGCGGCCAGGGTGTTGCCGCGCAGCATCAGGGCGTGGCTCATGGTGTCCTGATTGGGCATCACGAAGTAACTGTTCCAGCAGCCCCACTGGCTGACGATCGCCGGCACCGCACTGCGCTGGATGCTGGCCAGCTGCGTGGTGTCCAGCAGGTTCTGGAAGGCCCAGCGATTCGGACTGGAATGGCCGAGATAGCTGATCCAGTCACTGCCACCGGCCAGCGCCGCCGTCGCTTTGGCGCGCGCGTCCAGCGGGCCGATTTCGTCAATCAAGCCAAAGTCGACGACCTGGCCTTGGCGCAAATAGCTCAGCATGGCCCGACTGTGCACGCCGAAGTGTTCATGGCTCGCGGAGTTCCCGGAAGCCGCAAAATAGCTGCCCACCGGTTGATTGCCGCGCGTGATCGCGGCTTGAATCGCCCGCTGCAGTTCTTCCACCGTGCGCACGGGCAGGCGTCCGACGGCGCGTTCAGGCGCGCCATCGCCGTCACCATCGGCGTAATGGGCATCGCTGGCGGCAAAACGCACGATCGGGCTGGCCACGCGATAAAAGGTCGGCAGGAAGCTCTGTGAGCCGACGCCCAGATGATCATCGTAGTCGTAGCTGTCGCCCCCGATCAGCAGCACGAACCTGGGATTGATCTGGCTGATCGCTTCGCGAATGGCCTGCGGACTGCGTTGATGCGCGCTCTTCGCCGCATAGATGGCATCCGTGCGCAGCACCCTCACGCTGTAGCCGCGGCTCTGCTGCAGCGCAATCAGCGGCTGCAAATCTCCGGCAAACAGCGGATGGGTCACGATCAGATAATCCGCAGGTCCGAAGTTGCTTTCTGCGGTGACACCGGCACTGAGGGTAGGCCGCTGAAGCTGCGAGTCGTTCACCACCAGCACCGCGTTCGCTCGCTGATCCACCGAGACACTCGTGCTGGCGTGATCGCGCTTGATCACCCCATTGATCTGGCTCCAGATCGTGCTGGCCTGATCAATGCCGGTGACGGAAAAACCGCTGCGCGACTCCATGCCGTCTTGCAGGAGAATGTCCCCGGCCGTCGTGGTCGCGTTGAACTCGCCGATCTGGAGACCGCCATCGCGCAGGCTGCTGGTACTCCAATAGCGCAGGGTGAATCCGTCCAGCAGCACCACATCCGCCGGATACCCCGTGTCTCCCAAGACCCGGAGTGTCAACGTGTTGTTGCTCTGCAACTGCGCATCGCCCAGATTGATCGAGATATTCTCCTCGACCAGACCGTCAAAGCGCCGCTGGGCAATGCTCGTGCCATTCAGCAGCAGCTCGATGCTGTGATCAGGCGCCGATTGGTTGGAGCCGGCGTAGTCCAGCCCACCCCAGAGCTTGACCGTCAGGGTCGCACTGGAGCCGGGCACACGGTGGGGGAGCGTGAAACTGCGGCTGATGTCGATCGGCGTCGTGGCGGTCGAAACGCGGGCATCAAACCAGGGATCATCACCGGGTGCACTGAAGCTGTAGCCGCGATTCGGCGATTGATCCACTTCCGCAATGAAGGTGCGCGGCGCGCCCGACCCGCCGACCAGCGCCCCGGAGTCGACCGGGCGCGCCTGCGCGCGGTCCACCTTGATTTCATAGATGCGTTCACTGCCATACAGGCTGTTGCGCAGGGTGCCGATCCATTCGATCGCACAGCCGGGGCCGAACGTGCTGCCCGCGCAATCCACGAATCGAGGCACGGGCTGGCCGTTTTCCAGCACCGCGATATCGGCCGCGATGGCGCTGCTGGCGAAGCCGGCCGCGATGAGATCGCTGTAGCTGACCCGCTGGACCCCGGCCTTCCTGACGCTGGCCAGCACCGAGACCGCTGGCGTCAGCGAGCGGTTGCGGCCTTCGCTGAGCGCATTGGCGGCACGAATGGCAGCCCAATCGAGGGGTTGTTCCACGACCGGTGCGCCCACCGTGGCCGCACCGGCGGCGTCCAGTCGCACCGCCGGATGGAAACGCGATTGACCGAGGATATCCACGTCCTCCACGCGGATTTCGCCGACATCGGTGGCGTCAACGAAGCGCTGATAGGCCTTCATGCGCATGCTGTCGCCGCCCTTGCCGCTCACCGGCTCGACGATCAAGTCCTCATGCAAGGCGCGCCAGGCGTTGCCGGCGTCACGGCGACCCCACAGGCGATAGCCCAGATGGCCGGTCTCGGTGGCGCTGCCGAAGCGCACGTCCAGGCGCTCGCCCGTCCGTTCGACCTGCAGGAATGCGAGGCTCACCGGCGTGGTGACGAAATCGCCGCCAAAAACCGCGGTGCCGATGGTCTCCGTGCTGGGGTGGCTGCGATCCGATTTCAGGTCCGCATCCTCATCGACGCGGGTCCCCAGGCTAACCGTGACACCACCAGGGTGGGTCAGGCTGCAGCGCCGCAGCCAGCCGCCGTCATCTTCATTGCGGCTCTGCAGCGAGCCGAACCCGCGCAGGTTGGCCGCAATGATGCTGCTGCCGAGCGGGAAACTGAGGCTGGTGGTGGAACAGGTGCCGGTGGCCGTGCCGGTGCCGGTGGCCAGTGCCACCGTGCTGCCGCCCAGGACCCTGAGTTGGGTCGAGACCGCCGACTCGATCGCAACATAGCCGATGTTCTCGGGGGTCTTGAGGCCGGGTGTGGGTGCGCCAGCATCATCCGAGCTGGAACTTTCGAGCGCGGTTTCAAAGCCGGTGGCGCTCACATTACGCACGGCGGTGGTCAACCAGATGCGCGAGACACCCGACAGGCGAGGCCGCGCGGGCAAGGGCGGCACGCTCAAATTCGCGCCCTCATTGGCCTGGCCCCAGCTCTGCAGGCTGCTGAGCACAATCGGGGCCGCACTGAAGGCAAATCCGGGTGGATTGGGAAAACTCACGGTTTCCCATGCTCTGGGTGCAAAGCCGGCAAAGCCGCCGTAGCCAGCCGCGCGCTGGCTGGCCATGGTGAGCACATTGCCGACATGGACCAGCACGCCCGGTCCGGGCGCGTTCGGCACGTGGATATTCCGCAGCAGCGGCACATCGTTCGGCAGGCGATAGCTGCCGGGCAGCGCTGCCAACCAATGCACGGTGGTCGTTCCGCCGGCGCCGGTACAGCCCACACAGCCCTGAGGTTCCACATGCAGCACATCAAAGCTCGAACCGGTGATATTGCTCAGTCGCAATGCCTTGGGATCACTGTCCGCATCGTCACCCTGCACGATCACAATCGGCGTTGCACTGAAGGGCTGTGCGAAGAACACACGAGTGGCGGCATTGTCGCCGGGACCGGTCGCCGGCAGGGTGATCGAGCCCACGGCAAACATGCGATTGGGTGGCGGTGTACTCCGCGCGATGAAGTTGCCAAAGGCAATGATTGCTCCGGTGTCCACGGCAATGGTGCTGTGGAGCGTGTTCGTTGCGGTATCGAGCACGCTCATGGAGCCGTCGCTGTTACCCACATAAACGCGGCTGCCGTTGGGATGCACATCGATTCCGATCGGCCGGGGTCCGGTCGGAACGGTCGCCAGTACCGTCCAGGTGGCGGCATTGATCACCGAAACCGAATTGCCGATGCTATTGCTGGCGTAAACGCGCGTGCCATCGGCGCTCACCGCAATGGCCAGGGGCTGATCACCCACCTGCACGCTGGCGACGATCGCGTTGGTTGCCGTATTCATCGCCAATGCGCGGCTGGATGCGGTTGGCTGGCCATTGACCATATACAGCCGGCTGCCGTCCGGGCTCACTGCCAGACCATAGGGCATGGTGCCGACATTGATCTGGCTGACCGTGAGTGCGGGCAAGGCGATGACCGCAAGATTGCCGCCGCTGGAGTTTCCGACGTAGACCCGGCTGCCATCGGGTGCCACCACCAGACTGGTCGGTCGTGCGGGGACGTTCACGGTGCCCATGACCGTGTTGTTGAGCGCATTGATGACCGTAACCGTGTTGGACGTGGTGTTGCTGACAAACACCCGAGAGCCATCGGGTGAAACAGCAGCGGTCCACGGATCGGTGCCGACCGGAATGGTGGCCACCACGCTGCGTGTGATGGTATTGATCACCCGCACATTCGAAAACGCCTGATCAACCACATAAGCGCGAGATCCGTCCGGACTGACGGCAATGCCCCATGAGCCGAAACCGACGGCAATCGTATCGATCACGCTGTTGGTGCCCAGATCGATCACCGCGAGACGCCCGGTATTCCGGGTGGGTACGTAAGCAAAGGGCCCGACCAACGATTGCGCGCTGTTCGGGGTGACGCTGTTGGAGGGCAAGGATGCGGGACCGGTCCCGGCTGCGTTTCGCGCGGTGACCGTGCAGGTCACGGGCACCCCGTTGGTCAAACCGGTGACCGTGATCGGCGCGCCGCTGGCAAACGCGCTCCTGCCGCCGCAGGTCGCGGTGTAGCCGTTGATGGCCGCGCCGCCGTCGTCGAGCGCAGCGCCGAACTGGACCCGCACTTCGCCGTTGCCGGCTACGGCAACCCCGATGATCGGTGCGCTCGGGAGGATGGGCGAGACGACATGATTGACGCTGGGCGCGGTGGCACTGGCGTAATTCAGGTCGCCGCTGTAAGTGGCACTCAGCGCCCGAGTCCCCGCGACGTTGGAGATCAGGGAGCAACTGCCGCTGGCGCCTCCCGCATTCGCGGTCAAGGCCGCGATGCAGCTGTTGACGCCTTCGCTGATCAGCACCGAGCCGCTCAGGGCCGGTCCGCCGATGCTGCGTGTCACGCTGACCGAGACCAGATACGCCGAATCTCGCGGTGAAGGCTCCGGCGTATGGGCGGTGATGGCGACGCTGCTGGTCAAGAGCGACGCCACGGAGTAGCGATTCAAGAATATATCGCTGACCGCGTCGGTGTTGGCCTCGAGCAGATTGTCGGCACTGCTGGCAAACAGCATGAAACCGTCATCCGAAATGGCGCGCGCACTGGCGGTGCTGGCGGCATTTGCCTGGGTCGATGTATCGGTGATCGAACCTCGGGTAATGGCGCCGGTGACTTGATCCTTGACGAACAGATCGGGCAGCGCATTGGTGTCGCCGGGGACCAGATTGCTCATGGCGCAAATGAAGCCAATGTAGCGGCCATTGCTGCTGATCGACGGCGAACTGCAGTCGCCGCCCACACCTTGTGTGCCGGCCGCATCGACGCTGACGCGGGTCACGTTGCCGTCGGTCAGATCCTTGACGAAGATGTCGACCAGCCCATTGCTGTCGCTGGCGATCAGATTGCTGGCCGCCGATGCGAACGCAACGAAGCGCCCGTTGCTGCTGACCGCCGGATCGCTGCTCGCGCGGTTGGCCTGCGCGCCGCTGCTGTTGCTGCTGATCCGGGCGATGGCACCGCTGCCGACGGTCTTGACGAAGATATCGCGCGCGCCGTTGGTGTCGCCGCTGACCAGATTGCTGGCATCCGAGGAGAAAACCACCACACTGGCGTCATCGCTCAGCTGTGCCTGCTGACTGTGGCCATTGCCGAGCGTGCCCGCAGCGCTGGTACTGACCAGTTGCGTGGTATCGCTGGCGCGATTTTTCAGCACGATGTCGGAAAAGCCGTTGGTGTCTCCGGCAACCAGATTCGAGTCACTGCTGGTAAACGTGACCCAATTGCCCGTATTGCTGATCGATACCGGTCCGGCAAGCACCCCGCTGGTGCGCTGTGCGCCGCCGCTCGCCGTGCTGACCCGCAAATTGACGGTGGTGCCCGGCCGTTTGACGAACACATCGTTCAAGCCGTTGGTGTCGCCGGTGATCAGGTTGCTGCCGGAGGAAAGAAACGCCAGCCACTGATTGTCAGCGCTGATCGCGATGGCTTCGCTTGCACCGTTGGTGTTGCCATTGCCGGTGGGCGCAGTGCTCTCCCGGGTGATGACGCCGTTGCTGCGGTCGTGCAGGAAAACGTCCGAAACGCCGTTGCTGTCAGTGGGGAGGCCGGTGCTGGCATTGGGCATCAGCGTGCTGGCGGCCGAGGTGAAGACGGCATAGCGGCCATCGCGACTGATACTGGCTTGATCGCTTGCCGCATCGCCCCGCGCGCCGAAATGGGCGCTGCTGACGCGCACCAGCGTGGCCACCGGCGTGCCGCGCAGATAGACGTCGGGCAGATTGTTGCTGTCACCCGCTGCCGCACCGGCAGTGGTGGTAAAGGCGACCATGCGGCCATCGCCGCTGATCGCGGGATTCAAGCTGGCCTGACTGAACTGGGAGGACGGATTGGGTGCGCTGATCCGGGTGATCGATCCGGTTTGGCGATCCTTGAGCAGGACATCCTCGGTATTGTTGGTATCCAGCGGAATCAAGTTGGCCGCGCGAGAAACAAAGGCCACGTAGCGCGCGTCCGCGCTCATCGACGCCCGCTCGCTGCCGCCTGCACCATGGACGCCAGTGGCCGTGGTGCTGATTTTTTCAATGGCGCCGGTCTCCGTGTCCTTGACGAACACATCGACGTTGTTGTTGAGATCGCCAGGCACCAGATTCGGCGCATTGGATTGAAACACCACGAAGCGACCGTCGGCGCTGATCATCGGTGCGATACTGGAAGCTAGGTTATTCGCCTGAAATCCCACCACGCCGGTGGCACTGGCGCTGACCGTCTTCAGGGTCCGCGTCAGTCGATCCTTGACGAAGATATCGCCGGTGCCGTTGAAGTCGTTGGGATCGAAGTTGAAGGCCTGCGACATGAAGGCGACGAATCGACCGTCGGCGCTGAGTGATGGACTGTAGCTGCGCCAGTCGCCGAGTTGGTCCGTGCTGGTGGTGCTGACCAGATCGAGCGCGCCGGTCTGCAAATCGCGCACGTAGACGTCGGTGTGGCTCTCGTTGTCTGCCGCCACCAGCCGGCCAAAGGTGATGAAGGCGACGAAACGGCCGTCGGCATTCAACACCGGATTCATGTTGAAGGAGCTGTTGTTGGTGGTGTCTTGGGCACCGGCTTCGGTGAGATTGGCGCGCACGATGCTGCCGTTGCCCAGATCCTTGACGAACACATCCCGGACATTGTTGGTGTCTCCGGGCACCAGATTGCTGGCCAGTGAGGTAAAGGCCACGAAGCGGCCGTTGCCGCTGATGCTGGGCTCGTAACTCAGGCCATTCGCCTGTTCGCCATTGGCAGCCATACTCACGCGGCGGACCTGGCCCGAGCGCATATCCCGCACGAACACATCGCCCACGCCATTGCTGTCACCGGCAACCAGATTGGTGGCATCGGAGGCAAATACCACCCAGCGGCCGTCGTGATTGACCGTCTGGCTCCCCAGGGCGGCGCTGCCATTGCCGTCCTCGTACCCGATCGCGGCATTGCTGATCAGTCTTGGAAAGCCCGCGGCCAGCACGGTTTGGCTGATAGTGCTGGTCGCCGCGGAATAGTTGGAATCGCCCGGCCAACTGGCGGTCAAGGTGCGCTGACCCGCGGTGCTTCCCGTCCAGAAACAACCGTTGCCCAAGGGCAACGAGAACTGGCATTGATCGACGCCGTCGCTGACGGTCACCACGCCGGTGGGTGACGGGGTCTGCAGGTAACGCTCGACATCGACACTGATCCCGACGAAGACGCCTTGGCCGACCCGGCTGACGCTGGGCGCGTTACGCACAATGGCGAAGTCGCGGATCGTCTGCGCGCGCGTGCCGCTGCTGGCTGCCCAGATATTCGTCGCGGGAAAGCTGGCGGTTAAAGTGACCGGCCGCGCACGCACCGGCACCAAGGTACAACTGCCGACTTCATTGGCAATCCCCTGCAGGGTAAAGCGGCAGCGGGCCGTCATCGGATCATTGGCAGGGCCGTCGCTGACTTCGACCAACCCGCTCGGAAAACCACCCAAATCGGGCGTTTCGCGCACCGTGAACTGCGCCACGATGGGCTCGAACGGACGGGACGGATTGGGCAGCAGACTGGTCAAGGTGGTGCTGGTGGCGCGTCCATTGACGGCGGTGTGCGCCAGGCTTGCGCTGACCGGCGGATAAGCCGTGTCGCCGCTGTAGCAGAGTTGGAGGTTGCGCGCGGCGGCGCTGTTGAAGGTGATGCTGCAGCTCTGACTTTGGGCGCCGGTGCTGCCGGACAGGGTACGGCTGCATTGATGGGCGGGGCCCGCCGGCGCACTCGCGCAATCGGGTGCGTCCTTGAGGGTCACGGTGCCGGTGGGGGCCGCGATGGGTTGTCCTGCGGGTGCGGCCAGCGTCCATTGAAACGTCACGGGGATCCCGACAGCGGCCGGATTCGGTGTGGCGCTGGTCGCGCTGAAGGTCAGGGTGCCGGTCACGAGGTGGGCTTCGGTGTCGCTGCTGGCGTCGAAGCCGCCATGTCCCAAGTACTCGGCCGTCAGGGTCTTGCTGCCGGTGCTGAGCGGAATCATGGTGCAGGTGCCGATCTCGCCGGGCGTGCCGAGCAGATCGATCGTGCAGCGGGCGGTGTGCTCGCTGTGGCGCGGGCCATCGCGCACTTCCACGCGCCCCTGCGGCAGCGCGGTGATCGGATTGCCGGCGGCCTTGGCCACACTGACTTGCACTTGATAGGGTGTGGCGAGGGTCGAGCTGTCCGGGAGATCCGAGACGATGGTGGTGACGGTATTCGGCCCGGGGCTCAGGTACCAATTGACGTTCGGATTGAAACGGATGCGGGCAAAAAACGTGCCCCAGTGATTCGGCTGGATCCGGAAGTTGCCCAGACTCGTCGTGGCAAAGCCGGTACTGTTGTCGAATCGCACATTGATCTGGCAATTTTCGGTGGTGTCACCGGCGAAGCGGCCTCGATAGGTCAGGGTAGTTCGATAATCGTCCGCATCTCCGGCAATGCCATTCAGCCCGGCCCGGGCGAGCTGGATGCTGGCGACGTCGTCATGATGGAGATGCCGTTGCGCTTCATCCGGGCCGGTGCCCTGCTGGGCGACGGCTTCTGCGTTGACCAGACCCAGCGCTGCCAGAACGCTGCGATCGGCATTCGCGGCAAACAGATGGCCGCTCGGCAGAAATCCCAGGTCGCGCGCATGGGTCGATTCGTCGATGATCGCGGGCAACACGCCCGGGTGGTTGACGCCCTTCTGGTACCAGTGCAGATTGATGTCGTCGCCGCGCACGTCGTCGCTGGAGCCATGGATGCCATCGGCGCCGGCGCCTTGATTGAGGATGTTGTCGGCGCCGTCGGTGCTCTTGGTTCCGTTGTCAGGTCCGCTGGGTAGGCCGGATTCATCGGAGTGATTCGGGTGATCAAGTCCGGTGGCGTGCATGAATTCATGCAGCAACACGGACTCGAAATCGAACTGGCCGGCCGGTACATCGTTGTCGGCGGCGGTGGCGAAGGTGTGCTGGCCGAGCGAGCGAAAGCGATTCATCGTGTCGATCGCTTTCAGCAGGGCCGGTTCGGCCTGCACCGCCAGTGCCTCGTTCGTTTGAATATCGAGGCAGACCCGAATCGGCGCCAGCTCGCCTCCCGTGCCATCGAAATTGCGGGCGTGGGTGCGGTTGTCGGGTTCGTTCTCGGTGGCCGACACATAGGCGCCGGATTGGCCGGTTTGCGGAGCGAGGAGAAGGCCAGTCAGAAACCAGCCTGCGAGTGAGCGCTTCATGGCGCCACCGCCGTGGCGATTTCGGCATCGCGGCGCATCGCCATCTGTTGCAGCTCGTCAATCAGCTGGCGGAGTTCCTGCAGCTCGGGAACGTCCGGATAATTTTCGGCATAGGCCGGGATACCGTCGAAGGTGAGTTTGGACGGGGCGGCGCCCTGAATCCGTGTCTCGAGGACGTAACGGTCGGCGTCCATCACCTGAAAGCGCCGCTCCGATCGCGGGCTCGCTGCGTCTTCGACGGCGCGGCGGCGCTCCGCGCCGGTAATGCGCTGACGCAGCCCCGTTGCATCGGTGCTGCGAAGGGCGGGCGAGACTTGCTGGGTAAGCCGGGTGAATTCGGCGGTGGTCAACTGGAGGCGATAGGGGCCGGCGTTCTTGAAATAGGAAGGGCGATGGATGAGCACGCAACCCTCGGGCCCGACCTGAATCCGCAAGGTGCGGTCAGCCACTCGCACTTCGGTGGCGGTGATCGAGAGCGCAATGACCGGCGTGGCGTCGGTGTCACACGGCGCGGCTGACAGCCCACCGCTGCAGAGGACGAGTGCCCACACCAGGCAACGGGACGCTGGGGTGAGCTTGTTGGTGTTCATGGTGGCCTTCCGGAAGCACGCCGAGTTCGGCTGGTATGTGACTCAGCGCGTTTTGGCGCAGCGAACTGTCAGGCCCTCGGACGAAAAAGTTCTGGGCAGGCCGGGCCTGTCCGGACCGTCGTCGGGACGGCGCGGGTGCATCGGGCGGGACTCAGGCGCCGGGCGGGGCCCGCCTGGCCCGCCCGGTGGCGCCGCGGTCGGGGGGCGCGCTGGCGTCGAGATTGGCCAGTCGTGGAGACCTCGGCCCGGTCGGCGACCAGTACCGCCGAATTGACGTCGGTCGCCGGTGTCCGCTACTCCTGTCAGTGTCGGTCGCCAGCGCGGTCGTGAGCCACGGGGGCTCGGGTAGGATCACGCGCCTGATCAGCAGTGGGGGTCGCCCAATGGATACCGTCGTGATGTACCGGCCCACCGGCCCCGAGGAACTGGAGCTGGTCAAGGCGTCGGGTTGGCGGCGGTGGCCGCCGCGCTTGCCGGGTCAGCCGATCTTCTACCCGGTCACCAACGAGGACTACGCGGTGCAGATCGCCCGCGACTGGAATGTGCCCGCCAGCGGTTACGGCGCGGTCACTCGATTCCGGGTGTCCGCGGGCTTCGTCGAGAGTTACCCGGTGCAGACCGTGGGCGGCCGGGGTCACACGGAGTGGTGGATTCCTGCGGAGGATCTGGAAGCATTGAATGACCATATCGTCGGGTTGATCGAAGTCGTCCGCGAGTTTCGCGCTGATTCCGATGGATGAATCCGACAGTGACGAAATCCGCCACCATTGCGATGCTCGACGCGGTGCGGAGGTTCTGATTCGATATGTGAAGATCAATATCGAAGAGTGGTCCTGGGTGCTGGATACCGACTGGCGAGCGACGCCGGCCGAGGTCGATCAAGGCCTCGCGAGCGAGGTTGGGGCAGTGATCGTCTCCGACCGGCTGTTGATCGGCTTTTGTCCGTTTTGTGGCCTCCCGCTTGTCGACCTCGGTGTGCCTCCCATTGATCAGGCGGAGTAGCGGGACTTGGCGACTTGTCCGAAATGTGGTACGGCGCTGGAGCCGCGAATCGTGCGACGCCTGATATTTGGAACCCCGGGCGTGCCGCACGCCTGTGGCGCGCGTCTGCGAATTCGGACCGATTTGGAGTGGGCGCTGTACATCTTCGGGTCAGTGGCCGGATTTTTCTGGGGTCGAGTGGTTATCGACGTCGGCGTATGGGTTTGGCTGCCGTCATTCGGCCTTTTGCTGCTGATGATTTACGGATCGCGATGGCTGATGGTGCTGTGCGGATATGTGATTGAAGTCGACGCGGTCGACGACGCCGCGGTGGGGTACCGGCTGTTGATCGCCTGGCTGGTGATTCTCGGGACGACAGCAGTCGCATTGGGGATTTTGATGAAACCGTGATCCGAATGGTCGCCGGATCGTGATCTGCCCAGGTGCTACTGATGCTCGGACCCGCCTCAATACGCCGACGGCGACCCCGGCGGTTGCCGCTTGAAGCGCTGGTGTACCCACAGGTACTCACTCGGGGCCGCGCGGATCAGGGTTTCGATCAGGGCGTTGACGCGGGTGGTGTCGGCGGTGGCGTCGCGGCTGGGGAAGTCGGGCAGGGGCGGGTGCAGGGCCAGGCGGTAGCCGCCGCCGGGCAGGCGCCGGTGGCCGAAGCCGATGACGACGGCGCCGGTGAGTCGGGCGAGGTCGTGGGTGGCGGTCAAGGTGGCGGCGGGCTGGCCGAAGAAGGGGACGTACACGGAATGGCCGCGCAGGTAGTCCTGGTCGGGCGCGTACCAGAGGATGCCGCCGGCTTTCAGGTGGCGGATCACGGCCTTGAGTTCGTCGCGGCGGAACATCGCGCTGGCGTAGCGCAGCCGGGCGCGGCGGATGCCCCATTCGAAGACCGGGTCGTGGTGTTCGCGGTACATGCCGGCGATCGGTGCCCGTTGCGTGAGCAGTCGGCCGGCCAGCTCCAGATGCGAGAAATGTCCGCCGACCAGCAGCACACCGCGGCCGGCGGACTGCGCTGCTTCGAGGTGTTCGAGGCCGACGTACTCGACCGGGATCCGCGCGATGGCGGCGGGGCTGGCCATCCAGCCGACCGCGAACTCGGCCAGCATCCGCCCGAGCTCCTCGCGCTGGGCTTGGGCGAGCGCGTCGCGCTCGGCGGCCGGGCGCTCGGGGAAGCAGTGATCGAGGTTGCGCCGGGCGATCCGCAGGCGCTTGCGCAGGACCGGGGCAAGCGCCCGGCCGAGGGCCGCACCGGCGCCGAGTAGCCAGCGCAGCGGCAGGCGGGCGATCAGCCACAGCAGGCCCAGCCCCAGCCACGCCGGCCAGCCGGCCGGATGCCAGAGTGGGCGCGCGGCGGTCTTGACCTCAGCCATCGACGCGCTCCGGGCGCTGCTTGCGCAGGGCGGCGGTGTAGGCCGGCGCCATACCCGGCGGCCGGGTCTTGAAGCGGCGGTGCGCCCACAGGTATTCGGCGGGGGCGAGGCGGATCTGCGCTTCCAGCCAGGCGGCATCCAGCGCGGTGTCGGCGACGTCATCGCCGCTGGCGGGTTCGGCTGGCGCCAGCGTGACGGTCCACTCGATCAGCCCCGGTCCGCGGCGGATCGAGCCGCGCAGCTTCGGTGCGCTGCTCAGGCGGGCGAGTCGCGGCAGGATCTTCAGGGTCGCCGCTGGCTGGCCGAAGAACGGCACGAAGGCGCAGTGGTAGCTGAAGTCCTGATCGGCGGCGAGCGCGACGGGGTGGCCGGCGCGCAGCAGGCGCAGCAGGGTGGCGACGTCTTTTTTCTCCACCGTGTGCTGGCAGTGTCGACGCCGGCCCCAGTCGATGAAGGCCTCCAGGCAGGGATTGCCGTGGCGGCGCACCAGCTGCGGCACCGGGACGTTTCCGGCCTCGGCGAGGATCCGACCCAGCATCAGCATCGAGGTGTAATGGCCGCAGACGATCAGCGCACCGTGGCCGTTGGCCAGTGCCCGATCCAGGTGCTCCAGGCCCTCGCACTGCAGCCAGTCGGCGCGCAGGCGGCGCAGCCGGAACAGGGCGACAGCACCCTCGAACAGGCCGGTGACGGTTTCGCGGTAGTTCTGTTCGGCGAGCGCGGCCCGGCGGTTGCGGTCGAGTTCGGGGAAGGCGAGATCGATGTTGGCGCGGATGATCTGCCGGCGTCGGCCGGTGAACGGCCGCAGCAGCCACGCGGCCGGCTGGGCCGCCGCCAGCCACCAGCCGATCGGCAGCTGCGCCAGCAGGACGACCATCCCGAGCAGCAGCGCCAGCGGCCAGTGCCGCGGCGATCGCCACCACGATGATTCAGCGGCTGCGGATCCGCGCTTCATGGCGCTTGGCGTCCTTGAGGAAGGCGTAGAAGGCCAGCACGACGGCATTGACGAAGCCGGCCCAGCCGTTCAGGAACTGGCGTTTCAGCAGGTAGCTGCGGAGGAAGTACCACGGCGGGTACACGACCATGCGTACTCGCAGCTGCCAGAGCGGCATGTCTGGCCGCTCGTGCTTCAGGCCCTCGGCGTAGGCATTGATCTTGCGGACCTTGGTGTCCAGATCGCGCTCGCCGTCGTGGAAGAAGGGCGCGTCGGCGAGCGTTCTCACCAGGCCGCTCACTTCCGGCGCGGCATGGATCGGCGAGGCGCTCATCCGGTATTGCCGGCGGTCGAACAGCCGCAGATAGGTGTTCGGCCGCGAGGCCGGGTGCTGGTAGCGCCAG
>Ga0209812_10001228_pt1 | contig 18710 bp, 13 predicted proteins | sample JI71714BDNA_FD_187502 | JGI IMG/M metagenome (GOLD analysis project Ga0209812, IMG submission 187502) | Wastewater effluent complex algal communities from Wisconsin, to seasonally profile nutrient transformation and Carbon sequestration -... | ecosystem: Engineered > WWTP > Effluent > Algae...
TCGCCACAGTGACAATATTATCAAGCATATTGACATCACTCACATATGCCTGAAATGGTAAGTATAAATTACGACGCTGACCGATAGTGTACAGATATGCTCATTGATGTTCACCTACCCTGATGCCTTGCATATCTAGGATAGCACCGGGCTTGGGTCAGATTTTATCCATAAGAAAATCCTTCATCGATACCTTACCCACAAAGCACAAACCTTGACTATCAGGACGGTCAGCATTGGGTAATCATATCTGATGTGCAATCTGTCTCACCTCAGTCTTGGTCATTCATCCCAGTGGAAATATAGACCTACTCAGCTGCTCTTGATCCAGTTGTGAGAGGAAATAGCTTTGATCTTTACTAGCATCCACTCATTTCAGAAGCCTATAGCCTTTAGCTTTCAGCTTTCAGCTTTCAGCTATTCTTGCGTAGTGTCATGTCGCTATCTTATCAAATCCCATCTGCACCGCCTCCTTGAGAAACAGATCAAACTTGACCAGACTATTGCAGTAGACATCAGGATTGGGAGTAATTCACTGCTGATAGCCCTCATAAATATAATTGAGAATACGCTGCTCATACTCCTCACGATAATCAAAGATCTCATACGCCTCAATCCCCAAATGCTTACGTACTGCGTGAAATGATTCTAAATCTTTCTTCGTCGTACAGTTGGGATTGTCTTCATCCAGATAATTGAGCATAAACCCAGCCACTACTTCGTGACCCTGCTGCTGCAACAGATACGCAGCCACCGCACTATCTACTCATCCACTGAGTCATACAAGTACTTTCATGATTATTAATTAGATAGTTGTTGAGAGTTATCTTCATTCCGCTTCTGGATATTTTTGTGATGACCACTGAGTAGCACCTCCGGCACCGTATAACCATAGACTTCTTGAGGTCTGGTATATTGAGGGTATTCGAGATTATTGAGTCACTGACTCACGTCGTAGCTCTCCTCATGAGGAAAGTGTGTGATCACACCTGGTAGTAGTCTCACCACCGCCTCGATCATCACCATACTTGGTGTCTCACCTCCAAATACCACAAACTGTCCTAGCGAGATACGCTTGAACTGGTCAGGATATCTATCTTGCATATACAGGTCAAATCTATGGTCAATCCCCTCATATCTCCCACATACAAAGATCAAGTGATCATAGTCCTGTCACCAGCTAGTCGCATGAGTCTGATTGAATACTGTCTGTGATGGCGATGGATAGACAATCGCAAAACGATCTACCGAACAACCGCCCCCCTTACTAAGGGGGGATGAAGGGGGGATACTTGACTCAGAGGACGCGCTACCAGCGACGTCCCTACCAGCCGCTATCGCGGCTTCCACCGCATCTATCACTGGTTGTGCCTTGATCAACAGCCCCGTATTGCCTCCATAGATCTCGTCATCTACCTGCTGATGTCTATCGGTGCAGAAGTCTCTGGGATTGACAAAATCTACCGTGATAAATTCATCAGTGATCGCTCTATCCATCTTGGAGCAATGCAAAAACCCATCAAACAGCTCTGGAAACAATGTAATAATCGTTATTTTCATTGTCTAACTATAGTCAAGTTGGGCTGGAATTCTAGTGCGAAACTACCCACTCCACACTCTCTCCACTCTCTCCTTCATCCTCTCCTCATAGATCCTGATCAGTTCTTTCGCACTATCTACCAGTGATTGCTCATTCTGGATATAGGCAACTATAAAGTTATCAATCTATCAATGCTAGTATTTTGGGAGTAATTTTAGGATCTATAGAATCTTTAATAATTCCAAGTTCATACTGACTAATATAATATGGTCACAAAAAACTCTGCTCAATATCATAATCTTGGATTTCATATCACTCCTCTAAAAGCGATTGATTTTCACTAATAAATTTGTCGTATAGAATTTTTAAAAAATCTGACGACTTATCTGCTATTTTTTGCATATTGGAGATATATCATTCAAGTTTCTTATCTAGATCTTGTATGGGTTCACCGCTTGCATGCGCAATGGTATTTCTTGTTTTGACACATGTAGATATCATACCAATTGTAGCATCATCAAAATCTAGCAAACGGAAGAAACGAAAGACAGTCTTCTCATTGAGAATTGAAAAAGCAAAAGGACTTTTTTGTGCATTCATGATTTTAAGAAAATCATTTTCCTGTCATGATAGAATCCATGAATATTTAAAATCTCTATCTTTTATCTCTGCAATTCTCAATATCTGTATGTATACAAATGTCATATACAAAATATGCGTATGAAAAAATACTCCACTCTCAATACCATGTTCTATAGAAAGATCAAGATGTCTGACATGGTAGGAAACATAATCAGCTAATCACTGATCATGATATACCAAAGGAAAAAATTTGAGAAGATCGTATGATGAGTCCATGAAAATTATAATTCCAAAATATCAGCTATAAGAAGATAAGTATAGATTGTGTATCTTTTTGCCTCAGTAAGTTCAACATTAGAATGAGTTCCTTTATTTGTTGATTTGTAAATTGATTCTATCCTATATCATATAAAATCTAAATGAGAACCTACTATATTTTGAAATGTTGAGCTTGTAGTTTTATTTTCAATATAATCAACCAGTCTGTTGATATAATCTTCTTTTCATAATCTTATTGTTTTTTCATTTTTTCATTCTCACACTATTTTTACATTTTTTGAGTCGTCTACAGGAGATATATCATCCGCAAACAATTGGAGTAGTTTCCTGCAATTATGAACAGCATTTTCTCGATCTGTCGGATTTTGAGAAGTTAGATTAGTGGCAATGGAAGAAAAGATTTCATTATATTTAGGATTCGATGAAAGTTTAGATAATACTACATTTTCTCTATCCTGAAATATATTTTCAGTAATATTAGAATATTTTAATTTATGGCATGTTCATAAAACATAAGAATATAATGAATTTTTTATTCTTGAAAGTATATCTTTATTCTGAGTAATGCTCACTTGTATACTATTTTGTTCTGTCCTAATTTTTTGAACCACATCTCCGTACTTTTCCTGAACGAACTCAGATTTTAATGGTGTATTTGAATAATATCACTCTGTTTGCATACTAGAAATAGCTGGTTGATAGTGAGTAGGAAGTGTAAGATTTTGTAACTTCTGAATATTTGAAGAAATTCATGTTTCCAGCTCTGGAACAGAAGAGGTTCGCATTTTTTGAATAGATTCACCTTCTTGTTTATCGATTACTCCTCTTCAATGTTTTATAGCAATAGGAAATATTTCAGATTTATCAACTCCATCAATAATTTTAGTATCTCCATATCATTGTAGCTCTAGAGTAAGCCATTTCATTGTTTCAAAATCATCTATTAAACGACACAATCTCATAGTCTTGTAGATAATCTGCTCAAATGAAATTCTATTGAGTTCAATATCTCATAAAATGTCTTCAGATAGATCAATTGCTTCATTTGTTTTATTTATCATATTTTGACTCAAATAAATTAAAGTTTTCTACCCCATCCGCACCCTCTCCACTCTCTCCCTGATCTTCTCCTCATAGATCCTAACCAACTCCTTCACACTATCCACTAGTGACTGCTCATGCTGGATGCGAACGATGATGGACTATATGTAAAAAATCTCAGATATTACTCCGAGATATCATTAAATAAACTTTGAATTTTGGGAGTTGGAATGTGTCTTTTTACTTTTAATATAAAATGTTCTGACTTAATTGTCTCTCCATTCCAAAATTGCTTTGTTTGTAACTGAACCTCCAAGATATCTTTATTTGCAAATGCTATCTTTCACAATCACACATCAGTTAAGAAATCTTGATCTAATATGGTAGCTGATATTGTGCTATCTCCATCATATAATCTTCGTTTATTTCACTCTCTAAATGATATACTTGCAAGACGAAGCATTTTTTCATTTTCAAAAGATTTAATCTCTACTCCAAGTGAGTTATCATAGGCAAATCATTCACTATCTTCTTTATTAATATATTCAATAAATCAATCTGATCATGTCTCAAGCACATCTATTCCATTCCTATGTAGTGGTTTATGTATAATGTTTTCCAAGCTCTTTCTAATTTTTGGATCTTGAAATAACTTATAAGTCTGTGGTGAAGTCTGTATTATTTCGCCTGATTGTAATGTAATATTTAAGATTGTGTTATTGTCACCATTTATCTCAACATTTGTAATATTTTGATTTTTTACCTTTTTGACAAATTGGATGAGTTTGTATCATACGAAGGTACTTCATCATCATATCCCTACAATCTCAAGCAAATCTTTTGCATTAAGAATAGCATCTACTATATCAGATCAAAATATTCACTGTATTTGTTCCAATATATTCTGTACAATAGTAAGATCAATCGCAAACGATCATCACTTGAAATTTCATTTGACGTGGACATTGATTCTTGATCATTCAGGATTAAGTATCATATTTGCTTGCTCTAGCATCTCCGATACCGCCAAAAGTGCGGGAGCAAGCTCTTTGACGTCCATCTCATGACCATCCAATAAAGGACCCGAATATTTGAGGAAAAATGATGTATGTGACATAATCTATATATATACAAAACATAACTTAAAATCAACACTTTCCAAGAGAATCCTACCCAACCCACACCCTCTCCACCCTCTCCTTCGCCTTCTCCTCATAGATCCTGACGGACTCCTTCGCACTATCGACCACTGACTGCTCATGCTGGATGCAAGCGACGATGGATTGCTAGATGTCGAGTGGTGGGAGGTGGATTTATAGTCAACCAAATTTTTCTAATAATATAGGTACACATTGAATGAAAGCATCTCTGGAAAAATTAAGAATCCACTCTACTCATGTTTTTACTTTTGACCGTACTGGTTTCTCTTTTTTTAATTCATCTTGTAGTATTCCTATTTTTTCTTTTGCTTCTTCTACTTTTTCGGGATCTGGTTCATTAGTCTCTATTTCTTCAATAATTTTATCGAATACTTTTCAAATATTTATAGTTTGATTATTAGTTTGCTTATTTTTTTGTGTAAGTTTTATAGAAGTATTTCATCATTTCGAAGTAAATTTTTTATTATTCATCTCCTCTACAAGCTCAAGTTCTTGGATACAAGATTGAATATAATTATTCATATCAAGTTTGAACTTTTTCGTATCATGAAAGCTATAAATACTTGTACTCGAGCTAATGATTTTTTTGAATTGATTAACATGGATATTCTTGTCACCACTAAAGGCCATCCTAACTATATTTTCAGTAGTATTCTCCCAATTCATATAATTACTATCTTTTGTGGAGTCAAATTGCAATAATCATAGAGATCTCTTTTGAGATTTTAATTTTGTGATAATCTTTTGCATATTATTATTGTGAATAAATTAAATATATAAAAACCACACAGCTATAAATAATTTATTTAGTTCAATATGGCGATTGATTTGTTGGTTTTAGCGATAATCATAGTTCTTTAGCTTTTGCATACACAGAACTTTCAGTTCTTCCTAGTTTTAGTGCTATTACTCCTGTAGGAGTGTTTTCTTTTGCAAGCTTTTTTAGTAATGCGATATCTTCGCTTGTTCGTGGTTTTCCATGATTTTTTGATGTAGTCATAATAAGTGTAAGTTTATATAATAAAATAGCTATGTAGTTTATGTTACTATGAAGATCGTACCCTCTCCACTCTCTCCTTCATCCTCTCCTCATAGATCCTGATCAGTTCTTTCGCACTATCTACCAGTGACTGCTCATGCTGGATGCGAGCAACGATGGATTCCTGGATATCGAGTGGTGGGAGTGGGATATCAAATTGAGATAAACTCCTTATTGGTAGCTGTGGTTGTGCACTTCATGAAACAAATGCTTCAACCTGAGTTATAAAATTCTCCGAATTCAAATACCATAAACAATAATTTCCCATAATATTTTTTTGATTTGGTCTTAGAACCACCATTCAAGAATTAATTCTTATGTGATCATATATTACACTCTCATCAAAATATGCTGAATTTCAAAGTGTTCATCTTGTAGTTAAAACAAGATCTCATCTCGATAGCTTTCATTTTGATAATTTTTCATCTTTATCTTTTGTTATAAAATCACAATCTGAAAAATCAAACACTCATTTTCTAACATTAGAAGTACTTAAAAACACACAATATCATTCTTTTGTGAAATCTTCTTTTTTTGGATAGTTTGTTCATCTATCTCAATCAATAATTTTTATATAATTCTCATCCCCCAACTTCACTATCTCCCACTCTGGCTGTACCTCTATCTTCGGTTTTCGATTACTGATGATCTGCTTCGCACCGTCGATGATCGCCTGATACCCATCCAACTCCTTCACGATCTGTTCTTGGATCTCGAGCGGTGGGAGGGGGATTTTATATATTTTTAGGGATCAAGTTCATAAATTTTTTTGAGCAACTCCTCATGACATATCAATACAATCATTTTCAAATTTTTCATTGTTCATCAAATGGTATAAGTATCTTATATCAACACGATCTTTATTGGTAATTTTAATTTTTGCAACTCTTTGATTCAAAACTGCTGGCACGTCTTCATGTTTCAATATACCAACTCTTCATACATTTCATGTAAGTGAAATAAGCATATCTCATTGTTCAAGTATGAAGTCTTGCAAATTTCTTTCCACTTCTTCTACGGGATAGTATTTTGGATCTTTAGTGTCAATATATCATTTCTGAACATTTGTTATTCTCATCACCTGATATCATGAGTCAGTATATTTCTCACTTTGAAATGCATATCAATTTTGAAACTCACAAACTTCCCCCAACTCAACCATCTCATAACTTCCTGTATGAGCTACTGCACCTGTCTTATATCTCTCGGCACTGAGATTGTAGTCATCAGCGAGGTTGGTTTTGGATACGGATCGAATGAGGTCGGTAGGCGTCATCGTAGGGACGGGCTCGTGGCCCGTCCTATTTGGTTCTGCATCAGGACGCCCCGCGAGGGCGTCCCTACAACGCAATAATCCCTCCAATACTGTCGGGATATCATTCTTGCTGATCTCTCTGCGTTGTGCTCACAGGTCATAGCCATCTGCTGTGATTTTTGCAAAGATGATCTCATCAGTTTTGATAGTTTTATCCAGCAACAAAATCGAAGTTTTTACTCCGCTATAGGGTTGGAATACTCACGCAGGCAGACTGACCACTGCCCAGAGTCACCCATCCTCGATCAGCATCTTACGCAGTGCTTTGTAGGCATTGGCAGACTGGAAGATCACACCTTCAGGCACGATGATACCCGCTTTACCCGTACTACGCAGATGCTCCATGATATAGTCGACAAACAGGACTTCTGACCTATTGGATGTGATACTAAATTTGTTGTGCGGTTGAATTCCACCTTTTGGTGTCATAAATGGTGGATTAGCAAGGATACAGTCAAATCTTTCACTTCGTCTATCTTCACTGGTGAGAGTATCATATTCCATCACCTTGGGATCGGGAAATTGATGGAGATACAGATTGACCAGTGCCAGCTGTACCATATCTGGAGAGATATCATATCCTACGATCTGATCGGATAGTCTCGTCATATCGATATCGTGGTTGTGTTTGGTCAGATATTTGTACGCTGATATGAGAAATCATGCCGTCCCACAAGCAGGATCGAGGATCTTATCCGTAAGCTGTGGTTGTACGACATCCACAATAAAGTCGATAATATGCCTAGGAGTACGGAACTGTCCCGCATCACCTGCAGCACTGAGACAACTGAGGAGATATTCAAATGCATCTCACAAGTCCTCGCTGTGTTCATAGTGAAATTCATCAATCTGTTTGAGAAAGTTACTCAACGTCATTGCATCACGATACGGCAAAAACGCCTGCTTAAAAATGGTACGAAACAATGCAGGTACTGCAGGATTGTGATTCATCTTTTCCATTCATTCAGCATACAGATTGAGTCTCTCTTGAGCACTTAGTTTACTATCCATGAGATATGACCACTTATACTGAGCAAACTCTCCTGGGAAAAAACTTGCTCCACCAAAGATCCCACTTGTTTCATCATCAATATCTGACATAAACTTATAGATCAATGCGAGCGTGATTTGTTGTACTTGGCCTTGTGGATTTGGTATTTTACCTACGAGGAGATCACGGAGGTTATTAATTTTTTGCTTGGTAGTAGAATCGAGCATGGGGAGAAGTATTAAGAAGACAAATGATGATCAATATATGTTTGTAATTCTTGTTCTGTGGGTAGATATAGCTGATATTTTGATGCAAATAGATTCTTATTATCATTGAGCACACTATATTTGACAATAGTTTCCTCTTTTTCTGCACACAAAATGAGTCATATGGTAGGATTATCTCACTCAGGTTTGATCATATCATCAAACATACGTACATACATATCCATCTGTCACACATCTTGGTGTGTTAGTTTTGTAGTTTTGAGATCAATGATAAGGAAACATTTGAGATGGAAGTTATAAAACACGAGATCAATATAAAAATCACTTGTCTCCGTCTGGATATGTTTTTGACGAGCATAGAAGGTAAAACCTCTCCCAAGCTCGAGGAGAAAGTGTTCAAGATTGTTGATGAGAGCCTTCTCTAAGTCAGATTCATAATAATCTACATCGGATAATATGCCCGTAAACTCAAAAACATATGGATCTTTAATGATTGTATTTGTTTGTATGTCATGCTCTGCAGCTGGGAGATCGGTAGATTTTTGAGAAACTAACCTCTCAAAACTTGCGGTATGTACTTGTCTTTCCAATTGACGAACACTTCGATGCTCTTTACTAGATTCTTGAAGATAATACTCACGAGCTTTTGGATTTTCGATTCTCATCAATACTCTATAATGAGTCCGTGACAATTGTGTATTCACTGAGTGCAGAATTGGGAATGTAAGAAAAAACTGTCTCATCAGTCGTAAATTTCTCTCACCAAATCATCTTCCAAACTGCTCACTTAATGTTTTAGACAACGCTGGGATAAGATTTGCACCATATTCTGCTCTATGATTTCATTGTTGTTCTTCTTCAACAATCATCTTTCACAGATTTCGGTACGTTTCTATCAAAATATGATTAACTGCCTGGTAGCTCTTGTGGCGTGCTTGAGATATCAACAAAGATACTTTTTCAAAGAAGTTGGTAGTAGGAGATGATAATGACATACATACATTATGATGAAATAAATACTGTTTTGAAGGCAATGAGTTATCTATAACTCAACTGCAACAATCTAGGATTTTCTACCGTTACATAACTTTTGATAATCCCTAGACAATCTCATCATACCTCCTTGAGCACCTTGAGATATGTTGGCTTGGTAGCAAAATACTGACTATTACCACTATCGACTGCATTTCTAAATCCATTATCAACACAGTATTGACGAAACATCTGCTTCGCTTCGGGTCAAGTGAAACATGGTCTTTCATACGTATGGATAAAATTATCCCACGCATCATCAATCATATCTTGCTTACTCTTGAAACGATTGATCAGTCATAGTGCTTTCATCATCATCTCGCCTAGTCACAGGATACGCTCAAAATTATAACTTTGATTCAATTTTTCAACAGTATAAAATTCACTTGGCTTATCCAAGATATATTCTCTTGCATACTGCTCTAATCACAACTCATCGAATGTTTGTGCAAGAAGTTGTAGTTTTTCATCGACCGAAAATTTGACTTGGATATCTTTTTCAAAATTCTGTGCATAGAGCTCTCTGTCGATCTTCATTCCATCAGATCAAATCACCGTTTCTTGTATCATCACAACACTATCATCCTCTTGATTTTCAAACGCTCACCTAATGGTTGTCTTTTGAGTACCTTCGTCACTATCGGCTCATTCTATGCTTACCTCTTGCCCAGTTGGTATTTTGGGTAATGCGAGTTGCTGATCATAATCATAGTCCTTTTCAAAATACTCACAGTTTGCAAAGAAATCAAACATCTTGAAACGAAGATCTTTTTTGGACATTGTAGTATCTTCATAACGAAAGTCACATATTCTCGTCCCACGCCCCTTGATCTGCACAAAATCTGTCGGAGAGAAGATCGGACGACACAGACATAGATTGAGAATATCTTCACAATCATAGCCCGTTGTCATCATGCCCACCGTCACACAGACTCTTGTCTTACTACTATCATAATCTGACAGAAAATTTGTGTGTCCTGATAGTTTATTATTTGCAAAATTGATCGTGAATTGTTGTGCATCTACGATATCACTGGTAATTTGCATCGCAAAATCTGAATGATATGTTCATGGATACATCTGGTGCGCAAGCTCATTCAATATCTGTGTAAGTTTACCTGCATGACGACGAGATACTGCAAAGATAATCGTTTTACCAATCTCTCCACTGATTGGATCTCTGAGAGCATTATCCATAAATGCTTTCATCATTGCATAATTCGTCTCTTCAGAGAAAAACGTTCTCTCAAAATGTCTTCCTCCATACGTCTTTTCTACTTCATCACCATTTTCATCAGTATATTCTACCCTATATCACTTGTTACTCAATAACTCAGTTGTAATCTCAGTACGACAATCTATCGTGATAGGGTTCACAAGAAATGGTCCATCTGGATCATTGACACCGTCACTGAGTGAATATCTATAAGTAGGCTCTCCACTTTCACATCAGAAGATTTTATAAGTATCGAGCAACTCTCTTCTCTCCAATTCTCTCGGATCATCTTGCATCAGTGCGTCTTGATCTACTTTTTTGAGATAATCTTTTGGTGTTGCAGTCAGACCAAGTTTATATCATACAAAATATTCAAATACTGCCCTATTCGTTCCACTGATAGATCTATGCGATTCATCAGAGATAATCAGACCAAAATCATAGGGAGAAAACATCTCTTTATATTTATTATTGTACGCAAAAGTTTGTATCGTACTGACGACAATCTCTGCTTGTTTTCGATCATCACGATTTTTTTTGAATATCACACAACGATAGTCAGTTCCAAGATTTTCTGTGAAACTCTTCCGTGCTTGATTTTCTAATTCAACACGATCTACAAGAAACAGCACTCTCTTTGCAGTTCATGATTTGAGAAAAAGATTGATAATACCGGCACTTGTGAGAGTCTTACCAGTACCAGTTGCCATCTCAAACAAAAATCTCTGCTTCCCATCTTTTACTCATCTTTGTATAGACTGAATCGCTTCTACTTGATATCTTCTCATAAATCTGAGTTTATGTATTCTACAAAAATCTCATCTTGTCTGTTCAGATAGATAATCTGGACTCGTTGCATAGTCAGGTTTTTTGAGCTTCGCAAGAAAATCTGCTCCTACATCCATCTGTACAAGATCTTTGATTGTAGTGGTGCTTGACTCTTGTTGATACTCCAACATCTCCTCCATACGAGGAAAATGAAAGATAATCTGAGGATTGCCAGACTGTCTATCTCGAAAATAGTGTTTCTTACCATTTGATAAGATGATAAATCTGACATTCTTTGCTATCGCATATCTTCTTGCTTGTTCTTTTCCAACAAGAGGATCTTTATCGCTTGATTTTGCCTCCAATACACATAACGGAAATCACTCATTATCAGTCAACAGATAATCAATAAACCCTTTTTCAGTTTTTTCGAAATCTTCTCACACAGACTCCATGGACACATTAGATTCTACTACGACAGTAGCAGATCACAATTCATTGTCAACAAGCCTTCGTCACGATTCCTCTAACATACTATTGATAATCAGACGAGCCGATGCTTCTTTGGACATACCATAATATACAAAAATAAATCACCACATCATACACTATGGATTTCTTCTCATATTTCAACGCATGCCTAATGCGAAACCACTGACTGCACTCACATTGCCAAAAGCTGCTCTACCGTCTTACCATGCATATACTGTGCCACAAAGGATGGCTGTAGATTGACATCACAATCATCCAGATCAACTCGCCTGATCTCACTGATCTCAAATCCATGACTTGATTGACTCAGATCCACATGACGGAAATCAGCTCAATTGGTGATAAGATAAAAAAACTCTATCATATGTTTGCCCTGCTGCTCAAGCAATCATTGATGAAGATACAAAAGCGGTCATATGACTGGCTGAACATTGAGCTCCTCATAGATCTCTCTTGCGATACAGTCTTCCAGTGTCTCCATTGCATCAAGTTTGCCTCATGGCAGACAATAAAAATCATCCGTAGATCTAAGCTTGACAGTCATTAGCTGACCTTCGTGGATGATGAGTCCTCTACATGCGATTTTCCAGATAGGGTTGGTGTTGGTCATGATATAATGAAGAAAAAAATAAATAATATTTTAAAGGAAGAAAAATCCCGATTACTCGGGACTATCATTATTTCAACTCAATCTGATATCCAGTCAACTCACTAGCTAGTCTAATATTGGCTGCTCACTTACCAATCGCAAGCGACTTCTGATCTTCTGAGATAGTCACATACGCCTTACCTCACTCAATATCAACCGAAGTGACACGAGCAGGTTTGAGTGCATCTGCGACAAATTTGGCATCATTGCTACCATCATACTCGATGAAGTCCATCTTCTCTCCATCCAACAGTGTCAAGATTGTATTGATTCTACTACCTTTTTGACCCACAAAGACTCATACAGGATCAATATTGTCGTCTGTACTGGATACGACCACTTTGGTCCTCTTACCAGGCACACGAACAATCTTATCAATCAATACCTTTCATTCCTGAAGCTCAGGGATGATCTTATTGAGCAAACTCTCTACAAAATCTGTGGAAGATTGTGTGATATCAAGCAACACTCCATTGACATCTTTGTCAATCTTACGAAGCAATACAAAGATCTCCTCACCAGTAGCATATATTTTGCCACGAATCTGACCCTCTGGCAACAATACCACACTCGTACCATCAATATCAAGGATCACCGTATCTCCTACTGCTCTCAACACCTTGGCCTTGAGAAGTTCTCACTGCTTATCTTGAAACTTTTCATAAAATCTCTCTTTTTCGAGTGCTTTGATCTGTTGTTTGATAGTCTGGGCTGCTGCCTGTGCACCAATACGAGTAAATGTAATCTCCTCAGGCGTGATATCTACATAGATTTTTTGTCAGATTTGTGGATCATCAACATACTCCAATGCCTCATCAGTCAATAGCTCCTTGTCTTCGTCCTCGAGCTCTTCTACTACTGTATATTCTCTAAATACCTTGATACTACCATCTGCTTCAATTTTGATTTGTAGTACTGCTTTACGATCTTCTACGAGACCATCTTTTTTGAGTGCTGTCTTGATACCGAGTTTGACCATCTCCATCACCTGAACAGGGTTGAATTTGTAGTCTTTGATGAGGAGCATAATAGCATCCTTCATAGTATTTGCGTCTAATTTCATTGGAATAATATAAAAGATAAATAAGCTGACTAACAAAAAGTGACACCTTACCCATCGGGCGGCGTCACTTTGTTCATAGTAGCGTCTGACTATCATATAGTCAAAAAAGTTTGATTTGCAAGAGATTTTGTGACACAACCAATCCATCAAGCAATATGCTCACTATGGATACACTACCAATCAATACCTCAATGCTCCCAGATCGATGACACGTTGATTGGGGATGCGATCGGTAGACTCAGAGAGTTGGCGATACATCCTCAGTTGTTCATACACATTATCCGTGATAGTAAAATAAAGTTCCTGTCTGGGTGTATTGATCTGAATCTGAGACGAAGCAACATGATACCTCGCAGCTTGAATATCCTCATCAGCAAGTCACTGTACGATTGCTGTATATTGTGTAGCAAGCTGCATAGCTCCAACACGATAAAACATACCAGAAAGCGTCATACCTGTGAAATATACTGGCACCTGCAACACCACCCCAGATCATCTTGAGACTATAGGATACAGCGCATCATCCAATACAGCATACGACGCATCACCAAATGCCAGCACCATATCAGCCCCACGATACTCAACAACAAGACGATACGCCGATCACTCACGCACCAGTGACAATGAACCGATCATTGGGTATTGACGAGCAATACGATTGACATCACCACGCAACATAGTGATGTAATAATGTTTTCATAGAAGTTGTTGAACAATCTCTTCACGCGGATCATCACGATATCATACCACAGCACCACTAGTCACCACATCAATTGAGCGCATCATATATACTTCATTACGTATCCATAATTGATCGACCAATACAGCAACAATAGCCATAAACGCAATCAACAATGACACATAGGTCATCCATTTTTTCCATGTAGAAAAAAACTGCTTGGATGAGCGCACAATCTGACGCCTTTGTGTACTGTGTTTACGAATTGAAGTTGCACGCACAAATCAAGCCATGAATAACATCTAAAACTAAATGACCCCACTGTCTACTACACACTATTACACTCTTGACCCATTCGCCAACCTGCTACAATAGCAGCAGTCTCCATTCTCAACACCGTAGATCACAATGATATCGTTTGTATGTCAGACACACAAGTATCAAGTAGATCCAAATCATACTGATCAATTCATCATTCAGGTCAGATAATCATGGTACACTGAGCATTCCTATGGTCGTGAGACAATGGTGTCCCTCCCAACTGCGCCAACAATACCGATCCACCATAAGAAACATCATGGAGTGTGTCGCACCGAGATAACATAGGAACACATGAACCCCAAGACTGTTCAACAGCCTCAGTCACAATAGCCTGAAGTCTTGACCATTTATGAGCATTATACTGACGAATCACAGATCTATGCATTGGTACAATTGTAATCTGACCAACGCCGCATTCTGTAGCCTTTTGGACAATAAGTTCTATCTTATCTCGCTTGTTAGCCATAGCCACCACAAGATGATGATGGTATCATCAAGAAGACATAACACACTGATCCTCGACATCCACCAATACTGCATCTTGATCTCGTCAATGAAGCACACACGTATATCTGACTACACCTCACTCACTTGCACACTGAAACACCACACGATCTCATGGACGATTTCTCATGACGCGCTTCATATGATGCAAAACCCTGTCATCTTGAATACGCAGAGGTCAATTGGTAAGATGTATCGATCATAGATGATATAACTGCATCAACACACTATATATTTTTTGATTGATAAAACAACAACAATCAGTATCCATAAACCAATGACACGTAAAAATCAACGACAACAAGTATTTATTTTTTTGTCTCGTCAGCATAAAGAATATCGACTGATGCGACTTTTGTGATGAATGTTTGCGATTGTATTGATGAGATTGTTCTGGGTACAAGTGATCACATGATTTAGCTATGAAGACCAATTAATCACACAGCACTTTACAACACAAAACATCAAAGCACAAAGGTGAAATATTTATGTTGAAGATCAATCAGGCAAACCAATGCAACTGACTGAATCAGTAGACTTATATACTATCAGCCTCGACCCCAAATATGTACTACACAAAGACAAGATCATAGACTTACTCACTCCATCGATCTATCAACACTTATGTGGACTACGTGGGACAATAGTACCCGATATATCACAATGTATTCAGTGATTAGAAAATTTTTCTCAACAAAGTATCTTACCACCCACCAAGCACAAATTTTTTGTTGTATGACAAACAGGAGACCTAAGCAATATTGATCTTAGTGGCACAGGAGCAGACCAATCAAGCAATAGTGCCAGTGGTAATCGACTCAGTGGTGTTATCTTAGCACAAGATGTAAATGGATCATGATTGGCCAACTTCAATGAACAAGAATACCAGCAATATCTCACCCAGAGACAACAAATTATCAACGAATTCACACAAACAAAGGCATATGATCTCATCAAACAAAGACTAAACAACCTCATCACCACAGAAGTCAGAGAATACAATTTTGTACTCTTTATGGAAAACCAAGACCTCATATCCTATCTCATCAATAATCCACTACCATATCTCACTGTAGCAAATAATTTCTACCTCTATACTCAACCATCACAAGTCAGCAACCTTGATGAAGCAGTTCAACAACTACAAATTCTATTTGATCAGCATGGTATTGCAATCACAGAACAACGTATTAGATCACTACTCAGCCCACAACAAAACAGATACGTGAGAGTCATGGACGGAGTATCAAGTATCATCGCAACCAACCTCATCAATCTCAAAAGAGAATATCAACAAAATCCTCAATATAGTGGACGAACTACATCACTCACAGGAGAATGAAGAATACCCCTACTCCATGGTCTCAACTTCGAAAAAACCTCAAGAAGATATTATCCATATGGTTCATTTATGTCAAATGTCTTATGATTTGTCGATGCCAATGGTAAAGCACTATATGGAATTGAAGAGTATTTTGATAAAGAATTAGCAGGCAAGGATGGACAAATCAATGGATTATGAACTCCTTGGGTTGGAGAAGTAGCAAGTAATGAGTTAGATATTACGCCACCTCAACACGGCCAAAACATCACTCTCACAATCAACCCCACCATCCAAAAACAAATTGAATCAATCATCAAATGATATGACAGAGAGTTTAGGTCAGACTCAATATCGGTATTCATTATGAATCCTCGAAATGGTCACGTGATAGCCAATGCAAACTACCCAAACTTTGATCCCAACAACCCCAACGACGTCTATCAAATTAAACCACTTGGGCCAGAATATAGAGAACTCGTGCTCAATCCTACATTCGTGGATATACCAGTATATATCCTGTCTGGTACAAGGCTACTACCTGCAACCACCTCACAAAGATTTGACCTCTCACTACCCAAATATATTCACAACAATATCAATGGACCATCGGTCTTTATTGATAAAAATATCGCATACCCCTATGAACCAGGTAGTATCTTTAAGCCTATTACAGCAGCCATTGGCATGGATGTTGACGAAATAAGTCTGTACGATAGATACTACGATGCGTGAAAATTAACAATCTGACCCTATGAAATCAAAAATGTGGCCAGAGCATGTCTTGGAACTCACGACTTCCTCCATGCACTACAATATAGTTGTAACGTATGAATGATTAGAATTATCCAAAGAATACGTGACCACGTCTTCTACAATTATCTGGATAGACTAGGTTTTTGAAAACTCACTGGTATTGAGCTTGCATGAGAACAAGCATGAACCATACCAGAAGTAAGCAAAGTGTCAAGAGCAACATTTTATAATAACTCATTTGGGCAGTGACTGACTACTACCCCCATTCAAATTGCTCAAGCATATAGTGCGATGGTCAATGGATGATATCTTGTCAAACCTACCATCATCAAATCCGTTAACAATGAACCACAACAATCAAACAAAAACAGAGCAATCAAAATCTTCAAAAGTATCACATCCACTAACATCATTGATGCTCTCTATATGATCGTCAACCAATGACAAATTAGACAATTTGCTCTACCGTGATATGGTCTATGAGGCAAAACAGGAACTTCACAGATCGCCTATAGAGGAAGATATCAACAATGAGCATGACGAACAAATGGTAGCTTTGCAGGAATTATGACCAAAGACAACCTAGAATATGTAATCGTAGTGCAGATTCGTCGTCCAAGAGCGTCTGTGTGGTGAGAACTAACAGCAGGTAAAGTGTTCTGAGATATTGCTAAATTCCTCATCTTATATGAATGATTTGAACAATAAAAAGCAGATGCTATCTGCTTTTTTATTAATAAGAAAAAGGCGTATCTGAATACAGACCGCCTCCAGAGTGGAGGGATCGGGATATGTAGTCTTTATAACTAGACTACTGATGAATACATGACTCATGACCAAATCACCATATATTCATCACTAACCTAGGAAAAACCTCCCAATCCCTCCACAAATGTAACCCACCACTGTGTAGTGTGAGTTAGTAGTTTCGAGGAATACCTCTACACCATAACCTCTTGATCGTTGTACCGTAGAGTAACATGTCGTATTCTCCAAGTCATAGTGTTAATATCATTATACACCCAACATCATCAAAGCGCAACTCTTGACCAACAAAAAACCTCAATTATCATTATAGTAGCTGACATTATCGAGTTTTTAATTATTCATGCTAACTAGTGGTTTGCACCATCACTAAAACAGCCCCTGCTGTACCCCCCTCATCAAGCTAGCCTGTAACTCATCAACTAATTTGACCATACTTGGAAACCCCACCTGATCACGAAAGATCTGCTTCATCTGACTATAGTCCAATGTGTAGTTATAATGCTCTATCGCCACATCCAACTCTGGCACATCATACAACTGGATCATCCTACGTGTATGAGGCACAGTCTCTTGAGCCGCTAGTAGTTTGTCACGGACACTTGCACTCAACTGATCTAATGACATATAGATCTCCCCCAATCATCCAAATTGTGATACGAGCTGTTGAGCCATTTTGGGTCCAATACCAGCCACTCATGGAACATTATCAGACGTATCACCTACCAGTGTCAGATAATCAACCATCAGTTCTGGTACAAATCCATACTCTGACTGAAACCTTATATGATCTCGGGTTTCTTGTTTCATAGGGTCTTGGATGAATACTCATGGCTTGAGAACTTGTTTGATATCTTTGTCTGCTGTATAAATATGATACTCTACTGATAGATCATTGTGGAGCGCAAAACTATACAATACATCATCAGCCTCATATCACGGACACGCCACTTGACTCAGTCAGATTTGA
>Ga0209812_10001230_pt1 | contig 18691 bp, 20 predicted proteins | sample JI71714BDNA_FD_187502 | JGI IMG/M metagenome (GOLD analysis project Ga0209812, IMG submission 187502) | Wastewater effluent complex algal communities from Wisconsin, to seasonally profile nutrient transformation and Carbon sequestration -... | ecosystem: Engineered > WWTP > Effluent > Algae...
GACAGATGATGCCCACCACCACCCGCCAATGGCTCCTGAACGGACACCCGCGCGGCCGCGGGATCGAAATTGATAACGACTTCAAGCTGGTCACCACTGAACTGGGCGATCCGGCTCCGGGCGAGATACTGCTGAAGCTGCATTACCTCGGCTTCGATCCGGCGCAGAAGGGCTGGATGGAGAACATCGCCGATTACGTCGCGCCGATGGCAATCGGTGACGTGATGCGCGGCAGCGGGATTGCCGAAGTGGTGGCGTCCAATGGCGGGCGCTTTGCGGTGGGCGACATGGTGTTCGGCACCACCGGCTGGACCGAATTTCTCGTCACCGATGGCAAGGAGTTGACCCGCGTCGATACCGAATTGTCGCCTACCGCCGTGTTGTCGGTGCTGGGGACGACGGGGCTGACCGCCTATTGCGGGCTGTTCAAGGTCGGCAAGCCGGTGGCGGGCGATACCGTGCTGGTCAGCGGCGCGGCGGGCGCGACGGGGAGCATCGTCGGCCAGCTAGCCAAGATCGCCGGTTGCCGCGTGGTCGGCATTGCTGGCGGGCAGGACAAGTGCGACTGGCTGGTGCGCGAGGCAGGCTATGACGCCGCGATCGATTACAAGGCGGGCGGGGTGAAGGAACAGATCCGCGAACATTGCCCGCGCGGGGTCGATGTCATCTACGACAATGTCGGCGGGAAAATCCTCAACGACATGCTCGCCTGCATCGCCACCAATGCGCGGGTCGTGATTTGCGGCGGGATCAGCCGGTACGAGACTGGCAGCTTGCCCGCCGGCCCCGAAAACTACTTCAACCTCGTCTTCCGGCGCGGGACGATGGCGGGCTTCATCGTGCTCGACTGGGCAAGCGAATTCCCCGGCATTCGCAAGCGGCTGGAAGGCTTCGTCAAGGATGGCAGCCTGAAGTATCAGGAAGACATCCAGCACGGCTTCGAGAATGCGCCGGCAACCTTGCAGCGATTGTTCGGCGGGCTCAATCGCGGGAAGCAGATGCTGAAATTGTGACGTCTCAGGCCGGGGGCAAGTCCTCCGGCCGGTTGACGTTCATCAGTGGGGCGTCAAGCTCCACCCGGCGCGCGGCAACGGCGTCGGCAAAGCGGTAGAGTGATCGTCCGCTGCCTGCCATGAACGCCTCCAGCGCGCCGCCAAGGGCCACCGGCCACAGGCCGACGACCGGCTGGCTCTCGACAATCGCCGCGCCTTTGCCTGCCAGCATGATGGAAACGGCGTGTGGCAGATCGGGTGCATCCACCCCGGCGGAAAGCACATGGGTGAAGCCCTGCGCTTCGGCATGACGCAGCGCCGCCGCCAATCCGCCCAATGGCCCTTGCCCCGGTTCGGGCCAGTCAGGAATACAGGCGAACCCCGGCTCGTCCCGGCCGCAGACCACCACGGTCTCGCATTGCGCAGCCAGCGCCGCTGCCACGCGGTCGATCAGCCGCGCGCCTTCATACAGCGCCTGCGCCTTGTCGCTGCCGAACCGCCGCGCCTGTCCGCCCGCAAGGATCGCACCGAGGAGCCTAGTCAAACGCTTCCGTCGCCTGCCCTTCGGCGTTGTAGACCGGCCCTTCGGCATCGACGCGGTACTTCGCGCTGACAGCCCCGGTGAGGCCGAACTGGCCGATGTGATCGCGCATGCCCGTATAGGCGGGGTCCTTGAAATGGGCGGCGAGGGCTTCTTCGCTCTCCCATTCCTCGAACACGTTCACCCGCGCAGGGTTCATCGAACAGGCGCTCCAGTCGTAATGGATGCAACCCTTCTCGGCCAAAGCCGCCGCGATATGCGGGCGGGCGGTGCGCAGCGCTTCTTCGCGCTGGGCGGGGTCTAGGTCGATCTGAGCGGAAATGAGTATCTTGGCCATGTCGATTACCCCTGAACGCCGAATTCGGCGATGATCTTGAACACTCGCGACGTGAACACCCAGCGGCCGTCCACCTTGGCGAGTTCGTCTTCGTAGAGCCCCCCGACATGGCGCGCGGGCGCATCCTTGGGCTTCAAAATTTCCTGCGTCTGGACGCGGGATTTCGCCGTGTTGCCGGTGACTTCGATCATGCAGGGCACGCACTGGAAACTTACGGCTTCCAACCCGCCCATCGCCCCATTCCAGAAGGCCACGATAGCGTCCTTGCCCTTGGTCTTGTGGCCCATCAGGTCCCAGTCGGCATCGTCCGCCCACACGCTGCCCCAGGTGTCGGCATCGAAGCGCACCACGCCGTCGGCATAGGTGCCGTTTAGTTCCTGAATCGCCAAGCGATCCTCCAGTGGTCCGGTAAACATTGCGCGCTCTCCCACGATTGTCGCGCCGCTATCCGCCGCCCGGCCCTCGCGAACAATGGACACTTTTGGGAAGGGTCGGCGCGTTCCCTGGCGTGTTACTCCCCTGCCCTGAGAGGAGAGACACAATGGGACAGTTAGAGGGCAAGACCGCGGTGGTGCTGGGCGCGGCGTCGGAGGGCAACATGGGCCAGACCATCGCCCGCCTGTTCGCGCATGAGGGCGCAAAGGTGATGGTCGCGGGCCGCAAGGAGGCTCCGCTGGCGGCGCTGGCTGCTGAAATCGGCGGCGAATATGCCCTGTGCGACATCACCAGCCGGGCCGAGGTAAATGCCATGGCCGATAAGGCCGCAGCCGCCTTCGGCCGGGTCGATATCGCGATCAACACCACCGGCTGGGGCCTGCTCGCCAGCATGGAGGAGATCACCGAGGAACAGCTCGACCAGATCGTCGCGCTCCAGTTCAAAGGCGTGCACCACTTCCTGCAGGCTTTCGTCCGGGTGATGAGCGCGCAGGCCCCGACCGGCGGATCGCTGATCAGCCTGTCATCGGCAACCACCAAGGCGATCATCACCAACCACGCCGCCTATATCGGCACCAAGCGGGGCAGCGAGGCGCTGATCGAGTGCGTGGCGAATGATTACGGGCATCTGGGGATCAAGGCCAACACCGTCTCGCCCGCTTTCACCGATAGCCCGATGACGCATGACAGCTTCCAGGTGCCGGGCCTGACCGACGCTTTCCTGCCGCGCTACCCGATGGGGCGTTTGAACACGGTCGAGGATGTGGCGCATGCCTGCCTGTGGCTGAGCACCGATCAGGCCTATGTCACCGGGGCCAATATCCAGCCCAATGGTGGCCTTGTGATGCGCGGCAACCCGCAGGCCGGTGATGTCGCCGCAGCCGTCGGCGCGGCGATGGCGAAGTTGCAGGGATAGACGATAACCCCCGTCCGATGTTCCACGTGAAACATCGGACGGGGTGACAATGAACCGGCAACGACAGCGCAACGACCGCGCAACGCGCCGATCAATACTGCGCGGTTCCCCCGTCAACGCTGATCTGCTGGCCGGTGATGCCCGCGCCCGCTGCGCTTGCCAGCAGGACTGCGACGGCGGCGACTTCCTCGACCGTGTTCGGCCGCTTGATCGCCGAGTCGGCGGCGAACATCGCGATCATTTCGTCCAATTCCATGCCCATCGCCTTGGCGGTGGCGGGGCCGTTATTCTTGATGATGTCGGTGATGACGATGCCCGGGCAGATGGCGTTGACGGTCACGCCATTCACGCCGACTTCGCGGGCGAGGCTCTTGGTCATGCCGTTCACCGCGTGCTTGGCGGCAGAATAGGCCGTCAGCACCGCTTTCCCGTGCTTGCCCTCCATTGACGAGATGTTGATGATCCGCCCGTCGCCCTTGGCGATCATCGTGGGGAGGGCGCGGCGGCTGGCCCAGAAGGTGGAATAGACATTCCACTTCATCGCCTCGTCAAAGGCGTGATCGGACAGGTTTACCAGCGGCTGCAGATCGCCCGCGCCGCCCGCATTGTTCACGAGGATGTCGAGCGTGCCGAAATGCGCGATCGTCTGGTCGATGAAGCCTTCGAGATCAGCCTGCTCCATCACGTCGCCCGCAATGAAGATCGCGTTTTCGCCCGCCCCGAGTTCCTCCAGCACCTGCGCACCCTTCGCGGCGTTGCGCGCAAACAGTGCGACCTTGCCGCCCTCGGCCAGAAACGCCTCCGCGATCCCGCGCCCCATGCCTGCCGTGCCGCCGGTGATGGCGGCGACCTTGCCTGTCAGTTTCATGCCACTCTCCTTTGACAGCGTGGGTAGCCGCCCGCAGGCTGCCATGCACCTTGCCAAAATGACGGGTTGCCGCCGATGGCCGGTGCGGCGTCTATGGCGGCATGAACGAAGTGGACGTGATCATTCTCGGCACAGGCGCGGCGGGCATGACCGCTGCGCTGGCCGCACACGAAGCGGGCGCATCGGTCGCCCTGATCGAGCGGGGGACACGCATCGGCGGCACCTCGGCCATATCGGGCGGAGTGATCTGGGTGGCGGACAACCCCCGGATGCGCGAAGCGGGCATGGCCGACAGCCGCGAGGACGCGCTCGCCTATTTCCGCAGTCTCGATCATGGCGATCTGGTGGACGAAACGCTGGAAGCCTTCGTTGATAAAGGGCCGGAGGCGCTGGCCTTTCTGGAAGGGGCGGGTGCGCTGAAAGTCGCGGTGCTGCCGGGCTATCCCGACTACTATCTCGACCGTCCGGGTGCGAAACCCGAAGGCTCCCGCGCTCTCGACCATGATCTGTTCGCGCTGGGGGAACTGGGCGAATGGGCGGCGAAAATCTACGCCATTGAAGAACCCAAGCCGCTGATGCTGCGCGAAACGCCCTTGGGCGGGGCGACCGCGATGCCGCCGCTGGCGGTGCTGGGGGAGCGCATGGCAGCGCGGCAATGCGGGTTCGGTCAGGCGATGGTGGCGCGATTGCTCAAGGCGTGCCTTGCGCGCGGGATCGAGCCGGTGCTGGGCGTTGAGACGAAGCGGATCGTGCGCGACGGCGACCGCATCACCGGCATCGAAGGCACCAAGGACGGCGCACCTTTTGCCATGACCGCAAGGCGCGGGGTGATCATCTCCACCGGCGGGTTTGAATGGGACGAAGGCCTGCGCCAGACCTTCCTGCGCGGCCCCGTCACCGCGCCCGCCAGCCCGCCGACGGGCAAGGGTGAAGGGCTGAAACTGGCGATGGCGGCGGGCGCGAAGCTCGGCAATATGACCAGCGCGTGGTGGGCGCCTACCCTCGTCACCCCCGACGCGCCTTGGGCCAGCGGCGAACAGCGCGCCCAGATCATCCTGATCGAACGCACCGTGCCGCATTCGATCATGGTCAACCGCTCCGGCGCAAGGTTCTGCAACGAGGCAGCGAATTACTCGGCGCTTGGCGGTGTGTTCCACCAGTTCGATCCGGCGAGTTACGACTACCGCAACCTGCCCGCCTGGCTGATCTTCGACGCGCAATATGCCGAGCGTTATCCGCTGGGCACGCGCCAGCCGGGCCAGCCGATCCCCGACTGGGTGATGCGCGCCGATACGCTGGATGGACTGGCGGCGCAGATCGGCATCGATGCAGGTGCGCTGACCGCAACCGTGGCGCGTTTCAATGTCCATGCCGATGCGGGCCAGGATCCCGATTTCGGGCGCGGCACCAGCGCCTACGACCACTTCTACGGCGATCGCAGCCGGGAAGGCACAGCCGTTACCCTCGGCGCGATCCGCGAAGCGCCGTTCTATGCGGTCGAGATTGCTTCGGGCCTGCTCGGCACCAATGGCGGGCCGCGCACTGACGGGCAGGCGCGGATATTGGGCCATGACGGCGCGCCGATCCCCGGATTGCTCGGCGCGGGCAATGCCATCGCCTGCCCCACGGGCGGCGTCTATGCGGGCGCAGGCGGGACGCTGGGACCGGCGCTGACGTTTGGCTATATTGCCGGGCGGACGGCGGCTTTGGCGAACGGCTGAGGCCTAACGTTTCACCTCGAACTCGATATTCAGCTGCTTCAGGCTCCGCAGCAGAAAGTGCGGGTGGTAGCTGAAATCATTCGCCCCTTCGGCAAACCACATCTCCTCGAACCGGTCGACCACCGCCTGGAAGCCCCACGCCAGTTCGCGCCGGGCGAGTGGCGCGCCCAGACAATGGTGTGTGCCTGACCCGAAGGCCATGTGCGCGCCGGCCTTGGGCCGGTCGAGATCGAGCTTTTCGGGGCAGTCGAAGAAGCGCTCGTCACGGTTGGCCGCGCCATAGCGGACGTTGATCACCGAGCCTGCCGGAATGGTCACGCCGTCCAGTTCCACGTCCCTGTGGGTGAATCGCATCAGCGATTGCACCGGGCTTTCCAGCCTGAGCACCTCCTCGACGAAATTGCGCATATGCTTTGCAGGATCAGACTTGAGCTGGTGCCAAACATCCTTGTTCTCGATCAGCAGCTTCATCCCTGCCGCGAGCGCATTGGTGGTGGTTTCCGAGCCGCCGACGAAGGTGTCCGCCATCATCTCGGCGTGGAGTTCCTCGTCATTGAGGGGCCGTCCCCAGCCTTCGATCACGGTGTTGACCAGCACCGAAATCAGCGAGCCATCGGGGTGTTCGCGCAGGCGTTCGAAGATCGGCTGGAAGTAATGCTGCGCCTCGATCTCGCGGTCGACCATCTCCAGATGCTTGTCTTCGGGCAGCATCAGCGAAATGCGGTGGAAGAAGGCGTCGGTCCAGCCCTTGATCCGCCACATGTCCTCGCGCTGTGCGCCCATCTGTTCGCCGATGATGAACAGCGGCAGGGGGACGCAGAATTGCCGCACCCAGTCGCACTTCCCGTCCGCGAGGAAGGTGTCGATCAGTTCATAGGCGAGGGTTTCGACGCGGGGGTCGATTTCCTTGATGCGGCTGGGCTTGAACGCCTCGTTGAACATGGCGCGCATCTGCTTGTGGTTCGGGTCGTCACGCCCCGCCAAGGTCGGCGCGGGCAGCCAGCCCTTGGCGCGGAAGCGTTCGGCCACCTTGCGCCCGCGTTCCATATCGACGGGGCTGGCGCGCATCAGTTCGTTGGCGGCGGTCGAGGGGAAGCGGCCCGGGTCCATCAGCACTTCGCGCACATGGTCATAGCGGCTCACCACATAGATCTGCGTGCCGGGAATGTTGTAGACCGGAGCTTCGTCGCGCAGCGTCTTGTAGGCCTCGTAGGGGCACTGCTGGAGCGCGGGATCGAACAGGTTGATCTGCGGGGTGCTGGCCATCAGCGCACCTGAATCTTGTCAGCGCCCCAGGGGGCGATGGTTTCGGCGGTCTGGAACGCTTCGGGCAGTTCGTCGACCATGTGCCATGTCGCCGCGAGCCTGCCGAAGCCCACGAAAAACGCCACCGTCATGCCGAGCTCGACGATCTGCGCCTCGGAGAAATGCGCCCGCAGATCGGCATAGACTGCATCGTCGATCGCCAGATGATCGGTGGCCATCAATTCGCCGTAGCGGATCGCGGATTTCTCGGCAGCGGTCAGGTTCTCGGCCTCCTGCGGGCGTTCGAGCGAGCACACCAGCCCCTCGGTCACCCCGTCCGCCACGGCATCCGAATAGCGGATCGCCATGCAGGAACGGCACTGGTTGAAGAAGGCGACCCGCAGCCGCACCAGCTCCACCAGCCGGTCAGGCAGCGATCGGTTCATCTTCAGCGCCGCGCCGAACGCCATCAATCCCAGCGCCTGCTCCGGGCAATGGGCGAAGTATCGGGTGAGGCCCTGTTCGAGATCGGTGAGGTTTTCGGGGCGGATCGCTTTGGTGAGCCGTTCATCCCATTGTTCCGGCGGCAATTTGGCGATTCGGCTCATGGTTCTTATCCCCGCAGGCCTCACAAAATAGCCCGTTTCCGTAAGGTCGACGCTGCGGGACAAGGGCCGCCACAGCAATTGGCGGATTCGCTAAGCGAACGCCTGCGCAGGGGAGAGGCGGAGTTGCAGGCAGGGCCACCGCGCAAGGCTGCAGAGGTCGATCTGTTCGCTCCCGGCGCGCAGGAACACTGGTATGCCGCCTATGCGATCCTCCATGCCGAAGCCCCGGTGCAACGCCTTGCGGGCGAGGGGCTGACGCCCGGCAGCGACGCTTTCGTCCTCACCAAGTATGAAGACGTGCGCCGCGTGGTGATGGATTGGGAGCGCTTCCCGCCGACGCTTTCGTTGCTGGTCGCGCACATCCTGCAATCGGGCGAGATGCCGACGCACCTGCCCGATATCGACGCGATGATCGCCTCCATCGTCACGCTGCGCCCCGATCAGGAGCTGTGGCGCGCGCATCGCAAGGAGCTGACCGATCCGTGGGTGGGGCCGGGCTGCAGCCGGCACGCCGCGATGATCACGGCCCATATCGATGATCTGATCGCCAGGATTCTCGCCAAGGCCCGCGCGGGCGAGCCGGTCGACTTCGTCGCCGATTTCGCCCGCCCCCTGCCGCAGCGGGTGATGGCCGATGTGCTGGGCTTCCCGCACGATGACATCCCGCGCCTTGAACAATGGGGCAATGCGCAGGTCATGTCCTATGTGATCGGGACGACCCACAAGAATATACTCACGCCTGAGCAGAGCGCCGAGAAGTTCCGGCTGCTGGCGGGCATGAAGGAATATGTGGCGGAGAAAACGCGGCAGAAGCGCGCCGCTCCCAAGGACGACATGGTGAGCTTCCTCACCCAGATTGAATATGCCCCGCTAGGCCGCAAGCTCACCGACGACGAGATCAATGGTGTGGTTTACGCAATGGTGATCGGCGGGCTGGAGACGACCCAATATGCCATCGCCGAACAGGCGCAATTGCTGTGCGACCGTCCGGGGATGTTCGCGACCCTGCGCGGCGACCGGCCAGCGATCCGGACCTTTATCGAGGAAGGGATGCGGCTGCGATCACCCACCCAAGGCCTCTCGACCCGCATCTGCGCCCATGACGAGATGTTTCAGGGCGTCGACGTGCCGGCCGGATCCATGCTCCACCTGCGCTGGGCGGCGGCGAATATCGACGCCGACGAGTTTGACGATCCACTGGAACTGAGGCTCGACCGCAAGGCCGCCTCCCGCCACCTCGCCTTCAGTCAGGGGCCGCGGTCCTGCCCGGGATCGAACATTTCGCGCCTTGAACAGATGATCGCGTGGGAGCGGTTGTGCGATGCCTTCGCCGACCTCGCCTACGCGCCCGGCAACGATTTCCGCCATCAGGGCGGGATCATGCTCGGGGTCTATCGCCTGATCCTCAACCTCACCCCTGCGGAGACACTCTGATGGCCAGCCTGCTCGCCCACATCACAATCCAGCCCGGCAAGGAGGCCAAGTGGGAGGCGATCATGCACGACATGGTGGCCCAGACCTTCGGCAGCGAAGAAGGTGTGATCCGCTATGAATACTGGAAGGGCCAGGAGCCGCTGACCTATTACTGCCTGCTGAGTTTCAGGGACAAATGGGCGTTCTATCATCACCAGATGTCCGACCATCACGAAGGCCACAACTTCGCCGATGTGCTGGCGGGCATAAAGCTGGAGTATGTCGACCCGGTGGAGGGCGCAGGCGGCGGGCTGCCGCCGACGCTTGATCCGGCGCTGCCCGATGATGCGAGCGAGGCCATGAAGACGGCGCAGGAACGCTTCCCGCTGTCGATCCCGGCATGGTGGAGTGCGCGGGCGTGAGCATGGACGCGCAATTGCAGCAACTGATCGACAAGCAGGCCATCGCCGAGGTGCTGCAACGCTATTCGCGGACGCTTGATTGGCTTGATGATGAAGGGCAGGCGGGTTGTTACTGGCCCGACGCGCTGATCGATTACGGCTTCTTCACCGGCACCGCCGCCGATTTCGTGCCGGTGGTGATGGCCATCGAACGCTCCAGTCAGCGGCGCTGGCATTTCCTTAGCGCGCCTTCGATTGCGCTCCACAGCCCTGATCGTGCAAGTGTCGAATGTTACGGCTTTGCCACCGGTATCCGGCAGCAGGAAGACGGATCGTGGTCGGGCGGATTGTACGGCGGGCGCTATCTCGACGAGTTCGCAAAAAAGGGCGGCGAATGGCGCATCGCCCGGCGGCAATACATCATGGACTGGAAGACGCCGCTCGACGACCAGCCCGGCAACGAACCCAACCCCGATTTCCCGCTGCCTGTCTTGCAGATCATCGCCAGCGGGCATCCGGCCTACCGGGCCATGTAAGGAGAAAGCCATGTCGACCACCCCCCGCGTATCATCCGCGATTGCCGGAGAGCCGGCGCATTTCGGAAGTGTGCTCGCCCACCAGCCCGAAATCGCGGAAAGCTTTTTCGCACTCTACGGGCGGTTCTGGGGGTCTGACGTGCTGGCGGCGCGGATCAAGGAGGTTGCGCGGATGCGCAATGCCCGCGTCACCGAATGCGGGTTCTGTCGCAATGTCCGCTTCGACAAGGCCGTGGCCGAAGGCTTGGGCGAGGAAGTGGTGGACGACATCACCGATGGTTACGAAACCTCGCCCAAACTGACCGACACCGAAAAGGCGGTGCTGAAGTTTACCGATGCGCTGATCCATGATCCTGAATTGCTGAACGGCGATGCCCGCGCAGCGTTGCAGCGGCATCTTTCGCCCGCACAGATTGCCGAGCTGGGGCTGGGTGTGACCCTGTTCCTCGCGCTCGCCAAGGCGCTGATCACGATGGGGCTGGAGCCGGAGGTGATGGACCGCACCGTGCTGCCCACGCCTGCTGTGCTGGAGGCCGCAGAATGAGCGGGCCGGTTCACGCCGCCCTCGCAAGCGATCCGGTGCTGGCCGCGCACTACGCCGAGTTCCGCAGCCGCGCCGAAGGTGCGCTCGACCCTGCGCTGGTGGCGTTGGTCCGGCAGGCGGTGGCGATGGTGCATGGCATCGACGCTGCCCCGATCGACGACAGCGCGCTCGACGAAGGCACACGCGCAGCCATCGCCTATGCCCGGCGGATGCCGTTCGAGCACACCGCAATCACCGATGCCGAGGCCGCCGCCATGGTCGCGCATCTGGGCGAGCCGGGGTTTGTCGCCTTCTCGGTGGTGACGGCGCTGGCCGATGCGGAGTGCCGCGCGGCGCTGGTGGATTTGCCGGGGCTGGCTGCGGCCTAACCCAGCTCTCGCAGCAAATCGCGCCTGTCCCACCCCATCGCTGCATCGGCAACGAAGTCATAGAATCCCGTCAACTGCGGCGTCGGTTCATACAGCTCCAGCATATGCCCGAGTGTGGCGCGTGTATCGACGAAGGCAAAGGCGGTGCCGCCTGTCGTCACCGATAGCTGCGCGAGCGGTGCTCCCTGGGCTGCGAACCGGGCGATCTCGCCCTGCAAATCATCGACGAACAACGCCGCGTGATGCAGCCCCTCGGCGCCTGAGCCATAGGGGAACATTTCGTGCAGCGCGCTGGGGTGTGGATTGTGCTGAACCACCAGCTCCACCATCACAGCCCCCCATTGGCCATAGGCGGAGGAATGGTCGAAGGGCTGCTTGATGCCCCGATGCACCGAGGATGCGAGCGCCACGTGGCGAGCCACGAAGAACGGCCCCGATCCGAACTGACAGTGATGCGCCTCCGCCGCTGCCGCAAGGTCATTGACCTTGTAGGCAAGCTGGCGGACGGGCAGCCCGTTCAATTGACCGCCCGGTCTTTCCCCACCCAATAGGGCGCACGCAATTCGCGGCGCAGGATCTTGCCCGAAGGGTTGCGCGGCAGAGCGGGAATGAAATCGACCGTCTTGGGGCATTTGTAGCCCGCGATCAGGGTGCGGGCGTGGGCGATCAGCTCGGCCTCGGTCAGTTCCTCGCCCGGCTTCACCACCACGCAGGCCTTCACCGCCTCGCCCCACTTGGCATCCGGCACCCCGATTACCGCCACATCCGCGACCTTGGGGTGCGAATAGAGCGCGTTTTCGACCTCGGCGGGATAGACGTTCTCTCCCCCTGAGATGATCATGTCCTTCACCCGGTCGTGGATGTAGAGGTATCCGTCCTCATCGAGGTATCCCGCGTCACCTGTGCGCAGCCAGCCTTCGGCATCGATGGTCGACGCGGTCGCATCGGGGTTGTTCCAGTAACCGCGCATGTTCTTGTTCGACCGCGTGGCGATTTCACCCACGGTGCCGGTGGGGACAAGATTGCCAGCTTCGTCGATGATCTTCACCTCGACACCAGCCAGCGGCCTGCCCACGCTCCGCATCCGCGGCGAGCCTTCCTGCACGTGGTCTTCGGGGTCGAGCGCCACGATCGTCCCGCTTGTCTCGGTCATCCCGTACATCTGCACGAACCCGCAGCCGATCACCCGCATCGCCTCGCGCATCAGTTCGAGCGGGATGGGGGACGCGCCATAGGTGATGTATTTGAGGCGGCTGAAATCGGTCTCGGACACGCGCGGGTGATTCAGGAGAATCTGGATCGCGGCCGGCACGAGGAAGATTTTCGAGATGTTGAAGTTGGCGATCAGATCGAGCGCCTTGGTCGGATCATATTCGGGCAGGACGATCGAATTGGTGCCGGCCACCATCGTGCCGATGCCGGTGCCGGTGCCGCTGATGTGGAAGCACGGCATGGCGAGCAGCGTGACATCGCCCGGAATCGGTTCCTGCCAGCCGCGCATTTCCTCGCCGCTTGCCGTCGCATCGCGGCTGGACAGCAGCGATCCGTGCGTGATCACCGCGCCCTTGGGCTTGCCGGTGGTGCCGGAGGTATAAAGCTGCAACGCGTCGTCCTCGGCAGCGATGCGGTGGGCGGGGGCGTTCGCTGGGAAGCCGTCGCGCCAGATGCGGTAATCGGTGCCGGAAAAGTCGGGCGCGTCGATGCCGATCACCTGTTCGACATGGGGGCATTCGGCGCGGATGCCCGCCAGCACCTCGGCAAAGCCTTCGCCGATAAACACCACGCGGGCGCAGCTGTTATCGAGGACATAGGCGATCTCGGGCGCGGCCAGCCGCCAGTTCACCGGGGTCATTACCGCGCCCATCCGGTTCGCGCCCAGAAACGCCTCGAAATAGAGCGGATGGTTCTTGCCGAGGAAGGCCACGCGCTCGCCCGGCTTGACGCCCAGCGCAACCAGGCCGTTCGCGACCCGATCCGCGCCTGCATCAAGCTCGGCGAAGCTGATCTCCTCGCCTGCATAGGTGAAGGCGATGACCTCGCCCTGATTCTGCGCGTGCTCGCGCACGACGTCGCAGAATGACTCCGCTGCCGGTGCTGTGTTCTCTCCCATGCGGCACGGGATAGTCCCTGCCGCAGCGCGTGTCATTGACACAATTCATAGCGGCGCGCAGCGGCGGCGGCGGTAGTGTGCGGGGATGGACATTCCTTCAGGCTTTGTGCCCGCCGGTTTCACCCCCGGCTTTCTCGATCATGGCGGGCCTTACTATCTGGGCGCGCCGGTGGAGGGCGTGCGGCTGGTGGGGCTGATGATCATGCCGCACCACATCAATTATCAGGACGCGGCCCATGGCGGGGTGATCTCGACCTTCGCCGATGTCGCTTTGAGCCACGCGGTCTATGATGCCGAGCGGCCGCGCCTTGCCCCTTCGACTGTGACGCTGACGGTGAACTACCTCGCCGGAGTGCGGCTGGGCGACTGGCTGGAAGCGCGGGTGCGCATTGACCGGCTGGGCGGGCGCACGGCCTATACCTCGGGCGGGATCTGGCGCGGCAACGAACAGATCGCCTCGATGAGCGGTGTGTTCGCGTTCCGGCGGCCTTAGCCCAGCCAGCGGGCCACCGCCGCCGTCGAAGGGTCGCGGTCGTCATGATAGCCCGCCGCGCCTTCGGGCGTGTCGGAAAGGTCGACGCCTTCCACAACGCGGAACTCGCGCCAGTCATACAATCCGGTGCGCCGCGCGATGCGCCATTCGCCTGAACGCTTTTCGAAGCGGTCGACATAGCGGCCTGCAACGATGGCGGAATAGATCACGCCCTTGTCCGGAAACACCGCCGCCAGCGGATAGCCCGGCGGGACGGTGTGCATCGCGGTCATGTAGGTTTCGGTGTGACACACTCCGGGGCTTTCGAACCCGAATTGCACCTGCCCCAACTGGTGCTGCGTGGCGAGGCAGGGGTCGATCACGGCGCGTGCCTGATCGACGAACCCGCGCCAGTCGCCCTCGATCGTGCCGAACCGGAACTGCGCATCCGGGTGGAACAGGTGCTCCATCATCCCCCACCGCCGCCTATCGATCGCATGGGCATAGGCGGCGAGAATATCGCGGATGGCTTCGCGGTCTTCGAGGGTTCCTGTCATGTGTCCAGCTCCACGATCACCTTGCCGATATTACCGCCGGTAAACAGCTTGGCATAGGCGCTGAGGGTGTTCTCCAGCCCCGGTGTCACATCGTAGGGCATGACCAGATCGCCTGCTTCATGCCATGCCCGCAACCGCTGGGTCAGCGCGGGGCCTTGATGCATGAAATCGGGCGAGAAGAACCCCTCGATCCGCAACCGCCGCATCAGCACCTGATCGAATTCCGCCGGGGCTGTGCGCGTGCCAGAGGTGTAATCGGCCAGCAATCCGCACACCGCAATCCGGCCATAGTGGTTCATGCGGGTCAGCACCCGATCCAGCAACCCACCGCCGACATTGTCGAAATAGACATCGAAGTTGCCAGCCCGGTCGATCTGCCCGCTCAAATCCGCAGCCTTGTAATCCACTGCGCCTGCAATTCCCAATTCGTCGGTCAGGTAAGCGCATTTCGCCGCTCCGCCTGCGATACCCCACGCCTCGCAGCCGAGCAGTTTGGCGATCTGCACCGCGAGGATGCCCGTCGCGCCCGCTGCGGCAGAGACCAGCACCCGCTCGCCCGGCTTGGCCGCGCCGGTCTGTTCCACGCCCCATAGCGCCGTCCAGCCATTCATCCCCAGCGGCCCGAACCACGCGCGCCGGTCAGCGACCGAAGGATCGAGCGCAATCGCGCCCGACATTACCGCATCGACCGTGCTGATATCGGCCCATTGCCCGAAGGCGCGCACCAGATCGCCGGGGGCGAAACCATCGGCACGGCTTTCCGTCACCTCGCCAAGCACCAGCCCCGTCATTGCAATGCCCAGCGGGAGCGGCGGCTGATACCCGTCCTCCCGATCCGTCAGCCACATCCGCGTGCCGGCATCCATTGACAGGTGCGAATTGCGGATGCGGATTTCACCCATAGCCAGCGGGACAAGCGAAGCTTCCTCCAGCTCCAGCGCGGCGGCGAAATCGATGCCTTCGGGGCGGCGCGCGATGCGCCAGAAACGGTTCTGCATCCGCCCACTTTTCGTGCCCCACGCCGCTACGGCAACCCCGCCTTTTCGCTAGGGGGCAAACCCGTGCGGCTATCAATTTGGCGCGGTGCGCGGGGGCGGGGGGCTTCCTAGTCTCGCGGCGTAAAGGGAAAGAGGGAGAGACACCAATGGCACTTGTTACAGTGATCGGCGCAAGCGGCCGGCAAGGCTTGGCGCAGGTGCGTCAGGCCTTGGCCGCCGGGTATGATGTACGCGCCATCTCGCGCCGGCCTGATGCGCTGGAAGGCGCGCCGGTCGAGGGGGTAGAGCGGGTCGAGGTGCGGCCGATGGACCTGTACGACACCGCGACCTTCCAGGACGCGCTCGAAGGCAGCGACTACATTTTCTACACCCACCCGCTGCAAGCCCGTGCGGACCGGGCCTATCTGATCGGCGAGGTCGGCAAGGTCGCCGCGCATATCGGCGTCAAGCGGGTCGTCTGGAACACGTCGAGCTGGATTCCCGACAAGCCCGGCGATCCTTTCACCTATGGCGAAAACACCAAGGGCATCAACGCGCTGTGGCGCAGCGGGGCGCCGGGGACGGTGTTCGGGAGCGTGCTGTTCATGGACAACCTGCTGACCAACTGGGCGCGACCGTTCATCGTCAACGAAGGGCGCTATGTGTACCCGCACAACCCCAATCTTCAGGCGAACTGGATCAGCCTTGATGACGTTGCGCGCTTCATGTTGGCGAGCCTTGAGCGGCCCGACATGGAAGGCGCGTGGCTCAACATCGGCGGGCCGGAGCGGCTGGTCGGCAAGCAGGTGACGCAGTGCCTGTCGGACGCGCTGGGCAAGGAGATCAAATACGATCCCTGCACGCCTGAAGAATTCGGCCGCTATCTGGTCGAAGCGGCAGGCGACACCATGCCGGCGGAAATGCGCGACGAGTTCGCCAAGGGGATTCAGGCGTTCTACGAATACAACAACGACGCGCCGACCAAGCCCTTCGCGGTGGATATGGACCACGTCTACGAACGCTTCCCCGAACTGGAAGGCAAGCTGGAACCGCTTGGCGAATGGACCAAGCGGCAGGAATGGGGCGAAAGCAATTATCGCCCGGCGTTCGGGTAGCTTCACGCGTCATTGCGAGCCAAAGGCGAAGCAATCCATGGACCACCTTCGCGCCTAACAGTCAGGCTAGTCCATGAATTGCCGCCTCGCCTAAGGCTCCTTGCAAAGACCAAGCACGAAAAAAAGGCCCGGGCTGTGCGCTCCGGGCCTTTTCCATGACATCCTGACGGGCGCTGCTATTCCGCCGCCTGCCGCTGCTCCTGCGCAAAGATCGCCACCAGTTCCTCGTCGCTCGCTGCGACCAGCCGCTCGGCCCAGCCGTGGAAGACCTGTCCGCCCTTTTCGTTGCGGCCGAACAGGACTTCTTTCATCAGCCCCGATTGCAGCGCTTGATGCTGGCGTTTGCCGGTGGCGTAATCTTCATCGCGGACCACGATTTCCAGGAAGTTGAACTGGTCATGCGCCGCCTGCACCTGTTCGGGCGTTTCAGGCTGGTTTTCCATGACGTAGAACTGGGTGGTGTAGCTGGTCCCCACGTCAGCGCCGGGGAACAGCTGGCTGATGAGCGCGCCGCGCTGTCCGCCGCCGTAGAAGCTGGCGATCGAGATGTGCGGGAAGATCGTCCACACGCCCTGCACCAGCACTTCCTGCGGCAGATCATCATCGGCCATCGCGGCCAGATCCATCTGCTGATCGTCATCGCCCTGCACCTTGATAGCGAATTGCGACGGGGTGGACAGGCGCTGGTGCGGGCCGAAAGCAAAGTAATTGGCACGGTTGTAGAAGTCGGCGCCGAAGGTGTCCTTGTGCAGCACCGGCAGGTGGTAGAAATCGAGATAGCCGTCATAGGCCGTCTTCCAGTTCGGCCCTTCCAGCACGCGGGAGGCAAACAGCGTCCAGCCGTCGAATTCGAAGGCCTTGAGCAGCTCGTCATAGCCGCACAGGTAATCGGCAATCGACAGCTTGGACTGCGGGTCGAGCGTCACCCAGATCAGCCCGGCGCTTTCGTAGACCGGGAATTTGGTCAGGCAATGCTGGCTCTTGTCGATCTGTCCGAAGTCTTTGGAATCGGCCACGCCGATCAGGTCGCCATCCGCCTTGAAGGTCCAGCCGTGATAGCCGCAGGTGAAGCGGCTGGCATTGCCGCAGCCGGCCGCCAGCGGGTTGCCGCGGTGGGTGCACATGTTGAGGAAGGCGCCCATGCTGCCGTCCTTCTGGCGGGACAGCAGCAGCGGCACGCCGCAGATGTCCATCGCCTTGAAGTCGCCCGGATTGGGCAGCTCGCACGAGGGCGCGACCATCAGCGGCAGGCGCCGGAAGATCTGCTTCTTCTCGCGCTCGAACAGGGCTTCGTCGGTGTAGGCGCTGGCGGGAATGCGCACGACCTCGTCGGCATATTCCATCGTGTCGGCAGCGCCGTGCGCCACCAGATTGCGGGTCATGGCGATCAGTTCTTCGCGTGACATGGCGTTCCTCTCCCGGGCTGCGTCATTGCGGAGGAGCATCCGCCTTCGCGGCAGGCGCGGCAATCCTCACTTTTGGCGGGAAGCGGCGTCCCGCTGCCTTTGACCCAAAGCAAAGGGGCGGGCCATCGCTGGCCCGCCCCTCGCGTTTCCCCTGTTGGAACGATCAGAACTTGAAGCTCATTTCCGCAAACACCTGACGACCGCGGTTCTGGGTCAGGATCAGGTCGTCGCCGGTTGGCGAGAGGAACGGACGCCCGCCCGAGGTGATTGTGAAGATCTTGTCGGTCAGGTTGGTCGCGATCAGCGACAGCTTCCAGTCGCCGTCCGGGTGCCCGATCGACACGTTGCTGTCGATCGTCCAGAAGCTCGGCTGGACATAGTCGTTGAGCGTGGTCTCGTCGGTGATGTAATCATCACTATAGGCGGCGTTGCCCGAAAGGAACAGCTCAAGGCTGTCGCTGAGCGGGATCGCCCAGTCCGCCGCGAAGTTGCCCGACCATTTCGGAGCCTGACTGCCGCGGCGACCATTGAGGTCGATCACGCCGCCCTGACCACCAGCCTGAAGGAATTCGTCCGTGAACTTCGCATCGAGGTAGGACAGGTTGGACGACAGGGTCAGGCCGTCGATCGGGGTGTTCCAGCGGGCTTCGAGATCGACGCCCTTGGTGGTCAGCTCACCGGCGTTGCTGGTGATGAACTGCACGGTCTGCGCGTTGAAGTTCTGCACCTGCAGATCCTTGAACACGTATTGGTAGGCGGTCATGTTCAGGGTCACGCTGCGATCGGCCCACTGCGACTTGAAGCCGATTTCGCCGCCGATGGCTTCTTCCGACTTGAAGATCAGCGAGCTGAAGTCACCCGTTGCCGCAGCGGTGCTCAGGCTGTTCGACGGCAGCGCCGAGTTGTCGATCCCGCCCGACTTGAAGCCGGTCTTGAACGAGGCGAAGATGTTGAAGTCATCATTGGCCTGGTACCGCAGGGTCACTTCCGGCGAGAAGTTATCGTCCTTGAAATTGATGGGGCCGGAGAAGAACCCGCTCTGCAGGAACGCCGGGCTGGGCACGAACAGGCCCGAGCCGCCCGGATCGGGAATGTAGGCCAGCAGGTTGTGGACATAGGGCACCGAGAT
>Ga0209812_10001231_pt1 | contig 18682 bp, 17 predicted proteins | sample JI71714BDNA_FD_187502 | JGI IMG/M metagenome (GOLD analysis project Ga0209812, IMG submission 187502) | Wastewater effluent complex algal communities from Wisconsin, to seasonally profile nutrient transformation and Carbon sequestration -... | ecosystem: Engineered > WWTP > Effluent > Algae...
ATAAGTGACGAGGTGCAATCCCCTGAAATTCAAATCAGGGGAGTTTGCGTGTATGAAGAAGATGTTATCGGCCGTGGTGGCTGCCGGACTGCTTGGCTATGCAGGAAATGCTGCGGCGCGCGAGCCGATCATTGACATGCATGTCCATGCGCTGACGGCCGATGATCAGGGGCCGCCTCCTTTGGCGATGTGCACTCCGCTCAACCCGATGCCGACATGGGACAATAGCAAGACGATCCTCGACATGTTTGTAGGGACGTTCAAAAAGCCGAACTGCACCGATCCCATCTGGTCGCCTGAAACTACGGAAGAGGTCATGCGCCGGTCTCTTGCCATAATGGAAAAACATAATGTCATCGGCGTGGTCAGCGGCCGAATGAAATTGCTGCAGGCGTGGAAGGCGGCTTCGCCTGATCGTGTCATGCCCAGCCTAATGCCTGATCTGCCCATTCCGGCAGAATTCGGCAAGGAATTGGCCGACATCAAGAAAAGTGGCGGCATTACGGTGTTGGGCGAACTGGGTTTCCAATATGACGGCATTGCTCCCGACGACGCGCGGCTCAAGGACTTGTGGGCAGCCGCCGAAGCGAATGATGTTCCCGTTGCAATCCACATGGGTCCCGGCGCGCCGGGTATCGCTTACTTCCCCGGAAGTGGCTATCGAGCCAAGCTGTCAAACCCGACATTGCTTGAGGAGGTGCTCGTGAAGCATCCCAAGTTGCGGGTGAACGTCATGCATGCCGGCTTCCCTTATCTCGATGATACGATGGCGCTTCTCTACGCGCATCCGCAGGTTTATCTGGATACCGGTGTAATTGTTTATACCCAGCCACGGCCAACCTTTTACCGCTATCTACAGTCGCTGGTCGATGCTGGCTTCGGCGAACGGATCATGTTCGGATCGGACCAGATGGTTTGGCCTGAAACTATTGAGCGCAGCATTCAGGTCATCAAGGACGCGCCCTTTCTAAACGAGGCGCAAAAGCGGAACATTTTGTATAACAATGCGGCCCGTTTTCTAAGGCTGGATGCGGCAACAATTGCCAAGCATCAATCGATGTGAAGTAAATCAGATGAACCATGCAATCCGGATGGCGACACCCGCCGACCTTCCCCTAATCGCCCAATTTATTCGTGATCTGGCGGAGTATGAGCGGCTGGCGCATGAAGTTCGCTTTGACGAAGCGGCTCTTGGCGAACGACTGTTTGGCCAGAGTGCAGGGGGTCGTCCCTATGCCGAAGTTCTGATAGGTGAAGTGGACGGCGCGGCGCAGGGCTTCGCATTGTTCTTCCACAATTTCTCGACCTTCGAAGGAAAGCCTGGAATTTATCTGGAAGACCTGTTCGTGCGGCCCGAGGCCCGGGGTGCAGGGCTTGGCAAGGCGTTCCTTCAACGATTGGCGCAATTGGCGGTCGAACGTGATTGCGCGCGACTGGAATGGTGGGTGCTTGACTGGAACGAACCCGCCATCCGCTTTTACAAAGCATTGGGAGCCAAACCGATGGATGAATGGACGACGTTCCGCGTCGATGGCGATGCGCTGACCGCATTGGCGGGTGAAGTGTGACCGGCTTTCTCTTTCTCAGCCTGCTGCTGATTGCAGCCCCTGAGCCGGAAGCATCGCTGCCCCAACAACCCGCCGCTGCGGCTGAACGCCAATCAAATCCAGAAGCCTTAGCCTTTATCGCCGAGAGCAACGCGCAAGCCGATGTAGACCGCGCGCTGGCCGATGCGAAGAAGGATGGCAAGACGGTGCTGGTTATCTTGGGTGCAAACTGGTGCCACGACAGCGTTGGTCTGGCCGGATGGTTAGACACGCCCCGCTTCAAGGACATGATGCGCGACCGCTATACCATCGTCTATGTCGATGTAGGAACGCCGCAAATCGGCAAGGGTCGTAATCTGGACATTGCGAAGCGTTTTGGCATCCGCAAAGTCAAAAATACGCCACTCGTCTTGGTCGTTTCCGCAGATGGCGAGCGCATGAACAGCAAAAAGGATGCTATCGGCTGGCGCAATGCGGCAAGCCGGAGCGAGGACGAAATCTACCGCTATTTCGCGACGTTCGAACCCGCATCCTGATGGCCGGGCTGCATCCCCGTCCGGCGATACCATTTACGGTTGCCTGCGCAGGCATTGCGACCTTTTCGCTGATGGATGCGGCGATGAAAGACCTCGCGCTTGCGCTGGGCGCGTTCAACGCGGTGATGTGGCGCAACTGTCTGGGCGCGCTGTTCATGGGGGTGCTGTTTGTCGGTACGCGACAACGCTGGCCGGAGGCTGCCGTGCTTAAGCTCCATCTTTGGCGTAGTGTTGTCGTATCGGTCATGGCGGTCAGTTTCTTCTGGTCGATCACCCAATTGCCCTTGGCCGAAGCCATCGGACTCAGCTTTATTGCGCCGGTAATTGCGCTCTATTTGGCGGCGGTGTTATTGGGTGAGAAAGTCGGCCGCGAAGCGATCTGGGCATCGGTTGCGGGCATTGCAGGGGTCGCCGTTATATTGGCCGGGAGGTTCAGCGGTCATTATACGCTAGGCCAAATGTGGGGCGTCGCAGCTGTGCTCTTCTCTGCGGTGGTCTTTGCCTATAATCTGATTCTGGCGCGCCAACAGGCACAGGTTGCAGGACCTATCGAAATCGCCTTTTTCCAGAACCTGTTTGTGGCGGCGACGCTCAGCCTTGCGGCGCCTTGGTTCCTGATGCCTATGCCGATTGATAAAGCACCGATGTTGGCGGGTGCAGCAGTTCTTGCAACGATATCGCTGCTGCTACTCAGTTGGTCCTATGCGCGGGCCGAAGCGCAGATATTGATCCCGGTCGAATATACCGGCTTTGTTTGGGCCGCGCTTTTCGGCTGGTTGTTTTTTGCGGAAAAACTTACATGGCCTGTGCTCTTCGGTACGCTGTGCATTATATGTGGCAGCTTAATCGCCGCACGGGCAAAACCGACCCCTGTTAATCAAGTCGAAATCGCTACGGTTTAAGGGAAGCGGGATGACCGTCGCAGAATATTGGTCGGCATTGGGCCGCAGATTCGGCGCGTGGCAGCATGGCCGCGCGGTGCGGTCGATATTGGACACGCCGCCGATCCAGCCCCGCGATGATGGTGTCATCCTGTTTTCGATGATCGGAACAGCGGTTATGTTGCCCTATCTGGTCGCAGCCAAATCACTCAATGCCCACCTGCAGCGGGGAAAGATCATGCTGCTGGACGACGGCACATTGACTGCGATGGACAAGGCACATCTGGCGCACCATTGCGGCAACCCACAAATATTGACCTTTGCCGATATCGCCACCGCCCCTTGCCCCAAAGGCAATTGCTGGGAACGGCTGCTTGCCATATTGGATTTGCGGCGTGACCACTATGTGATCCAGCTGGACTCCGATACCGTTACGCTTGGCCCTGTTCCTGAAATTGCTGCGGCCATCGATGCGAACCGCAGCTTCACTTTGGGTGGCGGGGTGGAAGATGTGCAGCATGGGTTCATGACCATCCCGCAAATGATCGACACCATCTATCCCGATGGCCCCATCTATCCACATATCCAGTCTGTTATCGAAGCATCCTTGCGTGATGTGCCAGGTGCCGATGGGCTTAAATATATTCGCGGGTGCGCAGGCTTTGCCGGTTTTGCGCGATCGGCCAACGGTCGCGCCATGGCCGAGCGCTTTGCCCAGGACGCCGGCCGGGCTGTGGGTTCCCGCTTCAGCGAATGGGGCAGCGAACAAGCCGCGTCCAACTTTGTGATCGCCAATGATCCCGATCCGATCCAGCTGCCGTACGACCGCTACACCAACCATTGGGAAGAGGACCTACCGCCGCACCCGGCTTTCATCCACTATATCGGCACATACCGCTATGATCGCGGAAGCTACGTCGCCTCGACCCGCCGCGCTATTGCACAGCTTCAGGCGGCAAGAGCCGAATAGATCATCGTCTTGATTTCGCGTCGCACGGGATACGTAGTGGAGGGCATCAACTGCGTCATGAAGATCATGATGATATCCTCAACCGGGTCCACGAAGAAAGCGGTCGAATACATTCCGCCCCAATAAAAATCACCGTTGGAGCAGGGGACTAGCGTAGCAGCGCTATCGATCGTTGTGGCAAAGCCAAGGCCGAAACCAATGCCCGCCATATCCGCTTCGCTGAAAAGCGACTTTGACATTTGTGTCAAATCCCTACCGCCGGGAAGATGGTTCGCTGTCATCAATTCCAACGTTTTGGGGCTGATAATCTGAACGCCATCCAATGCGCCGCCATTCAGAAGCATGCGGCAAAAGCGATGGTAGTCCGCGACCGTCGAAGCCAGGCCACCGCCGCCAGAGTTAAATGACCAGCCTTTGGCCCATAGGCTTTCGGGGCCTGCCTTGTCCGACAGCTTCAATTTCGCTTCTGCATCGAAAACATAGGCCTCTGGGAGGCGCCCGGCCTTATCAGCGGGTACCATGAAGGCAGTGTCGTCCATTCCGAGTGGCGCAAAGATATGTTGCCGGAAATAGTCAGGAAGGCTCAAGCCGCTAATTCGTTCGATCAGCACTCCGACAATGTCGGTCGCAACCGAATAGTTCCACTCGGTCCCCGGGTCGAATTCCAACGGTATGTCCGCCAATATGTCGATAAAGCTTTGTGACGTGTTGCGGTTCCAGCTTTCGACATCCGTCTTGCGATGCGCTGCGTCAATGTTGCTGCGTTCCTGAAAGCTATAGGTGAATCCGGCTGTGTGGCGCAGGAGGTCAACAATGCGCATGGGCGATGCGGGCGGACGCGACACGAACGGTACATTGCCACCGCCAGCTACAAAGACGCCAAGCTTGGCAAATTCCGGTATATATTTGGCCACCGGATCCGTCAGCGCGACCTTGCCCTGCTCGACCAGTTGCATGAACGCGACCGACGTTATGGGCTTGGTCATCGAGGCAATGCGGAAGATGGCGTCTTCCGCAACGCCTGAATTCCAACTGAGCGCAATATCATCGCCGCGACCAATCAGTAACGACGCAAAAGGAAGCTTCCCGTTGTCGAGATAATTCGCTTGCACAAATTCCGGTATCCGGGCCAACCGGTCCGGTAGGAATCCTAGTTCATCCGCGCTCATACTGCTGTTTGTCCTGTCAATTGCCGGGTTACCGGATGGGAGCTGGAAAGGCCGCCGTCAACCGCAATAGCTTGGCCGTTGACATAGCTGGCCTGATCGCTGGCAAGGAACAGCGCCACATTGGCTAGCTCTTCCGGCTGCGCACCGCGGCGTAGCGGGTTCAGCCGGCCGATTTTTTCGGTGACGCCTTTTTCTTTGGCATAATCAAATGTCGGCTTGGTCATGCCGGTTTCGGTCAGGCCAGGGCAGATTGCGTTGCAGCGGACATTGGTGCCCGACAATTGCTGCGCCGAAACTTTTGCAAGATTGATAACGCCTGCCTTGGATGCCGAATAGGGTGGTCCGCCGGCACCGGAACGGATACCGGCGACGCTGGCAGTCAAGATGATCGACCCGCCATTTCCGGCGTCGACCATTGCCTTGCCCGCGTGTTTCACCATCAGCCAAGGTCCAATGAGGTTTACCCGCAAAACGCTGGTGAAATTCTCGACCGTGTTATCGAAGATACCCTCCATACCGCCGGAAATTCCTGCGTTGGCAAAAGCGATGTCGAGATGTCCGTGCAGATCGATTGCCTTGGCGACCAGAGCCGAGACATCGGTTTCATCGCCGGCATCCATTTGCACGGCAGTCGCAGCAGCGCCGATCATCTCGGCCGTTACATGTACCGATGCAGCCATATCACCCAAAACGACTTTGGCGCCTTCGGCAGCGAAGCGTAGCGCCGATGCGCGGCCAATACCTGATCCTGCGCCAGTTATTATGGCAACCTTGCCGTCCAAAGCACCCATCAACCTACTCCTCCACCACTGCTGGTGACGCCACCGTCGATAACCATTGTCTGACCTGTCATAAACGCCCCTGCTTGCGATGCCAGAAAAACCGCAGCGCCTGCAATCTCGTGCGGCTCGCCAATTCGCTTGAGCGAAGCGGTTGCCGTGGAGCGTTTCAGCGTTGCCGGATCATCCCACAACGCCTTCGCAAAATCAGTTTTTATCAATCCCGGAGCAATGCAGTTCACGCGAACGCCCTTGGGGCCATATTCGTCTGCCAGATTACGGGCGAGCTGCATATCGGCCGCCTTGGAAATGCAATAGGCGCCGATCACAGAGGAACCTTTCAGGCCGCCGATGGACGAAATGATGGTTATCGAACCTTCGCCGCGCTCCACCATTTCCGGAGCGACCATCGAAATCAGCCAGTTGTTGGCGACGATATTGTTGGTCAGAATCTTATGAAATGCGTCATCCGAAATGTCGGCCATCGGTCCATAGTAAGGATTGGATGCCGCATTGCAGACAAGCGCTGTGATTCTGCCAAAGGACTTGCGCGTTTCATCGACCAGATTTTGGAGGCTTTCCTTCGACGAAATATTGGCGGCGATAGCAATTGCGGTACCTTCACCATATTTGCCGTTGATGTCGGCTGCAACTTCCTGACAGACATCGAGCTTACGGCTGGAAATAACGACCTTGGCACCTTGTTCGGCCATTTCCCACGCAATCGCTTTCCCGATACCTCGCGATGAACCGGTGATTACGGCCACTTGGCCGGTCATGTCGAATAGCGACATTTGTCTCTCCCTTTTTAACGAAGGGCTTAGGCCCCTGCTTTTTCCGCAAATTTCCAAGCGGACTCAGCCAACGGGAAAACCCGTTCGGCCATCGCCTGTGCATGCGCTGAACTGGCGGTGCCGTCTATCACCCGTTTCTTGATACCCTGAATAATTCCGGCAAGACGGAAGAAATTATAGGCGAAATACCAGTTCATATCGGGCACGCCGTCGCGGCCGGTGGCGGCACAATAGCGTTCGACCATAGCGTCAAGTTCCGGAATGCCGAGCGAGGCTCGATCCAGATCCATAACTCCCGAGCGGCCCTCATTTTGCGTTACCCATGCCATGGCGACATAGGTGAAGTCGGCAAGGGGGTCGCCCAAAGTCGACAGTTCCCAATCCAGCACAGCCCGGACGACAGGTTCCTTTGCATCGAAAATCATATTGTCGATACGATAGTCACCATGGACGACGCTGGTTCGCGTCTGTTCAGGCAGGGTTTTGGGCAGCCATTCGATCAGTCGCTCCATTTCCGGCATCACTTCGGTTTCGGCGAGGCGATATTGTTTGGTCCAGCGTTCGACCTGCCGCCCAAAATAATTGCCGGGCTTGCCGAAATCGGACAAGCCCGCGGCCTCAACGTCTACATTATGCAACGCTGCCAAGGTATCGATCATAGCCTCGTAAGTTGCCGTGCGCTCGGTGGCGTTCGAACCGGGCATGGCGCCATCCCAGATCGTGCGACCTTCAACCATGCCCATGACGTAGAACCAGCTACCAAGAACGGCATCGTCAGTGCACAGGCCGTAGGGTTTCGCGACAGGAAATCCCGTCGGATAAAGCCCAGCGATAACCTTATACTCACGATCCACCGCATGGGCACTGGGGAGCAACGGGCCATAGGGTTTGCGACGCAACACATAGGACCCGCTTTTTGCATTCAAGCGATAGGTCGGATTGGATTGCCCACCTGCAAATTTGAGGACCTCGACCGGTCCTTCGAATCCTTCGACATGGGCGCTCATCCAATCGGCGAGTTTGCTTGCGTCCAATATGTCAGCGCCTGTCGGTGCAACCGTGCCGCTAAAAGCCTTTTGGGCATCAATAGGTGTTTGTGTCGTCATTGGTCGAATATGATGACCGAACGCGCCGCGTCTCCACGTTTCATCTGGTCAAATCCCTCATTTATACGTTCCAGCGGAATGGTTTCGGAAATGATGCTGTCGAGATCCAGCAATCCGCGCATATAGAAATCGACGAGGCGCGGAATATCGACCGGGAAGCGGTTGCCACCCATGATCGCCCCTTGCAATTTCTTACCCGACAACAGGTCCATGGCCGAAAGGCCAACCTGGTGCGACAGCGGCATCATACCCAAAATGGTGGCCGTACCTCCGCGTTTCAGTGACTTGACGGCCAGTTCGCCTGACGCAGGACGGCCGACGGCTTCAATCGCATGGTCAACGCCACCCTTGCTCAATTCCTGAATTTGCGCAGCTGCATCATCCGCCATTGCATCAATGGTGTCCGTCGCACCCAGCTTCATAGCCAGCGCCCGCTTTTCCGGAATAGGGTCGGCGGCAATGATCCGTCCCGCACCGGCAATCTTGGCGGCATTGATGGTCGCAAGACCAACTCCGCCGCAGCCGATGACAGCGACGGTTTCACCGGGCGTCACCTTGCAGGCGTTGAAAATTGTTCCGGCGCCCGTGGTCACGGCGCAGCCGATGACCGAAGCACGATCCAGCGGCATTTCGGGATTAATGGCAACGCAGGCATGTTCATGAACCAACATCATCTCGGCATAGGCCGACAGGTTGAGCATCTGGTTCACAGTGCTGCCATCGGGTCGTGTCAGCCTTGGCGCTTCGCCGGGCTTGCGACGAGTTTCGCCGCCAAGGCACAGAGACATCCGTCCGGTGACGCAATATTCGCAATGGCCACAAAAGGCAGAGAGGCAGGTGACGACAGCATCGCCGACTTTTACGGTCCGCACTTCGCTACCGACCGCCTCGACAATACCTGCCGCCTCATGCCCGGGAATGGCCGGCAGGGGATGCGGGTAGGTGCCTTCGATAAAGTGCAGGTCGCTGTGGCACAGCCCACAGGCCGCGGTGCGGATAAGCACCTCATGCGGCCCGGGGTTGGCAATGTTCACTTGCTCGATTTGAAGCGGTTTGCCCGCTTCGATCAGGACGGCTGCTTTCACCGGGCTACCCCGATGTCACCGCTCGACATGCCGTCTTTGCCATGCCCGCCATGCTTGCCCAGTTCCATCCTGGCAATTGCGCGCGCATGGACTTCGTCCGGACCATCGGCAAGACGCAAGGTACGCTGTCCAGCGTAGGCATAAGCAAGGCCGTAGTCGTTGGATACGCCGCCGCCGCCATGCGCCTGAATGGCATCGTCTATGATCTTCAGCGCCATGGTGGGTGCCTGCACCTTGATCATAGCGATCTCGGCAGCCGCTGCCTTGTTGCCGACCTTGTCCATCATGTCTGCCGCCTTCAGGCAGAGCAGACGAGTCATTTCAATGTCGATACGGGCACGGGCGATGCGTTCTTCCCAGAGACTATGCTCGGCAATGGTCTTGCCGAATGCGACGCGGCTTTGCAGGCGCTTGCACATTTTTTCGAGCGCTTCTTCAGCGGTTCCGATAGTGCGCATGCAATGGTGGATACGGCCAGGTCCGAGGCGACCCTGCGCGATCTCGAAACCACGGCCTTCGCCAAGCAGCATATTGGAAGCAGGAATACGGACATCCTTAAGTTCGATTTCCATATGCCCATGCGGTGCGTCGTCATATCCGAAAACTGGCAGATGTCGGAGGATCTTCACGCCCGGGGCATCCAGTTCCATCAATACCATCGACTGTTGTGCGTGCCGTTTGGCCTCGAAATCGGTCTTGCCCATCACAATAGCAATTTTGCAGCGCGGATCGCCAGCGCCCGAGGACCACCATTTCACGCCGTTCAATACATATTCGTCACCTTCGCGGCGGATCGAAGTTTCGATATTGGTGGCATCCGACGAAGCAACGGCCGGCTCGGTCATCAAAAAGGCCGAGCGGATTTCGCCGTTCATCAACGGGATCATCCATTTCTGCTTTTGCTCGGCAGTGCCGTAGCGCAGGAATACTTCCATATTGCCTGTGTCAGGTGCGGAGCAGTTGTAAACTTCTGACGCCATGCCAATTCGGCCCATTTCTTCGGCGCACAAGGCATATTCCATATTTGTCAGACCGGGGCCTTCGAATGCCACGCTGTCGTCTACGTGCACACGGCCCGACGTTGGCGGCATGAAAAGGTTCCAAAGGCCTGCAGCCTTTGCGCGAGCCTTTTCCTCTTCAACAACCTGCAGGACTTTCCAGCGGCTACCGGTTGCTTGTTCGGCATAATAATCGGCGACGCGTGGGCGGATGAAGCGCTCGTTATGATCGCGAATGCGATCCCGCCAGTAGGTTTGCTTTTCGGTGAGATCGAAATCCATGACTCAACATCCTCTTCTAAAATTTAATTGGACGGTTAACTGGCAGACTCTGCCTTACTGTTCAAGACACGCAAGCGTTCATTGTGACTTTCGCGCGAAATTGGGAAGTGCCGCAAGATGGATATGCCGATAATCCCGAGCGTCGCCAGCGCGACCATATAGTAAAGCGCAAGCCCGTCGAGGACGGCGGCATTGACTTTGCCGGGTACTGCTTCTTGCGGGAAATTAGCGAAAGTCAGAATCATACCTGCAAAGAATGTCCCGATGCCTACGGCGCATTTTTGCATGAAGAAATAGCCAGCGAAAAACAGGCCCTCGGAACGACGGCCGGTCTCCTGCTGCGAGGCTTCGACCACATCGGCCATCATCGACGATGTTAGCATCATCATTCCAACGGCAGCTCCATTCGACACGATGAGGAAGGAGAACATATACAGGATCGAAGGGTTGTCCGGCGCGCCTGGGACCAGATCGAGCAACCAACCTAAGTACATAGCCGAATTGAAGGTAAGGGAAATGATCGCAAGCAGGATCGCAGCGTTTTTTTTGCCCAAACGGCCCGACAAAGGCGGTACGACGACGAAGGCGACGATGACTGTCCCGAAAAGCATTAATGCATAGTAGAGCATCTGCATTTGTTCGAGCTGCCAAAGAAAGGCGAGTTGGTAATTGGACAAAGCAAAGGTGATGCCCTGATTAATCAGGCCAAATAACGCAGCTGACGTAAGCCAGAGAAATGCGCGATTGGACAACGTCGCTTTTACTTCGGTCAGCGCGTGTCGCAGCCCGGCACCGCGCGGCGCCGGGGGTGATTTCGTGGCCACCCATTTATGCTGTCCCAGCGCCGATATCAGCACTGCGCCCGTCATCATCAACGCGCCGCACAGCGAATAGGCGTCATAACCGACAGGATCGCTGACACCCTTGGGTCCGGTGAAGAAAATACCATAGGCAAAGATCAGAATAAGTAGTCCGCCAGCCCAGCCGAAAAGAAAGCGATATCGCATCAAACGGGTTCGCTCGTCATAGTCGGCTGTGATTTCCGGGACGAGCGCAATGGACGGGACCTCGCACATTGACACAAGTGTGCGTGCAAGAACGGCTGTGCAGAAAAGCCAGATGATTGTGCCCGTCTGATCCATTTCGGGCGGATGCCATAGGAGCATCCAAATGACTCCGAGGGGGATAGCGGACGCATACAGCCACGGTAACCTGCGACCCCATTTGCTTTGCGTCCTGTCGCTGAGTTCTCCGATTATCGGATCGGCAAAGGCATCGAAAATCAATGCCGCCATGATGACCGTACCTACGATGCCTGCATCGATACCGAGCACCTGATTATAGAATATCAGCAAGAAGACAGAAAAACCGTTGTCTTTAATCCCATAAGCGACCGAGCCGAGGCCGTGAATCACTTTTAATGATCGTGGAAGCCGAGCAGTAGCGGTCATGCGACGAACAGAATCTTCGAAAATGCGGCGAATCGCATGCGGTGGGGGCTCCTCATTCCTGCACCTATGCTAGGGCCGCGGCCTTGCCTGTCAATCGGTGCGGAAATGACGTTACGGCATGCTTCGCTCGCCGATAAGCGCTTGCCTTTCCGCGCGCCACAGCCCAAAATTTAGCCAAGCAATTAATAGGAGAGCGTCATGTCCGACCTTGAATCATTCCGCGCCGAAGCGCGCGCATGGCTCGAAGAAAACTGCCCACCCGAAATGCGAACCCCGGTAAAAGGGGACGAAGACATCTGCTGGGGTGGCCGCAATTTCAAGTTCCAAAGCGAAGCCCAAAAACTCTGGATGGAGCGTTGCGCGGCCAAAGGGTACACCGTTCCCGACTGGCCCAAGGCCTATGGTGGCGCCGGTCTCAGTGCGCAGGAAACCAAGGTTCTGCGTCAGGAAATGGCGAAACTGGGCTGTCGGAGCCCTCTAAACAGTTTTGGCATCTGGATGCTTGGACCCGCGCTGCTGAAATTTGGCACCGAAGAGCAGAAAGTGCATTACCTGAACCAAATCGCGCGCGGTGAAATCCGCTGGTGCCAAGGTTATTCAGAGCCCGGATCAGGCAGCGACCTTGTATCGATGCAAACCTATGGCGAGGATAAGGGCGACCATTGGGAAGTAAACGGCCAGAAAATCTGGACATCCTATGCTGATCGGGCCGACTGGATTTTCTGTCTCGTCCGTACGGACCAGACAAACAAATATCAGGGCATCAGTTTCCTGCTGTTTGATATGGAAACCCCGGGCGTTTCAACAAAGCCAATCAAGTTGATTTCCGGCAACTCGCCCTTTTGCGAGACCTTTTTCGACAATGTCGTCGTGCCCAAACATCAGATCGTTGGCGAATTGAACCGCGGCTGGGATGTTGCGAAATATCTGCTGGGGCATGAGCGTGAGATGATTTCCGGCATGGGCGGTGATGGCGGCGTAACGTCAATAGGCGCTGCGATGAAGGCTGTACTGGCCGAAGAGCCTGTTTTGCGCGCGCAAATGGCGTTGTTCGATGTCGACAATCTGACCTTCCGAGCTCACGGCGAACGTTTCATGGACGAATGGAAAACCGGCAAGGCGCATCCCGCCTATTCCAATTTGATGAAATATGTCGGCACTGAACTGAATAAAAAGCGCAACGAGTTGGTCATGTCGATCGGTGGTTCGCAGGCTCTGGAATGGGAAAGCGAACGCTCCAATGGCGGGTCAAAAGCGCGTAACTGGTTGCGGACCAAGGCGAACTCGATCGAAGGCGGCACCAGCGAGGTTATGCTGAATGTTGTGTCCAAACGTATTCTTGAAATGCCGGGAGCGTAATCATGGCGATGACACTAAACGACGATCAGACCATGCTGCGCGATAGCGCGCGTGACTTTATGTCCAGCGAAGCACCGGTCACCCATTTTCGCAAGTTCCGCGATATGGGATGCAAAGATGGCTTCAGCCATGATTTGTGGAAGCAATTTGCTGAAATGGGCTTCACCGGAATCCTAATTCCCGAAGCCGATGGCGGCATGGGTATGGGCCATATTGAAGCGGGTATCGTGCTCGAAGAAATCGGACGCAATCTTTCGCCCTCACCTTTCCTTTCGACATCCGTAGCGGCAGTTGAGGCATTAAAGCTGGCAGACAAAGGCATGCGCGACCGCTGGTTTCCGGGCATCTTGGCTGGGGAGACCGTGATCGGCCTCGCTATCGATGAAGGCGTCAAACACCGCCCTGAAAAAACAGCCTGCAAAGCGGAGCGCAGCGGCAATGGCTTCAAACTGTCGGGCCATAAGCAATTCGTCGTGCAAGGAACGTCGTCTGACATGTTGATCGTTGCGGCCCGCACGGCGGGTTCGGCTGGCGAGACGGACGGGCTGACCCTGTTCGCCGTCGAAAAGGACGCGGCCGGATTGTCGATGGAGGCCGCACGGCTGGTCGACTCGGCCATGGCCGCGCATGTGACACTGGAGGGTGTACAGGTAGATGCCGATGCCGTTATCGGGGAAGTCGACGGCGGCTGGTCAGTCTTGCGCAAGGTGCTTGATGCGGGCCGTGTAGGCGCAGCCGCCGAAATGGTAGGCGTCGGTTCCGGTGCGATGGATATGACCTTTGAATATCTCAAAACCCGCAAGCAATTTGATCGCGTGATCGGCGAGTTTCAGGCCCTGCAACACCGCGCCGCCCATCTTTACGGCGAGATGGAGGGTGCACGTTCCATCGTGCTGAAGGCCCAGTCGCTGATGGACGAAGGTCACGCCAAGGCCGAGCTTTATGTTGCTGCCGCAAAGGCAAAGGCGGGCCTTGCCTGCAATCTTGCCGTGCGGGAAGGCGTACAGATGCATGGCGGCATCGGCATGACCGATGAATATGATATCGGCCTCTATATGAAACGGGACCGCAGCCTCAACGAGTTTTTTGGCGACGCCTATTATCATGCCGACCGCGTGGCGACGATGAACGGCTATTGAGTCACATGCCCTTCTTTTGTGGGGCTTTAAAAGGATGAATACACATGGATTTACAGACTCTTTTCAATCTCAATGATCGTGTCGCGGTTGTTACTGGTGGTTCGCGCGGAATCGGCAAGATGATAGTTGAAGGCTATTTGAATGCAGGCTGTGCCCGTGTCTACATCAGCGCGCGTAAGGTGGACCAAATTGAAGCCACAGTCGCAGAATATGGAGACAAAGTCATCGGACTGCCCTGTGATCTGTCGACCGTCGAAGGTTGTCAGTCCCTTGCCGCCCAGATCGCCGAGCGAGAAGAAAAGGTCGACATTCTCGTCAACAACGCGGGTGCAGCTTGGGGCGCAGATTTTGGTACCGTCACGGATGCGCAGTGGGACCGGGTCATGGACCTGAATGTGAAAGGATTGTTTTTCCTCACACAGGCGCTGCATCCGCTGATGAAGAAGGCGGCAACATTTGAACGGCCAGGCAAGGTGATCAACATTGCGTCGATCGACGGGATCAAAATCAACCCGTGGCAGACCTACGCCTACCAAGCGTCAAAAGCTGCAGTTATCCACCTGACCCGTCGTTTGGCCGCAGAGTTGGTCAAGGATAACATTCTGGTAAGCGGCATAGCACCGGGTGCTTTCCAGTCCGAAATGAACAAGGCCGCGCGCGATCACGCCGATGCGGTTGCCAAGAATATTCCGTTTCCGCGAATCGGAACGCCCGAAGATATGGCCGGGCTTGCGATCTTTTTAGCCGCCCGTTCCGGCGATTATATCGTCGGCGACACCCTCGCATGCGATGGCGGCATTGCTTATTCCAGTTTGCCAGGGAACGGCATCGCACCCTGATCGCAACGTGACGTTACGGAAATTGGGCGAGTTGCAAAACATGCAACTCGCCCAATTCTTTTCGCAATTGCAGCAAAAGCAACGCCTGATTATTTGGAACTCAACGGCAAGAGATTGCCGAAACGCACTTTAACCGGCGGGCTCTCTCCTCCTCTCTCCCTCGCCCCCGGTTGAATCGAACGGCCCTCATGCACGGCGTGAGGGCCGTATTCGTTTGGGCCGGTCATCGGCAAAATCTTATTCTCCATTTTGTCCACCGCAAATCCGCTCGCCTGTGGATAAGTCGTCTTTTTCCCCTTTGCGCGACTCGGAAAGTCATGACAGTTTTAAGTCATCAGGCAGGACCGCTACGATGCAAAGCCGGACCGGAAACGGGAAAGTGGAGCGGAACAGAGGAAATGCAGGATCACCAAATCAGCAGGCAGTCTGGTCGCAAGACTCAGGAAATGTAGCAGAGGCGGTGGGCACAAAGAAAACGAACATCAAGTGCGGCATCATGCAAATGACGCAACGCCGGGTGGGATACCCAAAGTGCAAAGGCGAACCAACAAGGCCTTCGGGCCAAGTTGGGGAACCGGACGTCAGACAGCGGAAAGAATGGCCTTTGGGCCAAGGACTTCCAACCTCAGACGCAGTGGGCGCTGGTAGCAATACCAGCGCCCATTTATTTTGCTCCCGTCAAAATCCTTGAAAGGCTGGAAACATCCAAAGCCGACTCAACGGATAGGCAATCCTGTTTTTGCAGTGCATAATGGGCCGGTTGGGGGAGAAAAGCATATGTTCATAGGACATTGGGCGCCGGCGATGGTGGCAGCAACGCACAAGGAGGCGCCAAGTCTGCCAGTTCTCTTCATTGCCGCGCAATTGGTGGACTGGGCCTTTTTCCTTCTTCTGATATTCGGGATCGAAGCCATGCGGGTCACGCCTGGGATTTCTGTGATGAATCCCATGGACCTTTACCATATGCCCTATACGCACAGCCTTCTTGGGTCGGCTTTGTGGGCGGCGGGCTTCGCCGCTCTTGTTTTCATCCTAAGCCGTAACCGAACAGCTGCCATCATTTCTGCTTTGATGGTGCTGTCGCACTGGTTTCTGGATCTGCTGGTCCATGTCCCTGATTTGACCTTGGCGGGTAGCGCGCCGAAGCTGGGATTGGGGTTGTGGAACCATCCGGGTATCGAAATGCCACTGGAACTCATCCTCACGTTCGGGGCCTTGTGGTTCTTTGCCATTAAAGCGAAACCCAAGAGGTTGCCGCTGTTGCTTTTGGCGGGATTGCTGATTGCCTTCCAAGCGGTGAACTGGTTCGGGCCGGTCGAACCGGAGGTAACATTGGGAACCAGCCTGCTGGCCTTTGTAGCTTTTGGTCTTGTGACTTTGGCGTCCTGGTGGACCGCCCGCAGCGCTTCTGATTGAAACGAACCAAAGCCACTGGCCAAAATCCTGCTCGCTCGCTAAGGCGCATCCATGTCCGAGATCACACCCCAAATCGTCGCCGACCATGGTCTGAATGAAGAAGAATATGCGCGCATCCTGCATGCGATGGGGCGCGAGCCTAATTTGGTGGAATTGGGAATATTCTCGGTGATGTGGTCGGAGCACTGCTCTTACAAATCCTCGCGAATTCATTTGAAGAAACTGCCGACCAGTGCCCCGTGGGTAATTTGCGGTCCTGGCGAAAATGCCGGTGTTATCAACATTGGCGATGGACCGAACGGCACCAAGCTTGCTGCGATCTTCAAAATGGAATCGCATAATCATCCCAGTTATATTGAGCCCTATCAGGGCGCAGCCACGGGCGTTGGCGGAATTTTGCGCGATGTGTTCACGATGGGCGCGCGTCCCGTTGCAAACCTGAATGCATTGCGTTTCGGACGGCCTGACCACCCCAAAATGAAGCATCTGGTACAGGGCGTAGTTGCCGGCATCGGAGGCTATGGCAATTGTGTTGGCGTACCGACCGTAGGCGGTGAAACCAATTTCCATCCGGCCTATGATGGTAATATCCTGGTTAATGCGATGACCGTGGGCATCGCTGACCAAGACAAGATTTTCTATTCGGCCGCAACGGGCGTGGGCAACCCCATCGTTTATGTGGGCTCCAAGACCGGCCGCGATGGCATCCACGGTGCGACCATGGCGTCAGCGGACTTTGGCGAAGATACTGAAGAAAAACGGCCTACCGTTCAGGTCGGCGATCCCTTCACGGAAAAGCTCCTGATTGAGGCGTGCCTTGAGCTGATGGCGTCGGACGCAATTGTCGCCATTCAGGATATGGGTGCCGCAGGACTAACCAGTTCCAGCGTTGAAATGGCTACGAATGGCAAAGCCGGCATCATTCTCGACATGGATAAAGTGCCATGCCGTGAAGAGGGGATGACCCCTTATGAAATGATGCTGTCCGAAAGTCAGGAGCGCATGTTGATGGTCCTGAAACCGGGCCGCGAGGAGTTTGCGAAGGCAATATTCGACAAATGGGAACTCGACTTTGCCGTCATCGGTGAAGTGACCGATACCGGCCATATGGTGCTGACGTGGCAAGGCGAAGTGGTATGCGATATTCCGCTTGGTCCGCTTGCTGAAGATGCTCCGCTATATGACCGGCCATCCGCCTCGAAAGATGAGTATAAAACTTGGGCCAAGGTCAAGCCGTTGGGCGATATTCCCGAAAGCACCGACATCGGTGCAGACCTGCTCAAGCTGATGGCGTGCCCGGACCTGGCTTCACGCGCCTGGATATGGCAGCAATATGATAGTCAGGTTGGCGGAGATACCGCGCAGCTTTCCGGCGGTGACGCGGCGGTCGTCCGCATTCACGGCACCAACCGCGCTCTGGCAATGAGCACGGATTGCACGCCCAGATATTGCTACGCCGACCCTTATGAGGGCGGCAAGCAGGCGGTAGCCGAAACCTATCGCAACATTAGCGCCGTTGGTGCCACCCCGCTTGCCATCACCAATTGCCTTAACTTCGCCAACCCGCAGCGGCCTGAAATCATGGCGCAAATTGTGGGTTGCCTGGAAGGCATGGCGGATGCGTGCCGTGCGCTCGACTACCCCATCGTGTCAGGCAACGTCTCGCTTTACAATGAAAGCAAGGCGACCGGTGGCGGAAGCGCGATCCTGCCGACACCTGCTATCGGGGGCGTGGGTGTGTTAGACGACGTTAGCACGATGACGACAATCGGGTTCAAAACGGTAGGCGATGTCATCTGGCTGTTGGGCGAAGTAGGTACGCATCTCGGGCAGTCGCTATGGCTGCGTGAAATTGCTGGCCGTGAAGATGGCGATGCCCCTGTGGTCGATCTGGACTTAGAGCGGCAACAAGGCGAGCAGGTGCGGCAGCTTATTGCGAGAGGCATAGTTAGCGCTGTCCACGATGTCAGCGATGGCGGCCTTCTGGTCGCACTGACGGAGATGGCGCTGGCGGGGAAAAAAGGCTGCACACTTTCGGCGGTGCTAGACACAGTTCAGGCCTTTGGTGAAGATCAGGGTCGTTATGTTTTGACAACGCCGCCAGGCGTAACTGTGCCAAATGCAGTGGCAATCGGCACGGTGGGTGGAACCAAGGTAGCCGACGTTGAATTGGCCGACCTTCATGCAGCGCATGACAGCTTCTTTAAAGAGTGGATGGAACAATGAACACTCCCACCGGATTATCCTTGTCATGACGATAGGATATTCCGGTAAGCCACTTGTTCAAAAACTAGGCTACAAAGACGGGATGCGTGTGTGGTTTGATTCCAT
>Ga0209812_10001232_pt1 | contig 18672 bp, 7 predicted proteins | sample JI71714BDNA_FD_187502 | JGI IMG/M metagenome (GOLD analysis project Ga0209812, IMG submission 187502) | Wastewater effluent complex algal communities from Wisconsin, to seasonally profile nutrient transformation and Carbon sequestration -... | ecosystem: Engineered > WWTP > Effluent > Algae...
TTCACGCGGAGGCGTGTGAGCATCCGCTGGCTCATGATGATGCGACCAACATCTTCGTCCTCGGGCGCGACCGGATCATGGCGCGCCAGATGGTGGGCATGGTCTCGGCCAAGGGATGCAGCCTCGAAATCTTGCCGAAAGTCGATCCTGACACCGCGCTCGGGGAACCCGAGGGCAAGGTCCGCGATCGGCTTGTGCGCATGCTCGACGTGGCGCTCGGCCTCAACCTCGACATCGGAGCAGAAGCGGCCATCGCCCGGCAGAAGAATACGCTGCTGGAAATCCTGATCGACGCCTTTGCCACCCGCCTACTGGCCGAGGTGCGGCGCGGGCTCCCGCGGGCCTATATCCAGTGCGAAGAAGATTTACCGGCATTGCGCGGCCGACTTGATGTGACCCGCCAGTTCACCCGCAATGCCGTTCGGCCCGACCGGCTTGCCTGCCGGTTCGACCAGCTGGACGCAGATACACCTCTGATGCGGATCATGGCGGCGGCTACCGTTTTCCTCGCCCGCCACACACGCTCTCTCGCCACCCGGCGCAAGCTTGATGAGCTGCGCCATGCGCTGGCTGACATCCCTCAGATGCCGATCGCGCGGCTGCCATGGCAAGCGGTGCGGATTGATCGCACCAACCGCCGCTGGGAGGCGCTGTTCGGGCTCGCCCGCCTGCTGCTCCAGCGTGACTGGCAGGCGACCCACCATGCGGCCAAGGCTCCCGAAGGCCTGACGCTGCTGTTCCCGATGAACGACCTGTTCGAGAAATACATCGCGGTGCTGCTGCGCCGGGCGCTGGCGGGAAGCGGCATCGAGGTGATCGACCAGGGCGGTCACCGCGCCTGCCTTGGCGCCTTCACCGGCGAGCATCTCGAGAGCGGCGAGGTGTTCCGCACCAAACCCGACATCATGTTGCGGCGCGGGCGGGAGATCGTCGCCATCATCGATACCAAGTGGAAGAAGCTTAGCCTCGACCCGCTCGACCGCAAGCACGGGGTGAGCCAGGCCGACGTTTACCAGTTAATGGCCTATGCGAGGCTCTACCGCACGGCTGAGCTCATGCTGCTCTATCCCAGAAAGCCGGGCGAGCCAGCGGGAGAGCGCCAGCAGTTCGGCATCGCGGGCGGGGCTGAGTGCCTGCGGATCGCCACGGTTGATGTGTCGCTCGAAGAGCCCGAATTGCAGGCTTCGCTGGCCCGTCTCGCGCAGACAATCCTGGCGGAGCGCGCGCAGCCCATAATGGCGGCAGGGTAGGGCGCTCATGGCACGGAACGCGAAGCTCGACCGGCTGCTGACACTGGTCAAGGCGCTGGGAGAAAGCGCCGAAGGCCTGACGCTCGACGAGATGGCCGAGGTCATTGACGCCAACCGCCGGACCGCCGAGCGACTGCGCGATCTCATCCTCGTGCACTTCGATCTCGAGGAAAGCGTCGACGACCGCCACAAGCGTTTCCGTATCCCCGGCGCGCTACCGTCGCCCTTCACCCAGCCCAATGTCGCGGAGATCGCAGCCCTGCAATCGCTCGCCGACACGGCGCGCAAAGCGGGATCGGCGCAGGCGACGCTGCTCGAAAGCCTTCTCGGCAAGGTGCAGGCGGGCTTAAGGCGCGAGGTGAAAAGCCGTATGGCGCCTGACCTCGATCCGCTCGTCCGCCTCCAGCGCCATCATGTCCCCGCTGGCCCCATGATCGAGCACGCGCCGGAGACCGTGGCGCAGGTGCAGGGCGCGATGATGGCCGGGATGTGCCTCGAATTCGATTACCTCGCCGATGGCGCGGCGGAGCCGAAGTGGCGACGCGTTATCCCCCTGGGCCTGATCCACGGGCCTGCGACCTACCTGATCGGCAAGATCCCCGGCCGCGATCTTGAGCCAGCACCCTATCGCCTCGATCGTATCACCGAGGCGCGAGTTAGCAATCAGGCGGGCGCGGCGGGCGAGGATTGGGACCTCGACCAGTGGATGAGCGCAAGCTTTGGCATCTGGCGCGAAGAAGGCCACGAAATCGTCCTACGCGTTGCTCCCGAAAGCGCGGAACGCGCGCGCAAGTGGCGGTTCCATCCGCGGCAGGTGATCGAGCAGGACGGCGAGGAACTTGTGGTGCGGTTCTATTCCGGTGGCCTGCGTGAGATAGCCGAGCATCTGTTCACCTGGGGCGGTGAGGCGCGGATCGAAGGGCCGGAGGAGCTGCGCGAAATGATGCGCGAAAGGCTGTCCGTGGCGGCTCGGGCCGTGGTCTAGTTGTCGCAGATTAGTCGCTGCAATTCGAGCAATGGCGTCTATGATGGTCAAAGTACTCAAGGGGTTGTCATGAACGTTTTCGAACTCGATGCTGATCTGATTGCCAGATACGAGAAGTTCGCGCGTTCGTTCACCTCGATCCGTGCTGAAGATCTGCGCAGCCAGATTGATGCTGTCTACGAGGGGGGCAAATTTTGGCCCGAACCTCTGATTGGCCTCAACCCGGAGTTCAAGCGCGGGCGCTCAGTCGCCGAGCTTGCCCAGCAAGGGGTGGTCGACCGCGATCTCGAGACCGTATTCTCGCTCGGTACTCCCCGCACGCCAATCAGCTTGCACCTTCATCAGGAGCAGGCGCTGATGAAGGCGCTGCAGAACCGCAATTACATCGTCACAACGGGTACGGGCTCGGGCAAATCGCTTTGTTTCTTCGTCCCTATCATCAACCGCATCCTTGAGGCGCGGCGGGCGGGCGAGCCGCGCCGAACGAGAGCGATCGTCATCTATCCGATGAACGCGCTGGCAAATTCCCAGCGCGAGGAGCTCGAGAAATTCATTGAGCACTGCGGTCTGGATGCCAGCCTGAAGCCGACCTTCGAGCGCTACACTGGTCAGGAGAAGGAAAGCGATCGAGAAAAGGTCGCGGCCAATCCGCCAGACATCATCCTGACCAACTTCATGATGCTCGAGTTGCTCATGACGCGGCAAGATGAGGTCGACCGGAAGGTCATCGAGAACATGAAGGGGCTCGAGTTCCTCGTGCTCGACGAACTTCACACCTATCGCGGGAGGCAGGGTGCCGATGTCGCCATGCTCGTTCGCCGGGTGCGCGAGCGCATGGGTTCCGACAAGATGCTGTGTATCGGCACGTCGGCCACCATGGCGTCAGGTGAGGAGGATGCCGGGCGGAAGGCTGTCTCGAAGGTAGGGAGCATCCTGTTTGGAAGCCCTGTTCTGTCCGATGATGTGATCACCGAAAGCCTTGTCCGCCGCACAGACGGAACGCCATCCGATGTCACTTTGCGGGCGGCCGTTCTGGAACCGACCACAGCCGCTGCCTTCGAAGAATTCGCGCGTGATCCGCTCGCCTGCTGGATCGAGATGAATATCGGCCTTGCTGGCGGCGAAGTGCTGAAGCGCGCCACCCCGCAGACACTGACCGAGGCAGCCGCGGCTCTTGCCGAAGCCACACAACTTGAGGCAGCGCAGTGCCGAGCTGCACTGGCCGACCGTCTGATAGCGATGAATGAATGTCGCAATGACCGCGATCAGGCGTTCATGGCGTTCAAGCTCCATCGGTTCCTGTCAGGCGCCGGAACGGCGCACACGACGCTTGCGCCTGCTGGCAGCCGCCGCGTGTCATTGGTGGGCGAGAAGTTCGACCGGGAGGAGACTGACGCACGGCTCTATCCCGTTTATTTCTGCCGGGAGTGCGGCCAGGAAGTCCACAGCGTGTCGATCGACAATTGGGGGAGCGTCATTGCTCGCCCGATCGACGTCGCGCCGCGCCCTGACGGAACAGGCGAAGACATTGAGCACGGCTTTCTCGTTCCCGATGCGAGCGGCGATCTGAACTTCGCGGGCGATATCGAGGACTATCCCGACAGTTGGCAGGAGACCACCGCAACAGGGCAGCTGCGCCTCAAGAGCTCCCACCGCGGCAAACATGACGGCCGCCGGATGTACCTTGGCCGGGATGGGCGGCATGATCCAGACGGCCTGCGGTGCTGGTTCTTCCCCGGCCAATATCGCTTCTGCCCGCATTGCAAGAGCCAGCCAGCGCCGCAAGCGCGCGACATCAACAAGCTGGCGGGGCTGTCGGCAGAGGGCAGAAGCTCGGCAACGACCCTCATCACAACAGCAGCGCTCGACTGGATGGAACGGGCCGGGCAACCGGCCGAGTTCCATCGCCGCAAACTGCTGGGGTTCACCGACAATCGCCAGGACGCCGCGCTCCAGTCAGGCCACTTCAACGACTTCATCTTCGTCACGCTTCTGCGCGGGGCGATGCTGCAGGCGGTGAGGGCAGCAGGCGAAGAGGGGCTTTCTCACGAAGAGTTCGGAAACGCATTGCGCAAGGCGCTCGGCTTCGATCCCGATGTCCGTGAGCGCCGGACTGAATGGATGGCCGATCCCGACCCTGTCAGTTTCTCCGCGATCGACGAAGCCAAGAAGTCGATCAACCGGGTGCTGGCACACCGGCTCTGGAATGACCTGCGCAGGGGCTGGCGCTTCACCAATCCGAACCTCGACCAGCTTGATCTGATCAAGATCGTCTATCCCGGGATCCGGATGCTGGCCGAGGATCAGGCCACATGCTCGGGCGCACATCGCGAGCGGAAGAGCGAGACCGAAGAACGCGGCTTCTCGATTTTGGCGCAAGTTCCGTCGGACATGCGCGAAAAGATGTTCCGCCTGCTGTTTGACCATATGCGCCAGGGCTTGGCGATCGCGGTCGATGCGCTTGATCCGAACGAGCTCGAAGCGGTTTCGATCAAGTCACGGCAGTTCCTGAAGGACCCTTGGGCCATTTCACAAGAGGAGCAGAATCACGATCTTAGCGCGCAGACGGCGCTGGTCGTGGGCACGCAAGGCAACAAGAATGACCGTATCGTCCGCGTTTCGGCGCGCGGCGGCCTGGCGAAGGAAATCGCGGCTGTGGCGGGTGGCCTGCCACTTGCTGATCGTGAGCCGCTGATTGAGGCGATGCTGCTGGCGGCGGCTCGCCACCAAATGGCGCGCCAGTTCCCGGCCGGTTCCCTACTTGGTTGGAGAGTCGCTCCTGGAGCCCTGCGGCTCGTGCCTGGCGAGGGGCAACCCAAGAAGGGCCAGGACAATCGTTTCTTTGCCGAACTTTACTCTGATGTGGCGGTTCGGCTCGCTGCCCCTGGAGGTTTGCCCCTCGCCTTCGAAGCACGCGAGCACACGGCACAGGTGGAATCCTTGCTCCGCGAGATGCGCGAATGTCGCTTCCGCTTCGGGCCCAGCGACAAGGAGCGCATGGCTGAGATCGCCACCGATGCCAAGGTGATGGCGGAGAAGCGCGACTTCCTGCCGCTGCTCTACTGTTCGCCGACAATGGAGCTGGGCGTCGATATCTCCCAGCTCAATGTCGTCTATCTGCGAAATGCCCCGCCAACCCCGGCCAATTACGCCCAGCGTGCAGGCCGTGCGGGGCGAAGCGGCCAAGCCGCTTTGGTGGTCACCTACTGCGCTGCACAAAGCCCCCATGATCAATACTATTTCGAGCGCCGTACCGATCTTGTCGCCGGGATTGTCCGGGCGCCCGCAATCGATCTAGTCAATCCCGACCTGCTGGTCTCACACGTCCAAGCGGAATGGCTTGCCGCTGCGAAGGAGGGGCTCCGCAAGTCGATCCCCGAGAACCTCGATATGGACGATGAGGCTTTGCCGATCTGTTCACGTTTGATCACGGCATTCGCGACGGCGACCGGCGATATGGAAGCGCGCGAGCGGGCTGTCAGGATCGTGGGTTCAGCGCTCCCCGCTTCAGGTTCTCCGATGATCGGTAGCCCCGAGGATTTCGTGGCAACTCGCTGGGAAGGGGCAGCGGCGGCCATTGATCTGGCTTTCAAACGCTGGCGCACCCTTTATCGATCAGCAAATGAAGAGCGCCGGGAGGCCGCGGCGATTGGCGATCGTCCAGGCCTTTCCACGGAGCAGCGCAAGGATGCTCGGATGCGCTACAATGCGGCCGACAAGCAGGTCGAGCTGCTGGCCAAGGGTGTGTCTTCGGCAAGCTCGGACTTCTATGCCTATCGTTACCTTGCCACTGAAGGCTTCCTGCCAGGCTACAATTTCCCGCGCCTTCCGCTCTATGCCTTCGTCGACAGTGACCGCGGATCGGCAGTGCTGCAGCGTCCGCGCTTCCTTGCCATTGCCGAATTCGGGCCGAACAGCCTCGTGTATCACGAGGGCAAGGCTTTCAGTTGCAATCGTGCCAAGCTGCCTGCGGGCACGCGGGACAACGACAACAAGCTCATCACGACCACAATGCGCTGCTGCCAGGCTTGCGGCGCAGCCCATAGCAGCGAGACGATCGAACGGTGCATCGTCTGCCATGAGCCGCTCACCGAGGAGGGACGGCTGTCGAAGCTCTACAGGATCGAAAATGTCGATGCCTCTCCGCGATCGCGGATCACGGCCAATGACGAGGACCGCCAGCGCCGCGGTTTCGACCTGAGGACAATTTTCGAGTGGGATAAGGCGCGTGAAGAAAACCTGCTGCTGAAGACGCAGGATGGACCGCTGGCAGCGCTCAGCTACGGCCCTCAGACGAAGCTCTCGCGCGTGAACCTTGGCTTGAGGCGCCGCGCGCATAAGGAGCACACGGGCTTTGATATCGACACGATCACGGGTCGCTGGCTCAAGAATGAAGCGCAGGGTGAGGATGAGGGGCACGTCGACAGCGGTGCCAAGCGTCAGACTATCGTGCCGGTCGTCGAAGACACGAAGAACGCGCTTCTTTTGCGCTTCATGCATCCGGTCGAGCTCGACAACAGTCAAATGGCGACCATCCAGCACGCCCTGGTTCGCGCCATCGAGACTGAGCATGTGCTTGAAGCCGGGGAGCTGCTCGGCGAACCCCTGCCAACCAAGGATGATCGCCGCGCGATCCTATTCTACGAAGCTTCGGAAGGCGGGGCGGGGGTCCTCAAGCGACTGATGGGTGGGCCAGAGCATTGGCGGCGCCTGGCCGAGGTTGCCCTCGATCTCATGCACTACCGCCTTGAAGAGGGCAGACTTGTCGAGAAAGAGGATGCCTGTGTCGCCGGCTGCTACCGTTGCGTTCTATCCTATTACAATCAGCCCGATCACGAGATGATCGACCGGCGTGACGACGCAGTTCTTGAGGCGCTACTCGGGCTTGCCGCGTGCGAGAGAGATTGGCCTGCGGCAGGCCCGGCGAGCGCTGATCGTCAATCTTCTCCCTGGCTCGCGGCCTTCGCCAGCTGGGGTCTGCCAGCGCCGTCGAGCGAGACCATTGCGGGAATCGAGTATTCGATGGTCTGGCCCGGCCACATGGTGATGGCGGTTACGCAATCCCCGTCGGGCGCCTTGCGCGACCGTTGCGCAGAGCTCGGCCGAGAATTGATTGTTCTGCCCGATGAACCCGGCACTACGCCGCCATCAGATCTGGCGAATGCACTGGGAGTTGCTGCATGACATCCGTTTCCGTTTCTCCTGGCCAACTCCAGATCGGCGACCTGGTGCATGCCCGGGGACGCGAGTGGATCGTGCTGGCAAAGCCGTCGGAAGGCCTTCTGCGCGTTCGGCCTTTGTCTGGCTCCGAGGACGATGCGATCCTCATTGCCCCTAAACTGGAACGCGAGCCCGTGCGCGAGGCGAGCTTTGCTCTGCCCAACGCAGGGCAGCTGGATACACAGGATGCTGCACGGCTGCTGACCGATGCCCTGCGGCTTTCCTTGCGCAGGGGTGCGGGGCCATTCCGTAGCGCAGCCCATCTCGGCGTTGAACCGCGGGCCTATCAGCTCGTGCCATTGCTCATGGCCTTGCGGCTCGAGGTCAAACGGATGCTGATCGCGGACGATGTCGGCATCGGGAAGACGATCGAAGCCGGCATGATCCTTCGCGAGATGCTGGATCGCGGTGAGATTGACAGCTTCACGGTCCTATGCCCGCCACATCTGGTCGATCAGTGGGTGGGCGAGCTGTCGCAGAAGTTCGACATCGATGCAGTGGCGGTCACCTCAGCTCGTGCACGCTCGCTGGAGCAGGGCATCGCCCTCGGCGACACGATCTTCGGCGTACATCCATTCACGGTCGTGAGCCTCGACTACATCAAGGCCGATAGCCGCCGCGAGGGCTTTGCGCAGGCTTGCCCAAAGTTTGTCATTGTTGATGAAGCGCATAGCTGCGTCGGCAGTAGCGAGAAGGGCACACAGCAGCGCTTCTCCTTGCTGCAACGCCTTGTGGAGGACGAGGCTCGCCATCTGCTTTTGCTGACCGCCACACCTCACAGCGGCAATCAGGATGCATATGCCCGGCTTTTAAGCCTGCTTCACCCCGATTTGCGGCACGCAGCTGACCTGGACGATCCGAATGCTCGCCGACGTTACGCCGAGCGACTGGCAAAGCACTTCGTTCAGCGCCGCCGGGCCGACATTGCTGGCAAGTGGGGCGAGAGCGATTCTTTTGCCGAGCCCATGAAGGCTGACGCACCCTATAGTTTGACGGGCGATTTCCAGGTCTTTCAGGAAGATGTCCTCGAATACTGCCTGGGCGTGGCGACACGGGCCGATGGCGCACAAGCTCGCCGCTTGGCTTTCTGGGGTACGCTCGCCCTTATGCGCTGCGTGGGTTCGTCGCCGGCCGCAGCGCTGAGCGCGTTGCGCAACCGCCTATCGGGCATGGCTGAAGAAGCGTTGCTCGGGCCTATGCTCTTCGACGAAGACGATGACGAGTTAGCCGACACCGATATCGAACCGGCGACCGCGGGTGACAGTGAGGAGATCGCTGAACTTCGCCAGTTGATCACCAAAGCCGAGGACCTGTCTTCCCGTTTTGCCGATGATCCCAAGCTCCGCGAGCTCGTGGCGCAGGTCAAGGACCTGACGGGCACCAAGGAAGCGCGCCCTGTCATTTTCTGCCGCTTCATCGCCACGGCGGAAGCTGTGGGCGAGGCGCTGCGTGCCCGCTTCAAGTCGCACACCGTCGAGGTGGTGACCGGTCGCCTCACGCCCGAGGAACGGCGTGAGCGGGTCGAGGCGCTCGACGATCACCCCAATCGCATCCTCGTCGCCACGGACTGCCTATCGGAGGGGATCAATCTCCAATCGCTGTTCAATGCCGTGGTCCACTATGACCTCAACTGGAACCCCACTCGCCACCAGCAGCGCGATGGCCGTGTCGACCGCTTCGGCCAACAAGCTGAGCGCGTTTGGTCAGTCATGATGTTCGGCGCGAACTCGATCATCGATGGGGCGGTGATCAAGGTCATCACCGAGAAGATGAAGCGGATCCAGAAGGAGACCGGGGTCGTGGTCCCGGTGCCCGAAGATTCATCGAGCGTTTCCAACGCGCTCATGCAGGCGATGCTGCTGCACTCGAGCAAGCCGCGCGCGCAGGGCATGTTCGACTTCGGCGATGCCGAGGCCAAGCTCGAGACCCAATGGCGCAATGCCCAGGAAAACGCCCACAAGAGCCAGACGCGCTATGCGCAGACGGCGCTGAAGCCCGAAGAAGTGCTCCCCGAATGGCACAAGCTGCGCGATCTGCTCGGAGGGCCGGACGAAGTTGAGCGGTTCACCCGCCGCGCGCTGGCACGGCTCGATGTGCCGCTGGGGCAGCAAGGCAAACATTGGCGCGTGCGCTATGATGATATGCCGCAGCAGCTGCGCGAGAAGCTCGCAACCCGCGGCATGAGCGGCACCCGCATTATCGGCTTCCGTGACAAGTTGCCTCCTGACGTCGCGCAGGTCGGACGCACCCATCCGCTTGTGGCAACGCTCGCAGGGACCATGGCCGAGGGCGCGCTCGATCCCAATGGCGTCGAAGGCAAAGCAACCCTCGGGCGAACCGGCGTCTGGATGACCCGTGGGGTCGACAAGCTGACGGTCCTCCTGGCTCTGAGGCTGCGCTTCAAGCTGGTCACTAGCGGCCGCCGCACTCTGCTCGCCGAAGAAGCGACCGGCATTGCCTTTGGCCCGCAGTCCAATCAGCCCATCGCGATAGGCGCTGAGGCTCTGGCCTTACTGGAGCACGAAGCCACCCGCAGTATCGAGCCGCCCGCCAACCAGCGCCAGATCGACCTTGCGCTCGCTCGCCATCCTGATTTCCAGTCCGCGATAGCTGCCTATGCCGCCGAACGCGCCGCCGCCCTCTCGCACGATCACGAGCGGGTGAAGGCCGCTACGAGAGGCGAGGGGGTTACTACCACCGTCGAGCCTGTACTGCCCGCCGATGTCATCGGCCTCTATGTCCTCGTGCCGGAGGCCAACTGATGGCACGCCGTTCTTCCTCCACTGAACTAGGCCTTATCGCGCTCACCATCGAGGGCGGGCTGATAGCGCCTGAGCAGGTGCAGAAGATCATCGCCGCCGATCGCACCCCCAAGACTGCCGACAGCTACGCCTGCCCCAAAGGCACCAGTCTTGGCGACGAGATCGCACGCTTCTTCCGCATCGGTCAGGCGATCTGGCGCGACTACGATCAGGCGGACGCCAAGACGATCGCCCGCACCGCCGCGTTTGCACGCGACCTGTTGACCCAGTGCCTCGGCTTCACCGACCTGCAAGGTCCGGTCGAACACCGCGAGGGCACCCGCCGCTACCGCATCGCTTGGGAAGGCAAAGGCGGGCGAGTTCCCATGGTTGTCGCCGCGCCGGTCGAGGGTGGCGATGCCTTTGCCAAATCGCAGCCCGAATTTGGCGACGGTGAGGGCGGCCGCCCGCGTCGCTCGCCCACCGCGCTCCTTCAAGACTGGCTCAACGGCACCGATCACGCCCTGTGGGGCCTCGTCTTCGCCGGCGACCGTGTGCGGATCATGCGCGACAACGCCAGCCTCACGCGCCCGGCTTGGATCGAGGCCGATCTCGGCGCGATGTTCCGTGACGAGATGTTCGCGGATTTCACCGCCTTCTGGCTCCTCGCCCATGCCACCCGCTTCGGCGCGCAGGATGCCGCCCCCTCCGACTGCCCGCTCGAACAATGGCGCGAAGCCGGGCTCAAGCAGGGGGTCGAGGCCCGCAAGGACCTCTACGCCAACGTCGCCACGGCGCTCGAAGAACTCGGCCAAGGCGTCGTCACCGGCAACCCCGACCTGCGCGACCAGATCGCCACTGGCGCGCTACCGATGCAGGCGCTGTTCGAGGAACTGCTCCGCACCGTTTACCGCCTCATCTTCCTCGCTGTCGCCGAGGACCGCGACCTGCTCCACCCCCGCCGCACCCCGCGCGAAGCCCGACAGATCTACGCCGCTGGCTACAGCTTCACCTTTTGGCGCGAACGCAGCCGCCGCCGGGTCGCGCGTGACGGCCATCATGATGCTTGGGAGGCGATGAAGGTCACGCTCGCCGCGCTCGAACATGGAGAGGAGATGCTCGGCCTGCCCGCGCTCGGAGGCCTGTTCGCCCAAAGCTCCACCCGCCACCTCAACACCGCCACCATCCCCAACCGCGCCTTCCTCGCCGCGCTCTTCTGCCTCGGCTTCATCCGTAAGGATGGGATCACCCACCGCATCAACTGGCGCGATCTCAAGACCGAGGAACTGGGCTCCGTCTACGAAGGCCTCCTCGAAATACGCCCCAGCCTCACCGCCAGCGGCGATTTCCTGCTCGGCACCGGCGCCAAGGGCAATGACCGCAAGACCTCCGGCTCCTACTACACCCCCGACAGCCTCGTCGAATGCCTGCTCGACAGCGCCCTCAACCCGGTGCTTGAACGCGCCGAGGCTTCAGGCGCCTTGCCCGAGGAGAAAGTCGCCGCCATCCTTGATCTCAAGGTGATCGACCCGGCCTGCGGATCGGGCCACTTCCTCTTGGGCGCCGCCCGCCGCATGGCCGACCGGGTCGCCCGCTTGCGCAACGAGGATGCGGGCAAGGAGGACACGCAGGCCGCTCTGCGCGATGTCGTCTCCCGCTGTATCCACGGGGTCGATCGCAACCCGATGGCGGTCGAGCTCGCCAAGGTCGCGCTATGGATCGAGTCCGTCTCGCCCGGCCAGCCCTTGGGCTTCCTCGATGCCAACATCCGCTGCGGCGACGCACTACTCGGCGTGTTCGACCTCGCCGTGCTAGAAGAGGGTATCCCTGACGAGGCCTACAAGCCGCTCACCGGCGACAGCAAGGACGCAGCCAAGTTCTACCTCAAGCTCAACCGCGACGCAAAGAAGGGGCAGGGCAGCTTTGACTTCGCAGGCGGCGGCGGGTTCATGCCTGCCAAACCCATCGCGGCAGGCCTAGGCCGGATTAAGGCCATGACCGAGGACACTGTCGGCCAGGTCGAGAAGAAGCGGCAGGCTTTCGAGGCGTGGAAGGCCGATCCCGCGCGCTACAGCACCGAGGTCGCCTGCGATCTCTACATGGCCGCCTTCCTGATGCCGAAGAGCGAGGTGCCCGAGAGCCACTTGCGCCCCATGGTGCCGACCACCGCCGATGTGCGCCTGAAGCTGTCGGGTGGCAACGTTTACGGCCCGCTGGAAGGCGCGGCGATGAACGTCGCCAAGGCGGCAACGGCGTTGCACTGGCCGCTAGAATTTCCCGATGTGATGGTGACGAAGGGCGGTTTCGATGTCGTGATCGGCAATCCGCCGTGGGAGCGGATCAAGCTTCAGGAGCAGGAGTTCTTCGCCGGACACCCCGTTGCCGATGAACCCAACGCCGCCGCCCGCACTCGTGCCATCGCCAGGCTGGCCGAAGCGCCCGAGGGCACGCCCGACCGGACGCTTTACGAAAGCTTTCAGATCGCCAAGCGCGTCGCCGAGGCGACTAGCACCTTTGCCCGTGTTCCGGGCGACGGCGGCGGGCGCTATCGTTACACTGGCACGGGCGACGTCAACACTTACGCCCTGTTTGCCGAGCACTTCCTTAACCTAACCCGCGAGGGTGGGCAGGCCGGGCTCATTGTGCCGACTGGCATTGCTATTGATTCAACCTTCGCTCCGTTCTTCGGCTACCTCGTTAACTCCCAAAGGCTTGCTGGACTGGTTGATTTCGAGAACAGTGTGCCGCTGTTTGAGGGTGTCCATCGAAGCTTCAAATTCTGTTTGCTTACCATCAGCAGCGATGTTGCCTTAGCTGAATTCTCGTTCTTTCTTACCGACCCGACACAGCTTGAACAGGCCGAGCGGCGTTTTACTCTCTCGCCAAGCCAGATTGCTCGCATCAACCCCAATACCAAGACCGCCCCGGTCTTTCGCGCTCGCCGCGACGCCGAACTCACCGCTGCGATCTACGACCGTGTGCCGGTGCTGATTGACGAGAATAAGGGGACAGAGGGCAATCCGTGGGGGTTCGACTACATGACGAAGATGTTCGACATGGCGGATAGCAGTCACCTCTTCCGGGATATCGGACAACTTCAGGCCCAAAACTTCGTGCAGGATGGCACTGATTGGGTGGAAGAGACCGGAACTCGTTATGTGCCACTTTATGAGGCCAAGATGATCCATCATTACGATCATCGCTGGGCTACGTTCAATGATGGAAGCAGTCGAGACTCCACACTCGCCGAGAAGAAAAGCCCTGCCTTTGAACCTCGGCCGCGATATTGGCTCAGTGCGAGCCTTGCAAAAAGCCGCCAGAGGTCGAAGGCCTGGGACAGAGGCTGGCTAATGGGATGGCGTGATATCTGTCGCTCTACCGATGAGCGGACAGCTATCTTCAGCGTCTACCCGGCTTTCGCGATCGGCCACACGATCCGCAATCTGTTTCTGCGCCAGCCCACGAAAGTGGCCGCAGCATTCATTGGAAATGCCTGCTGTATTCCGCTCGATTTTGTAGCCCGACAGCAGGTCGGCGGCACCCACCTAACAGTCGAGACGGTAAAGCAATTCCCCATCCTCCCCCCCAGCGCCTACGACGAGGCCGCGCTCGGCTTCATCGTGCCGCGCGTGCTGGAGCTGACCTATACCAGCCATTCCATGGCCTCCTTCGCTCGCGACCTCGGCTACGAAGGGGAGCCCTTCGCCTGGGACGAAGCCCGCCGCGCGAGCTTACGCGCCGAGCTCGACGCCTGGTATGCCCTCGCCTACGGCCTCACCCGCGACGAACTGCGCTACGTCCTCGATCCCAAAGACGTGCTGGGCGAAAACTACCCAAGCGAAACCTTCCGCGTCCTGCAGAGCAATGAGATCAAGAAGTACGGCGATTACCGCACACAGCGCTTGGTACTGTCGGCCTATGATGCGTTGGTGAAAGCCGCACCCGCAACGCAGGATCTGGCAGACGGGCAATGGCAGGGATCCATCGCTGGCGAAGCAGATGTCCGCCTGCTTCTGGCAGCAATCATCCGGCGGATGGGCACGCCTCGCTCGCTGCGCGAGGTGATCTTCGCTTTCCTCTATGCTGCACAGCCGCACTTGCTCACACAGCATCTCGATCCCGGTGCTGCAGCTGAATGGCGGCGGCTTGTCGGCAGCGCGGCCACGACCCAAGTTACGCAGAGCGTTACGCCCCTATCTGCCGCCCACGGCACCCACTTCGGAACAGCGCAAGCGTGGCTCGCTGCACGCCGGGCGTTGAGGTATAACGCAGATACGCAATCGGTCGATCGAGGGGCATCAATCTACGAGATTCCGGTTTTGTCGTGGGCTGATGGTCGCGCCAACTTCGTTTGGCATGCCTTGCATTCGATCGACCTCAATGCCGTTGCTGCAACGCTGAGCCAAGAGGAGCGAAGATTCGTTGCCCAAGCCATCGCAGCCTGACTTATTCGCCGCCTCACTCGAAGGCTTCACGCCCCTGAATGGCGACGGGCCGCGCCTCTGGATCCGGCGTATGGTCATCTGGAATTCACCTGACGATGCGCCGATCCGCGATATCACGTTGCGGAAAGGACTGAACATCGTTTGGTCGCCAGATGCGGATGCCGATGGGGCCCCGATGGGGCATGGTGGCGGCAAGACGAGCTTTTGCCGGTTGATCCGCTATTGCTTGGGCGAAGATAGCTTTGGCACCGACTTACAGCGCCAACGGATCGCTGCGGCCATGCCGGCGGCTTACGTTGGCGCGGAAGTCATGCTCGACGGCGAGCAGTGGAATGTCATCCGTCCCATCGGGGCTGGTGCGGGCGGCGGTAGCCACTGCGCAATAAGAGGGGGCACGCTGGAAAGTCTTGTCCAGGGCGAGCTACCCAATTCTACAATGGGGCCATTGCGTCAGGCGATTGTGAAAAAGGTGATGCCTTTGTCCGCGCCCCACATGCCGGTTGGTAGTAGCAGTGACGACGCTTGGGAGGCAGCCCTTGCTTGGATGACGCGCGATCAGGAATGTCGCTTGCGAGACATCCTTGAATGGCGCTCGTCGGAGACACAATCTCGCTCTCCTTCGCGGAACATGTCCAAGCCTGACCGCCTAAAGGTTGTTAGGTTGTTGCTCAAAGCGCTGCAGCAGGATGAGATTGACGCGACTCGGCGTGCGCAAGGCCATAAGCAAAGGGCCGAGGAGGCAACACGCCGCAAACAGCGTGTAGAATGGTTGCGGGATGACATAGCCCGGAATCTAAGCGAAATTTTCGGAGGCGATCCGGCGGACGAAACAGCGCCTGATTTCTGGGCAAACCGCGCAAATGCCGCTGCCAGTGCCCAGAGGCTAAGCGTCGATCCACAGATCGATCAGAAGCTAGCAGACGGCCGATCGCTATGTGACGAGAAGGAGGCCCACCTCCAAAAGATCAAAACCCGATTGGCTGAGATCGACGCAGTTCTCCCGGAGCTGAACAACCTTCTACGGATCCTTGGTGAAAAGGTGCCACGTGCATCTCTTGATGCCCTAGATGCATCGGATCCGAGATGCCTCTCTTGTGGTCAAAGCCTGCCTCCCGATGCGCGGATCTTTATCGACCAGCAGCAAGGCATTTTAAACGGACTCATCGCGGAACAAAAAGACGCTGAGGATCGACGTAACTCCTTGCTGTCCGAGCAGCAGGTCGCGCGCGCCGATCTTGCATTAGCGCAACAGCAGTTCGATCAGGCTAAGGCTGCACTGGCGAGTCTTCAACAGAAAGCCAAGGAAACCGCTGACAGCCTCGCTTCAGCCACTGGCTATGTAACTCTCACAACGCGCTACCCCGAGTATTTGCGCGAGATCACACGGCATGACGCCGAAGCAAAACGTGAACTGGAGTTAGAGGCCAATGAACGTCGCGCGGCCAACGACACCCGCGCAGCCTCTCAAGACATCGTTCAGCGTTTGTCTGAGCTGTTTCACATGACGGTGCAGTTTCTCATTCCGGACGGCCCCGCCGGTCGGGTGCTTCTGACCGAGAACGATATCCGACCTGACGTCGGTCTACACGGCGACCTTACAACGGCAGCAGTCGACTCATTGAAGGTGGTTGCGTTTGATCTTGCCGCCTTGTTGCTCACGATGGAAGGCAAGACTGAACTGCCCGGCTTGTGGCTACATGACAGCCCCCGTGAGGCCGACCTAGGGCTGGTGATTTACCACCGCTTGTTCGAGTTGGCTCTTTGGCTGGAAACTCAAACCGATGCTCCTCAATTCCAATACATTCTAACAACGACAACCGCGCCTCCCGAGAAGCTGCGCGGCGATCCGTGGCGTGTACTTCAGCTTAGCAGTGCCCCAAGCGATAGGCGGCTGTTCCGCCGCGACCTGTGATTGGCAAGGGAGCCTCGGAAGCCAGCAAGTGCGATGAGCCGAGTGCGGCGGTTATTGATTTGTTGGGAAGTTCGGCCTATCTGCGAAGCAATCGCACCCGCCCGGCCTCTGTCCGCAAGGATATGCACACTGGGCGGGTCTTTTGTTTTCAGCTGCTTGAACATACAAGATCGGCAGCATGACCCAAAGCTTTGCCAAACCTGCGCTGACCATCGAACAGCAAATTGCGCACCTTGCCGGCAAGGGGATGACCATCGGGGACGAGGCCCGGGCGCGATATTGGCTCTCTCATGTCAGCTACTACCGGCTGAGCGCCTATTGGCTCTACTTTGAACATCCGAAAGGACAAAGCGGACCGCGCTTTCGGGAGGGCACAAGTTTCGATTCAGTCACCGCGCTCTATGATTTCGATCGAGTGTTGCGCCGCATAGTGATGCGGGGAACAGAGCATGTCGAAGTCGCACTGCGCGGGAACTGGGCTTATCAGTTGGCCCTTCTGAGCGATGGCCACAGCTATCTCGATGCAAGCCTCTACACAGATCGCAAGGAATTCCATGCCAATCTGGCCAAGCTCGCAAGTGAGGTCGGTTGGTCGAGCGAGACATACATCAAGCATTACCGGGAAAACTATCACGACCCCGCTTTGCCACCTGTCTGGATGGTCGCAGAGATGATGTCGTTCGGTCAGCTCTCCCGATGGTACTCAAACCTTGCGGAGCGCGCGTTGCGCAATCGGATTGCGCAGCCTCTCGGACTTCCCGAGACTGTCCTCGTGCCGCTAGTGCGTCACATCGTCGATGTCCGTAACATCTGCGCCCATCATGGCCGTCTCTGGAACCGTGGCTTTCGGATGCCTCCCAAGTTGGCGCAGAAGCCTGATGGATTGATGAGGACATTGGATCAGAATGCCACGCAGGCCCCGGCCCGGCTCTACAACGGACTATGCATGATTGGGCACGTAGTGCGCACGGTCGCACCGGCTTCCACCTGGATGGTGGACCTTGCTGCGCATCTCCGGACCCACCCCACCAATGACCTCGCTGCCATGGGATTCCCGGCAGATTGGCAAACTAGACCGCTCTGGCAATGACGGCACCTCTCTCACTCAGGCACACCTCTGCGCATCCAATTTTTCGAGTTGAGCTTGATCAAGCAGCCTACAACCACGGCTACCGAAAGGCGAACGGCGTCGCAGACGGGTGGTTGTGGTTCAAATCAGACGAGGGCGTACCAGGCGAGGTAGCGCTCGCCAGCGGTATCAAGTTTGACGGATCCCCATGGTTTCTCGCTGTCGAACACGCAGGAGTGGCCGCCAAACTCGCGGTGGAATTGGAAGACGCATCGGTCTCTCCGCCAGCACATTTCAAGGGCGCTTTCGCTTTCGCAACACAATCGGAGCTACGCGCAGCGCTTTCTCGCGCCTTCCATCTGGCGCGCAGCCTGCCAACATTCCCCCTCGCACAATACGAGGCCGAGGTAGCTAAGCTGGGCAACACGGAAGTCGAGCGGATCGTCAAGGAGCGGGTGGGACAGGGCTATTTCCGGCGCGCGCTGATGGATTACTGGAACGGCCAATGTCCGCTTACTGGCATCGGTGATGATGCCCTGTTACGCGCCAGCCATATTGTTCCCTGGGCTAAATGTCGCAGCGATGAAGAGCGCCTCGACGTTCACAATGGCTTGCTCTTGGCAGCCCATTGGGATGCCGCCTTTGATCGCGGGCTAGTTAGTTTCGATGATCAGGGGTACCCACTTCTAAAACCAGAGCTCAGCGAAGCTGCGCTGAAACTGTTGGCTCCAGAAAGTACGAGCCCGCTCCCGCTCGATCTCCAACATCGCCGCCAACTTGAATGGCATAGAGCGCACTACGGTTTTAAAGCTTAAACGCTTATCTTCTCCAAGCTAGCACAGTCCGCGTCGCAAGCATTGCTTTGGCAAGGTTTCGACCATCGGAAAGGCTGCATTTGGCAACAACGCGGCCGTAGCTCTGTCCATCTGTTGAGCATCGCATCGCTGGTGCCCGTACGATGACATGGCCAGTAGCGCGCTCGCCCTTCGGTCCGCCGAGCAACCGCACCAAGGCATCCCTTGCCGCAACCGCAGAAGCCGCCGGGCATGG